>JAEEGH010021571.1_pt1 | contig 13291 bp, 14 predicted proteins | sample 9134181 | NCBI WGS metagenome assembly JAEEGH01 (sample SAMN16246544, study PRJNA631951) | gut metagenome | biome: gut microbiome; feature: rumen; material: DP-attached | host: Bos | place: Iran: Karaj | collected 2018-10
TATCCGGACGGCGCCGAATTCGTCATAGGCAAGGCGAACAAGCTGGCGGACGGAAAAGACGTCTGCATCATAGCAAGCGGCATTATGGTATACGAAGCGCTGAAAGCCGCGGATATACTTGCGGGACAAGGAATTTCGGCGAGAGTTCTCGATATGCACACGATAAAACCGCTTGATATTGAATCTGTCGAAGCGGCGGCGAAGGAATGCGGCGCGATAGTGACAGCGGAAAATCACAACGTCACCGGCGGCTTAGGCTCCGCCGTATGCGAGGCGCTTGCGGAAGGTACGCCCGTACCGGTACAGCGCGTAGGCGTAAGAGAATCTTTCGGTGAGGTCGGCACGCAGGACTATCTGCAGAAGCGTTTCGGACTTACCGCGGACGGCATAGTCGCCGCGGCGATAAAATGTATTTCGCGCAAAGCAAAATAATATAAAAGGAGTGAAGCAAATAAATGAGAATAGCACTTATTAACGAAGTTTCCTCAAGAGATAAAAACCCCCTGGTGCTCGCGGCGCTGGAGCAGACCGGCAACGAGATATTTAACGTAGGCTGCACGGCGGAAGACGGCGCTCTGACCTACATTCAGACCGGCCTTATGGCGGGCATAGCGCTGAATACCGGCGCGGCGGATTTCGTCGTTGGCGGCTGCGGTACCGGACAGGGATTTCTTATGTCCGCTATGCAGTACCCCGGCGTTTTCTGCGGTCTTATACAGGATTCGCTTGACGCGTGGCTGTTTTCGCAGATCAACGGCGGCAACTGTATTTCTCTGGCGCTCAACAAAGGCTTCGGCTGGGCGGGCGACATAAACTTAAAATACATATTCGAAAAGCTGTTTTTGGATCCTCCGGGACGCGGATATCCCCTTCACAGAGCGGAAAGCCAGCAGGCTTCAAGAGAGCTTTTAAAGGGTATAAGCGCAAGCACGCACAGGAGCTTTGACGAGATCTTGAAAAACGTTGATCCGGCTACGCTTGACGCCGTAATGAATCACAAACCGTTTAAGGAGTTTATTGATAAATATGGAAAAGCTTAATTTATTTATTAACAACGAATACGTACAGTCCAAGACTGCTGACTATTACAAAATTTACAACCCCAGCACCGGTGAGATAATAGCCGAAGCGCCGAAATGCACGCCGGATGAGATAGATCTCGCCATCAAATCCGCCGCGGAGGCGTTTGAGGGCTGGAGAAACGTTCCGGTACTGAAGCGCGTACAGGTGCTTTACAAAGTAAAACAGTACATAGACGAACATCTTGACGAGCTGACGATGAGCGTTGCGCGTGAAAACGGCAAAGCCTGGGAAGAGGCGAAGGGCGACGTGCTGAAAGCCCGCGAGGCGACCGAGCACGCTATCTCAATGCCGTCTCTTATAATGGGCGAATCCTTAATGGACGCGTCAAACGGATACGATACGGTCCTCTACCGCGAATCCATAGGCGTATTCTTAGGCATCGCGCCGTGCAACTTCCCGGCAATGATACCCATGGGCTGGATGGTCCCGCTCTGCATCGCGTGCGGCAACACGATAGTACTGAAAGCTTCAAGCACCACGCCTATGACCGCGCTTAAATTTGTGGACATCTACCGCCAGGCAGGTCTTCCCGCGGGCGTGCTGAACGTCATAACCTGCGGCAGAGACGAAGTTGAGCGCATGATGGCGGACGACCGTATAAAAGGCGTTTCGTTCGTCGGCTCAACGAAGACGGGTCTTTCCGTTTACGAGCGCGCCTCCAAATACGGAAAGAGAGTACAGACTCTCTGCGAGGCGAAGAACCACGCTCTCGTCATGAGCGACGCTCCGCTAACCAGAGTTGCCGCCGGTATCGTCAACGCGGCTTACGGCTGCGCGGGCGAACGCTGCATGGCTCTGCCCGTTGTAGTTGCCGAAGAGGCGATAGCGGATCAGCTCGTTGCGGAGATCAAAAAGCTCGCAGAGAATATAAAAGTCGGTCCCGCATACGACAAGGAAACGAAGCTCGGACCCGTATATTCGCTCAAACATAAGAACGAGATAATCGAGCGCATCAACGCCGGTATCGAAGAGGGCGCACAGCTCGTGCTCGACGGCAGAAACGTGACCGTTCCCGGCTTTGAAAACGGCTTCTATTTAGGTCCCACGATACTCGACCACGTTACCGAGGATATGAACGTCGGCACGTATGAGATATTCGGTCCCGTGCTCTGCATAAAGCGCTGCAAGAACTTTGAGGACGGACTGAGGATGATGAACAAAAACCCGTTTGCAAACGGCTCCGTCATCTACACGCAGAACGGCTATTTTGCAAGAGAATTTGCAAAGCGCACGCACGGCGGTATGGTCGGCGTTAACGTCGGTATCCCCGTACCGGTCGGCGTATTCCCGTTCTCCGGACACAAAAAATCGTTCTTCGGCGCGCTCCATACGCTCGGCAAGGACGCCGTCAAATTCTACACGGATTCCAAATGCGTGACGACGCACTGGTTCACCGAGGAGGAAAAAACGGAAACGAAGGTAAGCACCTGGGACGGAACGACAAACTGAGATAAACGCATAACAAAAAACGGTAAAATTAAAGTTTTTTTGAATTTTTACGATCAATGAAACTTTTTTACCGTTTTTTCAGTCTTATGAGAAAAAAGACACGGGAGAATATGAAATGAGGAAGACATTACCGCTTTTGCTTGTTTTTGTTTTATGTTTATCCGTTATCTGCGGCTGCGCAGACGCCGCGGCGCCGGAAAAAACGACCGCCGCCGAGGTCTCGGTCCAGGACACGGAGACGGAAACCGAAACGGAGACAGAGGAGGCGACGGCGGAGACGGAGCCGGAGGAAACGGAAGCCCGGTACGTGCCGAGCGAGGGACTTGCTTTCAAAAAGGAACGCGACGCGGGAGGCTATACCGTCACGGGCTTCGGAAAATGCACAAAAATGGATATAGTCATACCCGAGACTTACGAGGGAGAACCCGTGATATTCATATCCACCACGGGCTTTCAGAAGTCGCATATCAGAAGTCTCGTCGTCCCGTCAAGCGTCAAGGGTATAGGAATGGAGACGTTCAAGGGGTGTAAGGATCTCAAAAGCGTCGTTATACTTCCGGGCGCCGAATACCTGTATTCCCGGGCGTTCAGCGGATGCACGTCGCTTCAGAGCATTGTGATACCCGATACCGTAAAATCTATAGGCGGCCGCGTTTTTGAAAACTGCAGCAGTCTCAAGGACGTCAGGATGCCGAAAAAAACAGACAGGATACCGGTCGGAGAAGTTTTCAGAGGCTGTACGTCGCTTGAACACCTCGACATACCGGAAGGCGCGTACGAGATAAGCGACGGATTTTTCAAAGGGTGCGAAAATCTTAAAAGCGTCACTATCCCGTCCGATTTAGAAGAGATCGGCGGAGAGGCGTTTTTCGGCTGTAAAAGCTTGACGGAAATAGATCTGCCGAAAGACCTTTGGATGATAAACAGCAACGCGTTCACGGGATGCACCTCGCTTGAGCGTATAAATTACGCGGGCACGTCAGCCGACTGGAAAAAGGTCGAAAAGATGGCAAGGTGGAAAGAAGGAGCGGATAATCTCAAAGTGTACTGTCTGGGCAATTAAACGATAAGCAAAAAAACCGCCTTTTAGCCGACTGTCCCAAAGGACAGTCGGCAACGAAATCCACCCCTGCGGGGTGGGTGAAATCGCCTGCGGCGGTGAAATTGCCCTTCGGGCAGTGAAATCGCCTCGACGGCGGTGGGTGGATTTCATTTCACCGAACGCGTCAGCGTTCGATTTCATCTGAGGGCAGCGCCCGAAGATTTCACCTTTTGCCGTCAGGCAAAAGATTTCACTCTTTTGACGTTTGGCACATAAACGTCCTGTTTGCAGAGGTATGCGACAAAAAGCCGGCTGGAATAAGGATCAACTATCCTTACCTCAGCCGGTTTTTATTTACTGTCCTTTAGATCACCTTGCATTGAGGCGGTTTTTTATATGCTTTTAAATTCTTACGGTTTGCTTACAGCCATACTCGCGACTCCGGCGGCGACGCTCAGGGAGACCGAGACGCCGTCCGCGTTTGAGGCGTTATATGAATAGACTTCTATTCCCATATAGCTGTTGTCCACGACCTCGGCGTCGACGTTGAAGCCCGCTTTTTTGAGCTTTTCTGCGTATGCGCGCATCTGGTCCGCGGTCACGCCGCTGAACACGGCGCCGAATTCTCCGTCCTCCTCCGACACGGTCTTCACCTTGAAGCCCGGGTCAGGCACAAGCCTTGTAAGCTCGTTATCGGGCCACTCGGAGTTCATACCGGGAAGATCCGGCAGATCGGGCACGCCGAACGACGTCCCGCCCGCTTCTTCCGTCGTAAGCGCAAGCGGCGTTCCGCTGATCGCCTCCGTCTCCTCGTCGCGGTGAAGCGGCTTGTCGTTCACGAGATCAAAATTGAAGGCGCAGGAGCAAAGCGCAAAAACAAGCGCCGCGGCTATTGTAATAAAAACGGTCTTTTTCATAATATCACCCCGCTTATCTGCCCGACATATCGACCACGAGCGTGAGAGTTATATACGTGCGTACGTCCGTGTCGGGATACGGTACGTCGTCCGTGTTTGTCGATTCGAGCACCTCGCCCGCCACCGTGACCACGCGGTTGTACGTCTGCTGATACGAGGTTTTGGTTTCCGAATCCGTTATCTCCGTCCACGTTATCGTTTCCGTGCCGCCTTCGGTACGTTTTTCTATTACGGCGACGAAATCGTGCAGGACCTTCTGATAAAGGATATCGAGCGCCTGCGCGTTGAGCTCAAGCTCGTACACGCCGCCGAGCGAGTTTTTGCCGAGCTCAACGTAAACGCCGGTCTTTCCGAGCGTCGCTTTGTTCTCGCTCGTTCTGTTGACGCTCTGACTTTTCGGACTATAAAACATTTCGGGGGTCGTCATTGGCACATTTTCTCTTATTTTCTTATTGAAGCTCTCGGCTAAATATTTGTGGAAGTTTCTGTCGTAATCCTCAAGCGAAATGTCTATATCTATTTTGAATTCGCCCCCGTAGACGCCCTTCGGGCTTTCGTAATTTTCATCCTTTTTAGTCAGCACTATATCGGACGTGTAGATATACGGCAGGTGTATCTCGGGCGCGGCGCGGTATAACTGCTCCTGCACCGTCTGCGCCTGTATGCGTATCGTCCACGCGGTCTTTTCCTTTGTTTTCTGCTTGATTATGGAATTCAGGCGCGAGGTGAATTCGCGGTAACGCGCGCGCGCCTGCGACAGCTCGACTATATCCTTCCATTTCTGCTGATCGCGCTTATACTGATCTATCGTCTGCGTCGTGCCGTTTATGATGATGTTCTGCGCAAAGCCGCCGAAGTCGGTCGGGACGGGCGAAAGACTCGACAACTGCGGAAAACGTCCCGTTTTTATCATATCGACGACCGCGCTTACCGCGTCCGTTTCACCGTAGCTCGGAAATTCGCCTTTCAAGATATCGGCGACCTTGTCCATGCCGACCATCGAAAGCCAGTTTTTGATTATGCGCTGCTGATCCTCCTCCGAAAACGTGAGCTTATCCTTCAGCTCCTCGATCTTCAGCTTGTCCGCGACCGCGTTTTCGGGGCTTTTGTAGCCCGCCTCCGACGCGGCTTTTTTAATGGCGTCCAAAATATCCTCATCGGTCAGCTGTCCCTCAAGCGAGCAGGTGCCCGTCAGCTTGACCTGCGTGTGGTTCGGTATATCGATCAAAAGCTCCGCGGGGAAGGACGTTTTGCCGTTCGGCTTCGGCAGATTTGCCGGGCGCAGATGATGAAGCCACGACTTCTCCTGAAGCGATATCGAGTTTGCCGGTATCGCAAACGGAACGGTGAGGCAGAGCAAAAGAACAAGGATTATTGTTTTATAAAATCTCTTCATCTTTTAACCTCCTGTCTGCGCGGACAGAGCGTTGACGCGCGCGAGCAGATCGCCCGTCGCGGTCGCCTTTGCCGTGTCTGTAAACGTTTTCGCCTTCGCGCTGTCGCCCGCGGCAAAGAACATAAGCGCGGCGACGTAGTTGACCGACGCGTCCTCAGGCGCTAAGAACAAGCCGTCGTTAATTATCTCCGCGGCAAGATCGGTCAGCCCCGCTTTCATCGCGTACAGCGCCGCGCCCGAATAAAGCGACGGCGACATCGGGCTGACGAGCAGGGCGTTCAGCGCGCACTGCGCCGCAAGCTCCGCGTTGTCAGCGTTCTCCTCCGCCATTGCGAGGTGATACGCGGCGGAGAATTCCGCGCCCGTGCGCTCCGCGACGAGCGCCGTCCTCGGCGTGTATGCGGCGGCGATCTTTTTTTCAAGCTCCGCGGCTTTTTCCTTTATCTTGTAAAGCTCGTCAACGGACATTTTTTTGAGATAGTAAAAGTCTCTTTCCACGTGCAGGGGATTGTAGCCCGCTTTTTTATAGCATTCCTCCGCTTTTTCGTCCTCGCCCTGCATTTTATAAAGCACGCCTTCAAAATAGAACGGAGCGTCCGAGCCCATGCCCGCGGCGACTATCTCGTCAAAGCTCTTGTACGGCGCGTCGCCTATGACTTCGTCCTTGTTCGCGCCCTCGCCTTTCAGCCAGAGTATCGTGTCAACGCACAGACGCAGAGACGATATCTCCGCCTGCGCGAGCCCGTAAACGTATTCGCTCTGAAATGTCAGCCCCGCGTCGTACTGCAGGGCGGCGGCTTCCGCAAGCTCGCCCGCCTCTTTTATCAGCGCCTCGTGCGCGTCCGGTTTGCCGTTCTGCTTTATGAAATTACATGAGCAGAGCGGTAAAACGAGAAGCAGGGCGAGAAAAACTACCGTAATTCTCTTTATCAAATCATTACACCCCTTTCGGTTCGTTCCGTTAATAATTATACAACGGACGCGTCTGTTTGTCAAGACGGGATCCGTGATTTTATATCGGGCTGCGCCCTCTATTTGAGATCCTCGTCGTATACAGCGCGCTGTCCGCCTATGAATTTCGGTCTTACTCTCGCCGCGGTCAAGTGCGCCGAGCCTATGGCGCTGTGCTGCAGACGCACGGGAACGGCGACTTTTTTCAAGTGCATTCCGATAAGCGTGTCGCCTATATCGATACCCGCGTCCGCGCGTATCTCCTCAAGCACGACGGGGTCGGCAAACCGGCGGTACGCCGTCGCCGCAAAAGAGCCGCCCGCTTTCGGCACCGGTACCGCGTTCACGATATCGGCGCCGCCCGCCGCTTCTCTTTCCGTTACTATCGCGCGGTTCAGATGCTCGCAGCACTGCGCGGCGAGATATACGCCGGACTCCGAAAGCGCCGCGTAAATGCCGTCAAACACCGCCTCCGCGGCGTCAACGTTGGAATTGCTCCCTATCCTGTCGCCGCATATTTCCGACGAAGAACAGCCGACGACCATTATCTGCCCCTTTTTGAGTCCCGCTTTTTCACAAAGCTCGCGCGCCGCGTCGTACGCCTGCTTTTTTTCCGTATCAAACATTTTCAATATCCTCACCGTTTTCCAGAATCTTTTTAAGACCGTCCCTCAGCTCCGCGTAATGATGCGGAAAGTTCTGCGAGCCGTCCGCGTATATGCTCTCGCCGCCGTTTACCTTTGCGCTCAGTCTGAACATCACACCGTCCTTTACGCCTCTCGGATGCGCGCCGTGAAATCCGTCCCACGATAAGACGCCGCAGCCGTTCAAAAGATCCAGGACCTCCTCTTTTTTGCACGACGCGCGTTTTTGAAGCACGCGCCGATCCTTTGCGTCCGTGTATCTTATATCGTAGAACGAGACCTCTGCTTCGCCGTTCTTCATAAGTATCTCATACTCATTCGTATAACGCATACCGCTTATGCGGAGCGTCACGGTGTCGAACGAATCTATACGCTTTGTTTTTTTGCAGAACAACTCTTTGAAAAAATTCTTTTTCATCTGATCCTTCCCGGTACTTTTTATACATTATAACCTGAGGGGACGGTTTTATCAACACCTTTTTACATAAATTTACAAATAATCTACAACAAAGATTATATAACGGCGATTTTGTTATGTTATAATGAAGCTGAAAACAAACACGCCGAAAGGAGAGCTTTTATGTCGGATAAAAGATTTACGGCGGGCGCTTCGCGCCGGGATATAACGCCGCCGGTGGGAACGCTGCTTTACGGATATACTCCGGATACGGACAGCCGCTGTGTCCACGATCCGCTTTACGTGACAGCCGCGGCGTTTCGCCAGGGTGACGAGACCGCGCTGCTTCTGACCGTTACGGTAGGCGATTTCGGCACCGCGCTTTGCGACGAAATGAGAAAAAAGATAAGCGCGGAGCTCGGTTTGCCCGTCGGGCGGATCATCGTCGCTTCCACTCACACGCATTCCGCGCCGAACGTGTCGGGACTTGAAGGCTGGGGCGATATAGACCGCCCGTACGCGGACGGCATACTCTATCCCGCGATGCTCGCATCGTGCAGGGACGCGCTGGCGGATCTTCAACCCGCCGAGACAGCCGTCGGCGTCGTAAAATCAAAGGTCGGTATAAACAGACGTCAGCAGCTTCGCGACGGGACGGTGGTTCTCGGACAGAATCCCTGGGGATGTCTCGACCCTTATATGACGTGCGTATCGGTAAGGAACGCCGATACGAAAAAGGGAATAATAAATATGCTCCACTACGGCTGTCACGGCACCGCCGCGGGCAGAAATCACGAGATAACGCGCGACTGGTCAGGCATTATGACCGACCGGCTTGAAGCGCAGACGGGGACTCTTACAGCGTACTGGAACGGCTCTCAGGGCGACGTCGGACCGAGACTGACGAACGGTCTTACCGTCGGCGATATACGGTTTGTCGAGGAGCTCGGAGGCGTCGCGGCGCAGGACGCGTTCCGCGCGTGGGAAGCCCTGGGACCTTACAAAGAGGGGTCGCTCCGGGTCTTTGAGGGTGAGATAAAGATACCGCGCAAGCCGCTTCCGCTGAAAGAAGAGCTTACAACAAAGCTCGGCTCATACAAAGATCCAGACGCGCTTATAAATCTGGAGCGTCTTGAATACGCGTATTACAGAGCCGCGATGGACGAGTACGAAGCGGGGCGTCCGCAGTGCGGCGAAAACTTCGTTTTCGATCAGACGTCGATTTGTATCGGCGACGTTATATTCGTACCGTATCCGTTTGAGATATTTGCGGAGACCTCCATGCGTCTGCGCGCGTATTCGCCGTACCGCTATACGCTTTGTCTCTCAAACACCAACGGCTACAACGCATACCTGCCGACGGAAGATCAGATAGTCCGCGGCGGATACGAGATAGGCTGCTTTTTATACAGCAGCGCGCACCCTCTCGTCAACAACGCGGATCAGATAATACTGAACGAAACACTATCCGTTATAAATAAAGGAGATTGATATGTACAGAGTAGGAAAAGAGGAGATCGAAGCCTTCGCGCGCGCGATAATGAGCCGCGATTTCTTCAAGATCAACGGCAGCGGTCAGGAAGTGCTGCATTTCGACGACGAGTGGAGACAGACGGTAGGAGCGCGTTATTCGCTCACAATGACGTCCGGCTTCGCCGCTCTGACGTCGGCTCTTATAGGTATGGGAGTCGGACCGGGCGACGAGGTCATAGTACCTGCTTACACTTATATAGCGTCCGCTCTCGCGGTGACGGCAACGGGAGCGATCCCGGTTATCGCCGAGGTCGACGAGACGCTGACCCTCGATCCGAAGGACGTTGAAAAAAAGCTTTCACCGTATACAAAGGTCGTAATGCCCGTACATATACAGGGCTTTCCGTCCGATCTTGACGCGCTGAAAAAGCTGTCGGCAAAGCACGGCTTCCGCATACTCGAGGACGCCTGCCAGGCTGACGGCGGCTCGTATCACGGAAAGTATCTTGGCACCGTCGGCGACGCGGGCGCGTATTCCTTCAACTATTTCAAGATAATCACCTCCGGCGAGGGCGGAGCTCTCGTCACAGACGACAGACAGATATACGAGCGCGCACTGATCTATCACGACGCGGCGGCGGTAGCGTTTTTCGGAAACCAGCTCGACGGCATTACGGAGCCGCTTTTCGGCGGAAGCGAATTCCGCGTATCCGATCTTACGGGCGCGATGCTCCGCGAACAGCTCAAACGCCTCCCCGCTCTCACGTCCGATCTGCGCAAAAACCGCGACGCGCTCGCAGAGCTCGTTTGCGGCAGGGGCAAGGCGGTACAGGCTCCGTCCCACGATATCAAGGGAGACTGCGGAACGACGCTTTCCCTGCGGTTTGAAACTGCAAAGGAATGCCGCGGATATCAGAAAAAATGCGCGGACGGCGGCGTAGGCTCCACCGTTCCGATAGACACGGGCAAGCACGTATACACTAACTGGACGCAGATAATGGAAAAACGCGGAGCGATGCACCCCGCGATGGACCCGTTCAAAATGGAGGCGAACAAGGGTCTGAATATGGATTATTCGCTCGATATGTGCCCGACGACGCTCGACCTGCTCTCCCGCACGCTCTATATCGCCGTAAATCCCGACTGGACGCAAAACGATCTTCTTCAGATCGCAAGCGTTATGAACGGATAAGTATTAAGACGGAAAACCGGCTGAGACAAGGATCAGATTTCCTGCCTCAGCCGGTTTTTATCAGCTGTTGCAAAGGATACGCCGGGGTATTTTACCGTCAGCCTATCTCCCAGATCACGGTAACGGTGTCCGATACGGTTATATCGTCCGGCTCTATGTTCATCGCGTAGCACTCCCCGGCGCAGTCGTTTGCCTGCTTTGCCGCCATTATCCTGTTCATCGGACGCGCCTCAAGATCTATGTCGCCGAAAGAATAATCCACCGTCTGTATATCCTTAAGCGCAACGCCCGCCGCACGCGCAAGCACGGCGGCTTTTTCCTTTGCGTCAGATACCGCCTTTCCCAAAAGCTCGTTTTTCACCGCTTCTCTGTCAAAAACGGTGTAGCTTACGTTGAATTCCGGGCAAAGCTCGCTGTTTGCAAGCGCGTAAAGCACGCGTCCGAGGCGGTCGTTGTCAGATGCAAATTCCACCTTCATCGTATGGCGGTATCTGTAACCGGAAAAACGCTGTTTATATTCGTTGTTTTCCGTATAGCTCTCGTATTCCGTATCTATCCCGAAGCCGAGAGTTTTAAGGTCGCTGTTTTTAAATCCGAACTTTGACAAAAGCTCCTTTATTTTCTCCGTATCCTCCGCGGAGCGCTTAAGCGCTTCCGCGTATTCCCTGTATTTGCCCGTCAGGGTCATCGTTATTCTTGCGGTATCGGGGCGGATCTTAAGATCGCCCTTTCCCGTGACGCGTATCGTCCTCATTTTCACCTCCCGGCTCCGACGCCGTTTTTATCATTCATCTTCAAAATATGCGCTTATTATCTCACCTTTTATGCCGTAAACGTCGCGAGCCCTTATCCTCGTTCCGTTTTCCATATATATGGTCCCGTCATAGCCGTCAAACCTTTTGACAACGCCCTCGCAAGTGACGAATTTTCCGCCCTCTTTCTTTCTGTCCTTCACAAAACACTTCACGGATATCACGGGCCGCTCGTTCAGATGCTCGAGAACGAGGGAAAGTCTGTCTGACAGACGAAGCTTTTCATCCTCGTCAAGCTCCGGTCTTTCCGCCGTTTCCCTGTACGTCTCCGACACTATTTCATCATATCCCGAAAGCGCGGCGAACGGTGAAAACTGCGCGGCTAAGCTGTCGCGTCCGAGCGGCGGATGCTTGCCCGAAACGTGATGCGGCATATCTATTATATCACTGTATTTGTTTTCGTCTTTCATATCTTTTCCGGCGCGGATACCGCCGTGATCCGGCGTACCCGGGCTTACGAGAACATTGCGATCTCGGCGGAATCCATGAACTGGCACATCGACAAATTGAAGTTTTTGTAATCCGCCTCCTGAAATTCTTCCGTCGCGCACGCGATGTGCGCTCTTACGATATCGCTCTGATTGATAAAGGTTATCATAAGCGGGATCCTGAATATTTCGGACGTGCCGCGTATCGTCAGATATCCCGCCTCCTCAAGCTCCGACAGCCCCTTTTCCTCATCCGGCTCGACCTGCTTTTCTCCGCTCGCGTCGCCCGTGAAGATCTCGGCGTCCTTAGTGTATTCGCGTATAAGATTCGCCGCGCTCAATATCATGTTCCATCCCACTCTGTACGTGAGGTTCCATTCCGAATAAAGCCAGCCGCCTCTTTTTTCAACGCCCAAAAGCTTCATTTTTCTCCTTTCTCAGTTCAACGGGGGAAGCCCGTGTATGTCGTAATTGTCGTAATATATCTCAAACGCCGTTTCCTTGTCGCCGGAAAGCTCTATGAGCGCACCCGCCTGGAATACGGTCGACAGAGTGCCTGACGGCGCTTTGTAGGCGGCGTTGGATACCACCTCGTATTTTTCACCCGCCGCGTCCGCGCGCAGTATGAATTCCGCCTTGAACAAAAGCGTGCCCGTGGGTATGTGGTAATCGCTTGATATTATCGCTATTTTCTTTATGCCCGGATATTTATCCGAAAGTATGTCGTACGTACAGATCGCGTTCTGCGCCGTTGTGAGGGACTTGTTCTCCACGATCACGCGGTCCTCTTTTATACCGTTTGAAACGAGCCATTTCGCCATTTCTCCCGCTTCCGTGGCGTTTTCGTTCTCCGTCGCCGTGCCGCCGCCCGTGCAGACTATATACGCTCTCTGATATTTTTGTGCGCTTGCGAGCACGACTTTGAGGCGTTCAACAAGCTCGTCCCGCATCGTCCCGTCCGGCTCAAGCTGGAAACCGAGCGCGACGATGCAAAGCTCGTCCGTGTCGGGCAGTCCGTCCGGCAGAACGCCGTAATTTACCGTGTTGTTTTTGTTCACGGTCTTCCATATATCCGTTATTTTTTTCCACCTTGCGCCGAGCTCCGGGTTTTTTGCGTCAAGTTCGGCGAGAAGCTCGGCGACGCGCCCTGTCGCCGCCTCGCCGTAGTTTCCGTAATCCACGACGAGCTCCTCTATCATATCCTGCGCGGTGCGTTCTTTTTTGCCGCAGCCCGGAAGCGCGGCGAGAACGGCCGCGAGGCAGACGGCAAGTAAACTCTTATACGCTTTACTTTTCATTTTTTTTGCCCTTTTCATATTTATTCGCCGGCCTTATGTCCGCCGACCAGTTTGTTCCTTTCCTTTGCCGTGGCGCCCTCCTGAAGATTCATGCCCTTGAGGATGGCGTTTTTGCCGTATTTCTTTTTCAGCTCTATGGCAGCCTCCTGGATGCGGCGTTCTTTTTCCCGCGCCGCCTTTTCCTCGGCTCTTTTCCGCTCCAGACGATC
>JAEEGH010021572.1_pt1 | contig 13290 bp, 12 predicted proteins | sample 9134181 | NCBI WGS metagenome assembly JAEEGH01 (sample SAMN16246544, study PRJNA631951) | gut metagenome | biome: gut microbiome; feature: rumen; material: DP-attached | host: Bos | place: Iran: Karaj | collected 2018-10
GTGGAGAGGACCACCGTGTCCACCCTCGCGGGCTTCCCGTCGACGTATTCCACGGTGACCTGGGTCTTGCCGTCGGGCCGCAGGTAGTCCACCAGGCCCTCCTTCCGTACCTGACTGAGCCGCTTGGCCAGCCTGTGGCTCAGAGAGATGGGCAGGGGCATCAGCTCCGGGGTCTCGGTGCAGGCATAGCCGAACATCATACCCTGGTCCCCCGCACCGTTCTGCAGCTCGTCGGACCCCTCCGCCTTGGCTTCCAGGGATTTGTCCACGCCCATGGCGATGTCGGCGGACTGCTCATGGATGCTGGTGAGGACGGCGCAGCTGTCGGCGTCGAAGCCGAAGGCGGCGTCGGTATAGCCCACCTCCCGCACCACTCTGCGGGCGATAGAGGGAATATCCACATAGCAGCTGGTGGTGATCTCCCCCATGATATAGAGGATGCCGGTGGTGGTGGTGCACTCGCAGGCCACGCGGCCCGTGGGGTCCTTTTCCAGGATGGCGTCCAGAACGGCGTCGGAGATCTGGTCGCAGAGCTTATCGGGATGCCCCTCGGTGACGGATTCGGAAGTGAAAAGTCTCTTGCTCATAGTAAATTTTCTCCTTTTTCAGACCTGCCAGCCGCTGAGGTACTCTCTCTGGGCTTCGGTCAGTGTGTCGATTTTTATCCCCATAGCTGCCAGCTTCACGACGGCGATGGCGTCGTCGATCTCCTCCGGCACCTTATAGAGCTTCTTTTCCAGCCTGCCCTGCCGGGCGATCCACTCCGCCGTCAGGGCCTGGACGGCGAAGGACATGTCCATGATCTCTGCCGGGTGACCGTTAGAGCATGCCAGGTTCACCAGCCGCCCCTCCCCCAGGAGGTTCAGGATCCGCCCGTCGGGCATGACGTATCCCATGATGTTCTCCCGGCGCTCCACGCTTTTGACGGCCATGGCCCGCAGGCCCGCCGCGTCCACCTCCACGTCGAAATGGCCGGCGTTTGCCAGAAGGGCGTTATTCTTCATCACGGCGAAATGCCGGGGAGTGATCACGTCCCGGCAGCCGGTGACGGTGACGAACACGTCCCCCAGGGGGGCGGCCTCGTCCATGGTCATGACCCGGAAGCCGTTCATGGTGGCGTCCAGGGCCTTGAAGGGATCCACCTCCGTGACGATCACGTCGGCCCCCATGCCCTTGGCCCGGAGGGCGACCCCCTGGCCGCACCAGCCGTAGCCCGCCACCACCACGGTCTTCCCCGCCACGATCAGGTTGGTGGTGTGCATGATGCCGTCCCACACGCTCTGGCCCGTGCCGTATTTGTTGTCGTAATAGTGCTTGCTCTTGGCGTCGTTCACCGCCACCATGCCGCAGGGCAGGGCCCCGGCTTTCTCCCGCGCCTTCAGGCGCAGGATGCCGGTGGTAGTCTCCTCGCAGCCGCCCCAGAGCTCGGAAGCATATTCTCCGCACTCCCCGGCCAGCAGGTCCACCAGATCCCCACCGTCGTCGATGATGATGTGGGGGCGGCATTTCAGCGTCTCCTTCAGCAGCTCTGTATAGCCAGCCGAGTCCACGCCGTGGATGCCGAAGGTCTCGATACCCAAAGACGCGGCCCCGGCGGCCACATCGTCCTGGGTGGAGAGGGGGTTGGAGCCGGTGAGGAACACCTCCGCCCCGCCCTTTTGCAGCACGAAGGCCAGGTTGGCGGTCTTGGCCTCCAGATGGACGGAGACGGCGATCCGCTTGCCCCGGAAGGGCTGCTCAGCCTGGAAGCGCTCCTCGATGCCGCCCAGGGCGGGCATGAAAGAGCGGACCCAGTCGATCTTCCGCCGCCCGCTCTCCGCCAGGGACATGTCTTTCACAATGCTCATCGTGTCCTCCGATCAAAAAACGCTCCGTCTTCCGACGGAGCGTATTGTTATCATGTCTGCATACCTTATCTCTCGCTGTCCGTCGGAATTGGCACCTTTCCCGACCATTGGCCGGGGAGGTTGTCGTGGCTTCACAGGGCCGATCCCTCCGCCACTCTTGATAAGGCTATTCATTTTTACCGGATAGATTATAGCACGGGGAAAGGATTTGTCAACGGTTATTTGCACCGCCCTTGACAAAGGGGAAAACGGGGGTATAATTTGAAATTGAAAATCAATTTCAAATTGTGAGGCGCGATATGGCTTATCAAACAAAACAGGGCAAAGCCCTTCTGGAATACCTCCGGGGCCAGGGCTCGCGGCATGTCTCCGTCCAACAGATCGCCGCGGCCCTGCCGGAAAAAATCGGCACCGCCACCATCTACCGCCAGCTGGACAAGTTGGCCGCCCAAGGGCTGGTGCAAAAATACGTCAACGACGGCGGCCCTGCCTGCTATCAGTACATGGGGGACGACGCCAGGAGCTGCATGCAGCATTTCCACCTGAAATGCTCCTCCTGCGGGGCCCTCATCCACCTGGAATGCGAGGAGATGGGGCGGCTCAGCGAGCACATCCTCCGGGAGCACGGCTTCAAAACCGACCCCCTGCGCAGCGCCCTTTACGGCACCTGCGCAGACTGTCTCAAAAAGGAGGCCCAGGGGAAATGAAGCTTCGGAGAGTTCTTTTTGCGCTCCTGTGCTGCCTGGTCCTTCTCCCCGCCTGCGCGGGGAAGGCGCCGGAGAGCGGGAAGCTGAAGGCGGTGGCCTCCGCCTTCCCGGAATACGACCTGCTCCGGGCCGTGGGAGGCGAGCTTACGGAGGTGACGCTGCTGCTGAAGCCGGGGATGGAGGCCCACAGCTATGAGCCCACGCCCCAGGACATCCTGGCCATCCGGGGAGCCTCCCTCTTTGTCTACGGCGGCGGGGAGAGCGACGCCTGGGCCGACCGGCTGCTGGCCTCCGGCGACCTGGGGAGCATACGGGTGCTGGCCTTTATGGACCACGCCCTTCTCCGGGAGGAGGAAACGCAGGAACACATGACCGCGGCAGAAGCCCAGGAGGCCGGGGAGGAATACGACGAGCACGTGTGGACCAGCCCCCGGAACGTGATCCTCCTGACGGAAGCCCTGCGGGACGCCCTCGCGGAGCTGGACCCGGCCCACGCGGAGGATTACCGGGCGAACGCGGAAGCCTATATCCGAAAGCTGGAGGCCCTGGACGGGGAGCTGAGAACGCTGGCAGAAACTTCGGTTCGGGACCTGCTGGTGGTGGGGGACCGCTTCCCCTTCCTCTATCTGGTAAGGGAATATGGCCTAAGCTATGAGGCCGCTTTCCCCGGCTGCTCCGAGGAGTCCGACGCCGACCCCGCCACCGTGGCCCACCTGATCGACACGGTGAAGACCGGGGGCATCCCGGTGGTCTTCAAATGCGATCTCTCCCCCGGGAAGCTGGCGGACACCATCGCGGAGGCGACGGGAGCCAAGGTAAGGACCCTGTACTCCGCCCACACTCTCTCCAAGGAGGATTTCGAAGCGGGAGAAACTTACCTGAGCCTTATGGAACGCAATCTGGAGGCAATGAGGGAGGCGCTGAACTGAGATGGCACTGATATCCTGCCGGGACCTCTGCCTGGCCTACGAGGGAAAGACCGCGGTAAAGGACCTGAGCTTCGATGTGTCTTCCGGGGACTACCTCTGCATCGTGGGGGAAAACGGCAGCGGCAAAAGCACCCTCATCAAGGCCCTGCTGGGCCTGAAGAAGCCCCGCTCCGGCACCATCAGCTACGGGGACGGCCTTCTCCGGAGGGAGATCGGCTACCTGCCCCAGCAGACCCCGGCCCAGAAGGATTTCCCCGCCTCGGTACGGGAGGTGGTGCTCTCCGGCTGCCGGGCCGCCCCCTTCTTCGCCCCCTCGGAAAAGCGGCGGGCAGAGGAGAACATGGAAAAGCTAGGGATCACGGCGCTACGGAAAGCCTGTTACCGTGACCTTTCCGGCGGCCAGCAGCAGCGGGTGCTCCTGGCCAGGGCCCTTTGCGCTACGAGAAAGCTGCTGCTTCTGGACGAGCCGGTGACGGGGCTGGACCCCACGGTATCCGCTGAGCTCTACCGCATCATCCAGGACCTGAACGACGAGGGGGTCACCATCATCATGGTGTCCCACGACGTGGACTGCGCCATCGAGCGGGCGAAGACGATCCTGCATCTGAAGACCGTGCCCCTGTTCTGGGGGAAAGCGGAGGACTACCGCCTGAGCGACATCGGCCGCAGCTTCATGGAAGGAAGGCCGGAGGAAGGAGGGGAAGGGGCATGAGCATCCTGCGGGAAATGCTGTCCTATGCCTTTCTCACCCGCGCCCTCATCGTGGGGGTGCTGGTGTCCCTCTGCTCCGCCCTGCTGGGGGTGCCCCTGGTGCTGAAGCGCTACAGCATGATCGGCGACGGGTTGAGCCACGTGGGCTTCGGAGCGCTGGCGGTGGCCGCGGCCATGGGCGCGGCGCCGCTGACAGTGGCCATCCCGGTGGTGGTGGCGGCGGCCTTCGGACTGCTGCGCCTCAGCGCCTCCAGCCGCATCAAGGGGGACGCCGCCATCGCCATGATCTCCACGGGCGCCCTGGCAGTGGGGATCATCGTCACCTCCCTTTCCACCGGCGTCAATGCGGACACACGCAACTATCTCTTCGGCAGCATCCTCTCCATGTCGGAGGGGGACGTGCGCCTGAGCCTGGGCATCGCCGCGGCGGTGCTGCTGCTCTTCATCATTTTTTACAATCCCCTCTTCGCCGTCACCTTCGACGAGACCTTCGCCCGCGCCACCGGCAAGCCCGCCGGAGCCTACAACGCCCTGCTGAGTCTGCTGACCGCCCTCATCATCGTAGTGGGCATGCGGATGATGGGCGCGCTGCTGATCTCCGGGCTGGTTATTTTTCCGGCTCTCAGCGCAATGCGCTTGTGCCGCCAGTTCCGGCATGTTATAATCTGTGCGTCGGTGCTGTCCGTCCTGTGTTTCGTGGCGGGCACCGTCGTATCCTATGCCATGGCCATCCCCACGGGGGCCTGCGTGGTATGCATAAATATTCTCGTCCTGCTGTGCTGTTATGCAGTGGGAACGCTGAAGGAGCGCGGATAGATGAGCGCAAGCATCCTGGAGGTACGGGACCTCCGCTATTCCCTGAAGGGGAAAAGCATCTTTGACGGGCTGAACCTGACCCTGGAGGGCGGGCGCATCTACGCCCTGCTGGGAAAGCCGGGCTGCGGCAAGACTTCCCTCGTGCGCATCCTGGCGGGGCTCTGGCCCCTGCAGGAGGGCACAGCCGAGATAGAGGGCGTCAGCGTCGCCGATGCCGCCGCCCGGCTGGAAACCGGCATGCTGGCAAGCGAACCCGCTCTCTGGCACGACCTGAGCGTGGCCGGCAACCTGGAGATGCAGGGACGGCTGCTGGGAAAGCCGGACCGGAAGCGCATGGGCAAGCTGATGAAGGCGCTGGAGATCCTGCCCCGGCATACGGGGCGGCGGAGTATCGGCTCCTGCCCCCAGAGCATCAAGCTGCGGGCCACCGCGGCCATGGCCCTGCTGGGAAGCCCGAAGCTGGCGCTGCTGGACGAGCTCTACGCCGGGCTGGACAGCGACGACGCCAAGCTCATGGACGCCCTGCTGAAGGCAGAGACGGAGGAGCGGCAGATGGCAGTGCTGCTGACGGGGAGCCATCTTCCCCTTCTATGGTACACTGCCACGGACTTTTTGCTGCTGGAAAAGGGCCGGATCCGGGCACACTATACGAAGGATGAGCTGGCCGCCCGGCTACCGGAGGAGCCCGACGGAAGCTCCTTACTGCATCTGCAGGAGGCGCTGGAACAGGAGGCGGAAAAATGACAAAGCTGCTCAGAAGCCACTTTTATCGCCTTTTCCACAGCGGCATACTGCTTGTGGCCCTTTTGGTGATCCTGGCAGTTGACCTGTTCTTCAGCTCCCGCTGCCCCGTGACCACCACCAACATGTATGAGCTGCCCCGGCTCACCACCATGGGGCAGTTCATGAGCTATGCCGAGAACTCCACCATGAGCGTGAGCACCGCCAAGGCTTTCTTCAAAAAGCGGGGCCAGCTGGAGGAGAGCGACGCCACGGACCTGATCGGGGTTTTTCAGGACGTGCATCCCTACCAGTTCCGATGGGTGCTATCCAGCCGCCAGGGGCTGCTGCTGATCCCCCTGATCTTTGCCGTCGTTTTCCTTGCCCTGGACTTTGACCGGCGCAGCTTCAATAACGCCCTGTATATCGGCCATTCCCGAAGCTCGGTATTCTTCGCCAAGCTCATCTTCATATTCGTGGTGGGTTTTCTTATCAACCTCATCGGCATCTGCGCCCTGACGGGCATCTTCGCAGGCACGGTCTACAGCCGGCTTCCGGCGGGCTATGTCTGGTCGCGGCTGGCGCTCCACGCCCTCAGCGACCTGGCCCTCATGGCCCCGCCCCTGCTGGCGGTCTGCCTTCTGCGCAAAACGGTATTGGCTGCGGCCTTAACCCTCGTCTCCGACCTGGTCCTGCGCTTTCCAACCCTCATCCCCATCACAGCCGAGGACATGGATATCTGGGCTCAGGGAGGGAACATGACCCCCACGCTCCTGTGGAGCCTTGGCTTCCTTCTCGTCAGCATCGCTGTCAGCTACGTCGTCTTCCGTAAAGTCAAGCTTTCCTGAGAAAGGACACGCTTATGAAAACTCTTGTTGCCGACAAAAACGCCCTGCGTCTGAACCTCAGCGAGATCCGCTCCAAGGCGGGGAACGCCGAGATCGTGGCGGACCTCAGCGCCGACGGGCAGGGCCTGGGCCTCCTGCGCATGGCCAAATTCCTCCAGGAGGAGGGGATCGAGAGCTTCGCCGTGACGGAGACCAGGGATGCCCTGAGCCTTAGGCGTGGCGGCTTCCAGCAGGCCCATATCCTGATGCTCCGCAGCATCACCGACGTAAGGGAGCTGCAGGACCTTATTGACAACGGCATCACCTTCACCGTGGGCTCCAACGAGGCGGGCATCGCCCTCAACGGCCTGGCCGGGGAGCTGCACACCGTGGCGGAAGCGAGGATCCGGGTGGATACCGGCCTGGGGCAATACGGCTTCCTCCCCACGGAGACGGACAAGATGCTGAACCTCTACCGGCACATGCCGGGCATCGCCATCACCGGCATGTATACCCGCATGTCCGGGGTGAACCTGAAAAGCGCGGCCGAGGCCCAATACAAAGCCTTCGCCGACGCCGCCAAAGCCCTGCAGGACCTGGGCGTCGATACGGGGACCCTCATGGCCCTGGATTCCTGCAGCCTCTTCCGCCTGGACGTGGGGGAGCAGAACGCGATCCTGGTGGGCTCCGCCCTCATTGGCCGCACGCCCCTGAAAACCGGGGCCGGATTGGTGAAGGTGGGCTCCGTAGAGGCCAGCCTGGAAGAAGTGAAATGGCTGCCGGAGGGCACCGTGGTGGGCCTTGGCAAGGGAAAGGCCCTGAAAAAGCCCACGCGGGTAGCCGTGCTGGACCTGGGCTGGGCGAACGGCATCGGCGTCCTCCACCGCTCGGAGCGGCAGGAGCTTCCCCTTTTGCGCCGGGCCCGCGCCTTCGTCAATCCCAACGAGCGCTTTGAGCCTGTGGTGCGGGTGGGGGGCAAAAAGGTGCCCATCCTGGGCCAGACCGGTATGACCGCCCTCACCCTGGACGTGACGAAATGTGAATGCAGCCCCAAGGACCTGGCGGTGATGGACGCCGACCCCCGGATGGTGCGCTTCCTGCCCGTGGAGATGCGGGAATGAGCGTCATCCGTCAGCTCTCCCCCCATGTGGCGGATCTGATCGCCGCGGGAGAAGTGGTGGAACGGCCCGCCAGCGTGGTGAAGGAGCTGCTGGAAAACAGCTTCGACGCCGGGGCGAAAAAGGTCACCATCGAGATCCAGCGGGGAGGCATGGGCCTCATCCGCGTAACGGACGACGGCTGCGGCATGGGGCCGGAGGACGCCCTCACCTGCTTCCTGCGCCACGCCACCAGCAAGCTGCGGGATGAATACGGGCTGGAGGCCATCGGCACCCTGGGTTTCCGGGGCGAAGCTCTGGCCGCCATCGCCGCCGTGAGCCGGGTGCAGCTGATGACCCGGCTGCGGGGTTCCCAGGAGGGGGTGTCCCTGCACCTGGAAGCGGGCCAAGTGGTCTCCAACGACCCGGCGGGCTGCCCGGAGGGCACCACCATCGTGGTGCGGGACCTCTTTTACAACACCCCCGCCCGGCTGAAATTCATGAAGAAGGACTCCGCGGAGGGGGCCGCCGTCACCGCCGCGGTGATTCGCTGCGCTCTGAGCCACCCGGAAGTCTCCCTCCGCTATCTGCGGGATGGGAAGGAAGAATTCCATACCTCCGGGGACGGGAAGGCGGAGGGCTGCATCTACACGGTGCTGGGCCGGGATTTTGCCAGGACCATGCTCCCCGCCTCCGGCAGCGGGGAAAATCTCTCCGTCAGCGGCTATATCTGCCCCCCGGCGGGGGCCAGGGGCAACCGCAGCGCCCAGTATTTCTTCCTCAACGGACGCTGCATCCGCTCTCAGCTCCTTCAGGCGGCTCTGGAACAGGCTTACCGCAACAGCCTGTTCACAGGGCGCTATCCCGCCTGCGTGCTGTTCCTCACCATGAAGCCCAACCTGGTGGACGTGAACGTCCACCCTGCCAAGACGGAGGTGCGCTTCCTCCAGGAGCGCAGCGTATTCGACGCGGTGTACCGCACGGTACAGGCCGCTCTTTCGGGAGAGCGGGAAAGCCCGGAGATCCGGCTGCCGGAGGCGGACAAAGCCCCCGAAAGGGCCGCGGCGGGGCCGGAAAAGGCGGCTGCGGCGCCGCAGCCCAAAACGCCCGTCTACTCTCCCCCCTCCGGCGGTTTTTCCATGCATAAGGCTTCCGGCGCGCCTGCCCCCCGGCGGGAGGCGGAAGCGGCCGATATGCCGAAGATCGTGGAACAGCTGGTGTTCAGCGGTGCGAAGGCTTCTTACGACAGGCCGGAAAAGCAGGCGGAAGCGCCGCCCCTCCCGGTCCATACTCTGCCCCCGGAAGAGCCCAAAGCGGAGCCGAAGGGCCCGGAACCCAAAACGGAGGAGACACCAGCGAAAGCGCCCCTGCCCCCCTACCGCATCCTGGGGGAGGCTTTTTCCGAATACATCCTGGTGGAATCCGGGGAGGAACTCATCCTCATCGACAAGCACGCCGCCCACGAGCGCATGCTTTTCGACAAGCTGAAGCAGCGGTCCTTCGACACGGTGAGCCAGATGCTCCTCTCCCCCGCCCTGTGCAAGCCGGATGCGGAGGACCTGGCGATCCTGCTGGAAAACCTGCCCCTGCTCTCCCAGCTGGGGGTGGAGGCGGAGGATTTCGGGGACGGGGCCCTGCTGGTGCGGCAGCTGCCCGCCGATTTTGCCCCGGAGGACACGGCCTCCCTGCTCTCCGAGCTGGCGGAAGCCCTGCGCCTGGGCAAAAAGCCCGGCAGCCTGGGCATGAAGGATGAGACCCTGGCCACCATGGCCTGTAAGGCCGCGGTCAAGGCCGGAAAGGCTTCGGACCCCAGGGAGTGGGGCCCGGTGGCGGAGGCGGTGCTGCGGGGCGAAGTGAAATACTGCCCCCACGGACGGCCCGTCACCATGCATCTGACGAAAAAGCAGCTGGACCGGAATTTCAGGAGAACATAAGCCCGCGGGCGAGAACTCAGCCAGGCTTTTTATGACAAGATCCCCGGCAAAACGATCTGTTTTGCCGGGGACATGTTGTTTGCGCCGATTTTTAGATTTTCAGATGCTTCCCTACCCGGGCGCAGATGCGCTCCGCCAGCACCACCTTCACTAGGTCCGGGAGGATATAAGGCACCACGCAGAGACCCAGCGCGCCGAAAAAGCCGATCTCGGACCCATGGAGGCGGCTCACCGCCGTGAACCAGAGAGTGCCCACCAGGTAGCAGGGCAGAAGGTCCAGGGCAAGCAGAAGGATACGGGGCAGGAAGCCAAGGCCGCGCAGCTTGCTCTCCATGAGCAGGTAGCCCAGGCCGGTGAAGAGGAAGCCGATGATATAGCCCCCGGTGAGGCCCAGCAGGTGGCCGGGGCCGCCCCGGAAGCCGGAAAACACCGGCAGGCCCACCAGCCCCAGCAGGATATACAGGCCGATGGCCAGCAGGCCCCGCCTGCCCCCCAGGAGCAGGAGCGCGCAGTAGACGGCGAAGGTCTGCATGGTGAAGGGCACGGTGAAGGGAATGGTGAGCCAGCTGCAAACGCAGAGGATCACGGCCATCATGGCAATATAAGCGGCGTTGCGTGTGGACATGGGCTTCTCCTTTTTCTGGAATTCTTTGCCATTATAGCACGGCTGGGGCTGGAATCAAGGCAAAAGTAACGGGGGATGCCCGAAGGCAGCCCCCGTATTCCGTCAGACGATCCCTTATTCCTTTACCGCGTCGAAGCCCTGCTTTAGATCGGCCAGGATGTCGTCGATGTGCTCCGTGCCGATGCTGAGGCGGATGGTGGTGGGCTTGATGCCCCCCGCCAGCAGCTCTTCCTCGGTGAGCTGGCTGTGGGTGGTGCTGGCCGGGTGGATCACCAGGGATTTCACATCCGCCACGTTGGCCAGGAGGGAGAAGAGCCGGAGGCTCTCGGTGAACTTTTTGGCGGTCTCCGCCGTGCCCTTGATCTCAAAGGTGAAGATGGAGGCGGCCCCATGGGGGAAATACCGGTCATACAGCTCCTTCTCCCGGCCCGTGGACAGGGAGGGATGGTTCACCTTTGCCACCTGGGGATGGTTCTTCAGGAAATCCACCACCTTCAGGGCGTTTTCCACATGGCGCTCCACCCGGAGGGAGAGGGTCTCCAGGCCCTGGAGCAGCAGGAAGGAATTGAAGGGGGAGATGGTGGCGCCCTGGTCCCGCATGAGGGTGGTGCGCAGCTTGATGATGTAAGCCAGGTTCCCGGCAGCCTCGGTGAACACCACGCCATGATAGGAGGGGTTGGGCTTGCTCAGGCCGGGGAACTTGTCGTTCTGGGCCCAGTCGAATTTGCCCCCGTCCACCACGACGCCGCCCATGACGGTGCCGTGGCCGCCCATGAACTTGGTGGCGGAGTGGACCACGATGTCCGCCCCGTGCTCCAGAGGCCGCAGCAGATAGGGCGTGGCGAAGGTGCTGTCCACGATGAAGGGGATGCCGTGGCGGTGGGCGACGGCGGCGATGGCCTCAAGGTCGATGACGTCGGAATTGGGGTTGCCCAGGGTCTCGGCATACACGAGCTTCGTATTGGGCTGGATGGCCTTCTCGAAATTCTCCGGGTCGGCAGGGTCCACGAAGGTGGTGGTAAGCCCCTGCTCCACCAGGGTATTGGCGAAAAGATTGTGGGTGCCGCCGTAGAGATTGGTGGAGGAGACGATGTGATCCCCCGCCACGGCGATATTCTGAACGGCATAGGTGATGGCGGCGCTTCCCGAGGCGGTGGCCAGGGCGCCCGCCCCGCCCTCCAGGGCGGCGACGCGCTTTTCAAACACGTCGGAGGTGGGGTTCATGAGGCGGGTATAGATATTGCCCTCCTCCGTCAGGGCGAAGCGGCCGGCGGCCTGGGCGCTGTCCTTGAACACATAGGAGGTGGTGGCGTAAATAGGCACGGCCCGGGCGTCGGTGGCGGAGTCGGGCGCTTCCTGCCCCGCATGGACCTGGATGGTTTCGAATCTATAATCAGACATGGCGCAGCTTCCTTTCTTATATCCTAGTTTACCGCTGGGTAATTGCAGTATAACGCAATAATCCTACTTTGTCAATAGGTTTATAGTATTTTATTTTCAAGGTCTTTTCCGCCGCTGGGTGAGGCGCTCCCCTTCCGCCTGCACGTCCAGCCGCAGCTTGCGGATCCGCTTTTCCGTGTAAAGGGCGATCTCCTTCCACAGGGAGCGGAGCTGGTTTTTATGGGCGCAGAGCTTTTCCGTGCAGCGGCTGCAGCTCAGATACCCGTTGGTGGCCTCGGAGAAACGCTCGGGATATTTGTAGAAGGTGATCTCCCAGCGGGCCAGCAGGGCCACGGAGAGGAACAGCAGGCTCCAGGTATAGAGCCGCCGGACGAAGAAAAGGGGCGTGAACATCATGGCATAGTCCCAGTTGTAGATGCGGCAGGTGGAGCAGCACTTGTTCCGCAGGAACCAGGACTGGAAGGGGCAGAAAAACAGGATGCAGATCATATCGCAGATGGAATAAGCGCAGCTCAGGAGGATCATGATGCCGTCGTCCAAAATCTCCAGCATGTGCAATGCGCCGAAAACGCCATTGAAGAATATCCAGATCAGCGCCACCAGCACCGTGGCGTTGTTCTCGTGCATCTCGATATGGGTCTTCCCCGTTTTGATATAGTTCCGGGCAAACTGCTTCTGGCAGCCGGGGCTCTCCAGGCCGGAGGGGAAAAAGCGCAGGATCATCTCCGTGGTGAACACGGCCCAGATGAGGACCAGGATCATGGGACGCTTCTCCATGGCGGTGAACACGTCTTCCCCGCCCCGGAGCCGGCAGCTGAGATAGAGGGCGAACAGGCCGAGAAAGAGCAGGCTGCGATAGGCCAGACGGACATAGTGAAAGACGCTCACCGGCGTCAGCTTCACCTTGCGATGCACATGATCCATGGTTCTTCCCCCTTTCCCGGTTTTCGGCGGATATTATATTCCCGGTTTGAAAAGAAGTCAATGCAGCGGGGATCGGGAGGCTGAAATGAGCCGATTCTACCGCTGGTCGGTTGCTTTGGAAGCCGGGTTCCGCTAGACTGGCGGCGAGGTGAACGACATGGACAAAGCGGAATTCGGCGCTTTCGTGGCGCAAAACCGAAAAGAGCTGGGGTGGACCCAGCGGGAGCTGGCGGACAGGCTCCATGTGACGGACAAGGCCGTGAGCAAATGGGAGCGGGGCCTCAGCTACCCGGACGTGACCCTGCTGGAGCCCCTGGCGGAAGCCTTCGGCATGGGGGTCACGGAGCTGGTGTCCTGCCGCGGCGGCGCGTCCTCCTCTGCCCCGGCGCAGTGGGCGGACTGGGAGATGCCCCCGAAGGAGGAAGAACGCCCGGAGGAAGAGGCGGTGCAGGCCCTGCTGGACATCTCCGGGGAGAGCCTGCATAAGGAGCGGAGGCGGGGACGCCGGAGGACGGTGCTGCTGGCGGCCCTGGCGGTAGTCCTGCTGGCGGCGCTGGCGGCCTTGGCCGTCGTGGGGGGAAGGAACAGCGTGACGGAGAGCGATCAGATCAAAATCCTGCACACAGAGGGAACGGACAGGGACCTGACGCTGTTCACGGAAAAGGAGGGGCATCTTCTGCGGCTGCGCTGCGGGCCGGAGATCGACCCTGCCGCGCTGCTGGAGCTGATCGGCAGCTATGGGGACCCCGTCC
>JAEEGH010021573.1_pt1 | contig 13290 bp, 10 predicted proteins | sample 9134181 | NCBI WGS metagenome assembly JAEEGH01 (sample SAMN16246544, study PRJNA631951) | gut metagenome | biome: gut microbiome; feature: rumen; material: DP-attached | host: Bos | place: Iran: Karaj | collected 2018-10
TATGGACGCGGATCTGATGCGTGCGTCCGGTTTCCAGCCGGCATTCCACGACGGTGATGAACCCGTATCGCTCCAGCACTTTCCAGTGGGTGACGGCCCATTTCCCCTTCGCGGGATCGTCAGAGACGCGGAAGCGGAGGCGGTCGTTCGGGTCGCGGCCGATGGTTCCTTCGATGGTCCCTTCGTCCTCGGCGATGTTCCCCCAGACGACGGCGGTATAGACGCGGTCGATGGAGTGGACGAAAAACTGGTCGGCGAGGTGGGCCTGGGCCTGGGGATTCTTGGCGACCACCAGGAGGCCGCTGGTGTCCTTGTCGATGCGGTGCACGAGCACGCCCAGGCGCTCGTCCTCCCCGTCCGGCCCCTGGGAGATGCCCAGGTAGTAGGCGAGGGCGTTCACAAGCGTACCGGTATAGTTGCCGTGTCCGGGATGGACCACCATGCCGGCCGGTTTGTTGATGACGAGCACATCGTCATCCTCGTAGGCGATGTTCAGGGGAATGTTTTCCGGCAGGATTTCCACGCCCCGCCGCTGGTACGGCATCACGAACTTGATGACGTCGCAGGGGCGGATGATGGTGTTGGCCTTCGCGGGCTTGTCGTTCACCAGGACGTAGCCCAGCTTGATGGCCTGCTGGACGCGGTTGCGGGAGGTGTCTTCCTGATGGGTGGTGATGAACTTGTCCACGCGCAGGGGGGCCTGGCCCTTGTCGGCCACCAGGCGGAAATGCTCGAACATTTCCTGTTCGTCCTCCTGCGGGAGAAGGGTCTCTTCGTCGAGGGGGGACATTATTCGGCGGGAACCTTTTCGGGATCGAGCGTCAGATACAGGTTGACGGCCGAACCGTACGTGCGGGTCTGGCCCAGGCCGTCCTGCTGGTACACGACGGCGTTGACGGAATCGGCATAGGTGCGGATGCCGCTGTCAAAGCGCACGCGCCCCACGTTCAGGCACCGGTCGTGGAGGGCGTCCACGGCGCTGATGTATTTCTGGCCGATGACGCGCGGAACCGCCGTCGGCGGCACATCGTTGGCAAGACCCAGGGTGAGGTCCACGTCCGAGCCGCTCACGACCAGGTCTCCGGCCCGCACGTTCCGTCCCCGGACTGTCTGCCGGAGGACCTGGTTGGTGGCGATGTCCTGCGTATAGTTCAGTTTCCCGAGCGAGAGCCCGCGGTTGTTCAGTTCGGCCCGCGCTTCGTTCAGGGAGTACCCGATCAGGTTGGGCATCACCACTTTCCGGGGGACGATGGAATTGATGGTCAGGAAGATGCTGCGTCCCTTCTTGACCGTGGACCCCGCTTTCGGAGACTGGCGGTAAACCACGCCGGCGCCGAGTCTCCGGACGAAGACGGAGTCGGTCACTTTGACGCCCACGTGGCTGTCACGCGCCAAAGCGCGGGCTTCGGAGACGGACATATTGGTGAAATCGGGGACGGTGACGGTCCGGTTGTGCCGGGTGACGAGACCCAGCCCCACCTGGGCGAGGACCAGCAGGCCGACGACCAGCAGCACCGCCAGGAGCAGATTCCGGACGATCCAGTTGGACAGGAAACCTTTCTTTCCCCCGGCATTCTCTTTCGTATCTTTCTTTGCCATGGCAATTTTCCTTTCAAATCACAAAGTTAGGAATTTTTTCGGCAATTTGCGCCGGATGCCGTCAGAGGAGGCCTCGTGCGTGTGTAATCCGCTTCCGCTTTGCCGGTATTATTTTCCGCCATGTCTGCTAATTTGTTGTTTGTTAATACTTTATCATGCAAGAAAAAACAAGCGGTTGTCGGGATGCCGATGGAGATATTGCGAGAAAAAAAGATTATATTTGTGTATGAAGTTTCGTTCTCTCCCCATCTTCTGCCTGCTGCTCTGCGCCTTGGCGTGCGGGCGACATAACTCTTCGCGCCAGAAAGCGTACCAGTCCTTGGAAATGGTGGTCCGGCTCTATGAGTCAGGGGACGATTCCATTGACGTGGATCTGCTGGAGCCGGCCCTGGCCTATTTCCCGGAAAAGGGAGATGCATTCACCAAAGGAAGGCTCTGGTTCCAGCAGGGTTTCATTCACTATAACCACGGGCGGTTTGACAAAGCGATCGTATCCTTCGAAAAGGCGCTGGAGCAAACCCGTCTGTCCGGTGACAGGCATTTGGAAGGCCTGATCTGCCGGTCGATGGCGGATACCTACAACCACGCCTACAATATCCGGGAAGACACGGTCTATCTGCGGCGGGCCTGGCTGGCTTTCTCCTCCGCGGAGGATTCGCTGTATCGGGCGGAGACGGCTCTCCGCCTCGCCGCGGCTTATATGAATGGAAGGGAATGGGAGAAAGCCGGGCCGCTGCTGGAACAGGCTGTCCCGGTTTCGGGCCGGTATCCCTTGCTGTTCGGGCGCTGCATGGGTGTTTACGCCACTTATCTGCTGGATTCTCCGCAGGGCGATCCGGCCCTTTCCCGTCAATGTTTTGAAGCGGCGGCGGAAGCGGGATACACGTTCGCGGATGACAAATTGTGTGACTGGGGCTACGCCATGTATCTGTCCGGACGGAAGGCGGAGGCGCTCCGTCTGTGGGACAGTCTGGACCGGGCGCATCCGGAGGGATTGCAGCAGCTGCAGTTCCGGCGTTACCAACGGTTCCGTGAGGAGGGGGAGACAGGGAAGGCGCTGGCGCTTCTGGAAGAAAGCGCGATGCGGCAGGATTCTCTCCTGCGCATCCAGACTTCCGAGGCGGTCAGCATGGCGCAGCGGGATTATCAGGAGGCGGTGGCGGAAGGGGAGCGGCTGGCCGCCGCCCGTGAACGCGACCGGAAGAGAACGGCCTGGATTGTCGGTATCCTGGCGGCCGTGCTTCTCGGCATGCTGTGCTTCGTCATCTGGCGGGAGGGCCGGGACCGGCTGGTCACGGCCCGGCGCGCCCTGGAGGAGTCGCAGAAGATCCGGGACCGGCTGGTCGAGGCCGAACAGCTGCATCTGAAAAAGATCCAGGCCCTGGAACGGAGCATCCGGAACCGGAAGTCGTCCCTGGAGGACATCCGTTCCGAATATCTGTATATGCTGCGGGATGGTTACCGGCGGCTGGGAAGGCTATTTGAGGACAAGCAGTTCGCCGAATCGCAGACGCAGACCGAGACGGTCCTTTACCGGCGGGTCTGCGAGATCGTCAAGGACATCGACGGGGACAGCAAAGGCTTCCAACGCCTGCAGCAGTATATCGAGGATCACCTGGGAAGCCCGATCTCGTCCCTGCGGAAGGATATCCCCACCCTGGGCGAAAAAGACATCCGGCTTTTCTGCTATCTGGTGATCGGCTATGACGCGCCGCTTATCTCCGCCTTGATGAATGTGGGCAAGGAGAGCACGATCTATTGCTGGAAGAACCGGCTGCTGGGAAAAATCAGGCGGCTGCCCGTGACCAAGGCCGGCCGTTATCTCGATCTGGTGCGCTGAGCCGGTCTTTGGAAATCCCGCCGAAAGGCTTTAACTTTGTCCGGATATGAAGAACCGGACTGTTGTCTTTCTGAGCCTGGCGGCGGCATTCGTGCTGCTGATGAGCGCGCCTTTCCTGGTGAAAGGGTGCGGATGGCTCGCATTGCTGGGATTCGTCCCGCTGCTGTGCATGGAACGGGTGGCTTCCGCGCAGGGAGTCAGGCATTTCTGGTGGTGGCATTACGGAACGTTCGTCGCGTGGAATTTCGTGACGACGTTCTGGGTGTGCAACGCCACGGTAGGCGGGGGCATCTTCGCCGCGCTGGCGAACGCCTTGCAGATGTCGCTGGTGTTCGGCGCCTTCCGGTGGGTGAAGCGGCGGATGAAGCGGCCGTCGGCCGTGCCTTACCTGTTTCTGGCCGCCGCCTGGATCGCCTGGGAAAAGTATTATCTGACGGTGGCGCAGATTTCCTGGCCCTGGCTGGTGCTGGGGAATGCGTTCGCCGGTACGGTGCGGCTGGTGCAGTGGTATGAGTTCACCGGCGCGCTGGGCGGGTCTCTGTGGGTCTGGGCTTCCTCCCTTTCCGTTTTCGGCCTGATGGTCTCCCTTTCGGACGGACGGTTTTCCGGCCGGTGGAACGGAAAAGCCCGCGCCGCCGCGCTGGCGGGAACCGTGCTCGTGCTTTTCGGGCCGATGGTATGTTCCGCCGTCATCTGGAACCGGTATGAGGAGGTTTCGGAAGGAAAGATTCCGGTGGTCATCGCGCAGCCGGACTTCGACCCGTACAACAAGTTCGGCGGGATGACGCAGGATCAGCAGACGGCGGTGCTGCTGGACCAGTTCACGCAGGGGCTGAAGGAGATGGCAAAGGATTCCGTCCGTGCGGACGATGAAGCCGGCGTCCTGCTGCTGGCCCCTGAGACCTTCACCTCGGACATCCTTTGCAACGACGTGCCCTCCAGCAGGACTTTCCGGAGGTTTCGGTCGTTCCTGCAGGAACATCCGGATGCCGAGATTCTGTTCGGTGCTTCTTCATGGACTCGCTATGAGCAGGTTTCCCGGCCTTCCGCCAACGCGCGGAAGATGGGGGAAGGGGATTGGTATGAGACGCACAATTCGGCGCTGATCGTGGATTCCGCGGGGCGCTACGGACTGTATCAGAAATCGAAGCTGGTGCCGGGCGTGGAGATGCTCCCGTATCCTTCCGTCCTGGGCCCCGTCGATGACAAGCTGCTCGGAGGCGTCGCCGGACGCTGTGTGGGGCAGGAATCCGTATCCAATCTGATGTTCCGTCAGTCGGTCCCCGTCGGGTGCGCCGTCTGTTACGAATCTGTGTACGGGGAGCATTGCGCTTCTTATGTGCGTGCCGGAGCCAGACTCCTGACGGTCATCACGAACGACGCCTGGTGGGGGGATACGCCCGGATACCGTCAGCATCTGAATTACGCCCGGCTCAGGGCCGTTGAGACGCGGCGGGACATCGCCCGGTGCGGCAATACGGGCATATCGGCCTTCATCGACCAGAAGGGGCGGATTCTGTCCCGTACGGCCTGGTGGGAGCCGGCGGTTCTGCGGGGGACGGTGAACCTGTCTTCCCGGGAGACGTTTTTTGTCCGCGCGGGGGATCTTGTGGGGCGGATCTGTGTCTTTTTGACAGTCCTTCTTTTCGCCGCCGCGCTGATTCGTCGCAAATAGTTTGCGGCTGTCCGCAGAAAGCATTATCTTTGTCAGTATGAAAAAGTTAGTAGTGAGTTTTCTCTTTGCTCTGGCCGCCCTTGCGTGCTTCGGCCAGCAGATTCCCTCCGTGTCCCTGCAGGACGGAGCCGGGAAAGCGGTGACGACGACCTCCCTCATCGACCATAAGACCCCCTTCGTGGTGAGCATCTGGATGACCACCTGCAAGCCGTGCCTGAAGGAACTGGACACCCTTTCGGAAGAAATGCCCGACTGGGACGGCGGTTTCCCGCTCCGGATTTATGCCGTGTCCATGGACGACAGCCGTTCGCAGAAGCGCGCGGTTGCGATGGCGCAGGGCCGGGACTGGGACGGCATCACCGCCCTGTTCGACGTGAATGCGGATCTCCGCCGGGCGCTGAACGTGAGTTCCGTGCCGCAGGTGTTCGTTTATGACAAGGAAGGGAAACTCTTTTATACGCATATCGGCTATCGTCCGGGAGACGAGCAGGAACTGCTGAACCAGGTGCGGAAATGCTACGGCAAGTAACAACAGGGCTGATTCTTCTGTCGTTTGTGCTTCCTGCGTCCTTATGGGCGCAGGAACGTGGTCATGTGACCGGCAGCCTGGAGTCGAACTCCATCTATTATCTGGATGACTCCGTGCTCGGAAGTCCCGAGCATCCCTGGGGTTCCAACAACTATTTCAAGCTGGATTACGCGAAGGGCGGTTTCACCGCCGGCCTGCAGGCGGAGTATTATCCGCAGGCGCTGGCGGGCTATCCCGCTGAACTGAAAGGGGCCGGACTCACGGGCCTGTATGCGGCCTGGACCGGCACGAATCTGGAGGTGACGGCGGGCTCTTTCTTCGAGCAGCTGGGCAGCGGCCTGCTGCTGCGCACCTGGGAGGACCGGGAGCTGGGCCTGAACAACACCCTCACGGGCGGACGCCTGGCCTTCCATACCGCCAACCGCGGTCTGTCCGTAAAAGTGTTGGGCGGCCTGCCCAAATACGGCCTGTGGCCTTCCGCCTCCACGGCGGTGGCCGGGGCCGACCTGTCGCTGGACCTGCTGCCGCTGTTCGGCAAAGAGTCCGATCATTCTCTCGTCTTGGAGGGAAGCGTCCTGAACAAGTTCACCCGGAAGGTGGAGGAAAACATCGCCTTCCTGGCATCCGCCGGCGGCTTCGAAGTCCCCGGACAGACGCTTTCCTGGTCCGGCCGCCTGCAGTATTCCTTCGGCGGTTTTTCCCTCAAGGGCGAGTACGTGGGCAAGGGAGCCGATTTTTACACGGAGCATCTCCGTCACTCCCGGGAGGCCTACCGGCTTAAGAGCGGGAACGCGCAGCTCGTGGAACTGAACTATGCCGCGGGTTCTTTCTCCGGGACAGTGACATTCCGCCGGCTGGAGAACATGACGGACCGCATCTTCCTGACGGCCTCCAGTCCTTCTCCCGCCAATACCCTGAACTATCTTCCTTCCCTGTGCATGCAGCAGACCTACATGCTGGCTGGACTGAACCCGTACGTGACCTATGCCGACGGGGAAGCCGGCTTCCAGGGTGACCTGTACTACACTTTCCGCCGCGGCACCGCCCTCGGCGGGAAATACGGCATGAAGCTCCATGTGGGCGGCTCCTGGATCGAAGCGCTTCCGTTCGCCCTGCCGGACCGGGAGACGCACTGGCTGGCCTACCGGGACATCAACATCGACCTGGAGCGCACCTGGAGCCGGAAGCTAAAGACCATCCTGTTCGTGTCCGTCCAGGAGAATTCCCCCACGCACGGCAACGGCAAGCGCACCGATGCGCAAAACGTCTTTGTTCTGGACGCCCTTTATCGCATATCCACGACCGTCTCACTCCGCACGGAGCTCCAGTATCTGTATTCGCAGGAACTCACACGGGACTGGATGGCCGGGCTCGTGGAACTGTCCTTCGCCCCGCATTGGAGCATCTCCGCCAGCGACATGTACAATCACGGAAGCACGAAAGTGCATTATTATAACGTCGGAGCCAGCTATTCCTGGAATGCCCTGAGCGTCTCCCTCAATGCGGGCCGCACCCGTGAGGGGATGGTCTGCTCGGGCGGCGTCTGCCGCTGGCAGCCGGCTTTCAAGGGAGTCAGCCTCCGGGCCCAATGGTCGTTCTGATATGAGAAAGTGGTTTTATATCCTGCTTGCGATCCTGCCGATGCTCTCCTGCGTCGGTCAGAAGGACGATCCCGTGCCCGAGCTCCGGCTCGTGGCGGACCTGACCGCGCTGAACGTGACGGCCGGGGAGTGCGCCACTTTCACCGTCTATTCCGGCGCGGAGGACGTGACGGCCTTTGCCGCGATCCGCAACCTGACGGACGGAACGGATCTGGAAAGCAACGTTTTCGCACCTGTCGAGGCGGGGGAATGGACTTTCACCGCCACTTTGGACGGTGCGGAGTCGGAACCCGTGACCGTGACGGCCATCGAAATCGCGGACGAGGGCAAGGACTTCTTCCGGCGGTCGCTGGTGCTGGATTTCACCGGCACCTGGTGCGTGAACTGCCCTAAGATGGAGGCTGCCATTGAGGAGACGATGGAGGCCCGGCCCGGCCGGGTGATTCCGGTCAGCGTCCACTGCATGTCCATCGACCCGATGTACGTGAAACCGCTCAGCGACGACCTGGTCCGGCATTTCGGCGTCTCCGCCTATCCGTCCGCGGTTGTGGACATGGACCCGGAAAGCCTGATCACGACCTCCTCCCCGGAACTGCTGCAGTCCCACATCGACCGTCTCCTGGAGGCACGCGGCCCCGCCGCCGGCATCCGGGCGGAAAGCGCCCTGAATGACGGAAACTATACCGTGACGGCCGAAATGAAAGCGGTCCGGGACGGAGATTACACCCTGGCGGTCCTCGTCCTGGAGGACGGCGTCGTCGCGGCCCAGACGGGCGGCACGGCGGACTATGTCCACTACAACATCCTCCGTTCCTGGACGGAAGGTGAGTCTATGAGCGTGAAGGAGGGAGATACTGCATCCTGTACCTTCACAGGCACCGTCACCGGGAAGTCCCGGTTCGTGGTCCTCGTCCTCCGCGGCGGCCTGGTGGACAATGCCATCGGCTGTTCCGCCGACGGTTCCGTGGACTGGCAGTATGAAGAAGAAAACGACTGATGAATCATATGAAAGAGTATCTCGCCCCCGTGGTTCGTATCGTGGACTTGCACATGGACCAGTCCTTCTGCCTGAGCGGCACGCTGGACGACACGTATGACGATCCCATCGAGTGGGATGACTAGACCGATGCGGCCATGAAAAAGCAATTCCTTTTCGCCGCGGCCGTCGCCGCGCTCGGCGCCACGGCCCCCCTGGAGGTGGAATGATTAAAACGTTTTGCAATATGAAAAAACAGTATCTCACTCCCGCGGTCCGGGTTATGGACCTGCACATGGACACTTCCTTCTGCCTGAGCGACACCCTGTCGGGCGGCCTCGAGAAAACGTATGACGATTACATTGATGAAGACTAGAGGAGGCGCCATGAAAAAGATTGCTTTTGCTGTTGCAGCCCTTTCGGCCTGCCTTTGCCTCTTTTCCTGCTCCGTGGAACCGATGGCACCCGTCGATGAAAACGATGGAGTTACTGTGCTAAGCGCCGTTTTCGAAGGTGGAGACGCCGATACCCGGACCGTCCGCATGTCGGACGGCGCGGTCCGCTGGAAGCCCGGCGACCAGATCAGCGTGTTCACGGCTCCCGCCTCCGATGGCGGCGCCCGCTTCACATCGACGAACAGCAGTGAGGCGGTGCGTGTGGATTTCTCCGGAACTGTCGCCGCACCCGGATCGGGCAAGTCTTACTATGCCTTGTATCCCTATGCCTCCTCCGTCTCTTTCGACGGGGCCGCTTTCCAGGTGACGCTCCCGGACAAGCAGGAAGCCGTGGCGGACACTTTTGCCGATGACCTGTTCATCTCCATCGGCCGTACCACGACGAAGAGCATGACCTTCTATCACCTGACCGGCGGCGTCAAGTTCACGGTGACGGAGCCTGACATCCAGTCCGCCGTCCTCGTCGGTCTCGGGAATGAAGATCTGGCCGGCAAAGTGCAGGCCGCGCTCGCTTCCGACAACAGGACCCCGGTCGTGCAGAGTGTTATTACCGGAAGTCGCACCATCACGCTGTCAGCCCCCGCCGGACAGACGCTGGAGGCTGGGAAGGCCTACCACTTCGTCACGCTGCCCGTGACGTTCGCGAACGGTTTCACGATTCTCTTCCAGAAAACGGACGGTTCCGTCGCCTCCAAGACGGTTACGAAGCTTGTGGAGGTCCAGCGGGCCCATTTCGTTGTGCTGAAGGATGCCGACAAGGGGCTGACCTGGGAGAAGGACTACTTCGAAATGTCCCCGTCCCGCTTTGACCTGACCTCGAGAGCCCAGGATTTCAAAATCTTCGTCCGTTCCTCCGCCGAGCCCCACATCGACATCTTCGACAGCTGGATCAGCCTCGTCAGGGTGGAAGGAGACTATCGCGCCGGCGCCTATTATGTTTTCCATGCGGAACGGAACCGCGAAGAGACTCCCCGGACTACCTACATCTCCGTCTGCTCCGATACGAACTGCTACATGGCGACTGTGTCCCAGGAGGGTTACCGGGAAGGCGACTGGATGGCTTCCGATTTCGTCCATCATTCCTTCGGCATGCGGTTTACGGCCACTTGGTGCCAATGGTGTCCCTTGATGAATACGGCATTCAAGACTGCGAAGGAGGAATTGGGGGACAAGTTCCTGTATGCCTGCTTCTATGCCACTTCCGGCAACTATGGCTTCGTCGGCTCAGAGACGCTGGAGGCCCAGTATAAAGTCGGCGGCTATCCGACCGGCATTGTGGACGGCCGCCTGGACATCCCCAACTATTCCGACCCGGCTTACACGGCCGAGGTCATCGGGAATGCGATCCATGAGACCGAAGCCAATTACCCGGTGGTGACGGCTATGGAGATGGAATCGTCCCTGGACGGAAACAAGGTGTCCGTGAACGTGGATGTCTATGTCAAGGCGGATGATTCATACAAGCTGACCGTCCTGCTTCTGGAGAACGGGATTGTCGGTGACCAGCGGGACGGGAACGACACGGTGCACGATTTCGTCCACAACAAAGTGGCCCGTATCGCCTTGACGCCTGTTACCGGCGAAGCTTTCCAAGGAAAGGAAGGCGAAGTGAACAAATTCCAGTATACCTGCTCCATTCCGATCGGGTATGTGAAGGAGAACCTGGAAATTGTCGCCTACGTCCAGCGTCCCTTCGGCACCCTGCCTGTCATTGCCACCGATGATTACGGCGGCTGGTTCATAGACAACAGCCGCGCCGTCTCCCTGGGCGAATCGGCCGAGCTGGAGCTTGAGTAGATTTTTCTTCCAGACCCGCCATGAGGAAAGTTTTGCTTTTCATAGCGGCTCTCGCCGCGTTTTCCTGTACTGCGGTCCCGGTGGATGTTCCGCCGGAGCCGGAGGAGGGGATGACCGTCCTGAGGGCCGGGTTCGACGAAGACGGAACCCGGACTGTCCGTCAGCCGGACGGGAAGGTGTTCTGGTCGCCGGCGGATGAGATCTCCGTCATCCGGGGCGCAGCCGGGAGCAAATTCGTGTCCGACAATACGGAGCCTGCCGCCAAGGCCCTCTTTACCGGCAAGATGCCCGGAGGAAGCGGCAGATACTGGGCGCTTCATCCTTATGATGAAGGTGCTTACATCGACGGTGACTACCTGATGACGACCGTGCCTGAGGTGCAGACGGCCGTGGCAGGTTCTTTCGATGACGACGCTTTTCTTTCTGCGTCTTGCTCGACTTCCCAGAGCCTGACCTTCTCCCATGTCTGCGGCGGCTTCAAGTTCACCGTCTCCGAACCGGGGATTCAGCGTGTGAAGCTGGCCTCCCTGTTCTCCTATGATCCGCTGACCGGCGTCGTGGGGATCCAGAATGTGGGCGGCCATCCTCAGATCCGACGTTTCGGCAAGTGCACCAACACGGTTGAACTGGTAGCCCCTGAAGGAAAGACGCTCATCCCGGGCGAGGCGTATCACATCGTGACGATTCCTTCCAATCTGTACGACGGGTTCACCATGACGTTCATTAAGGAGAACGGTCAAATGGCGGTCCGTACCATATCCAGGGATGCTGAAATCCGCGCCGGCTGTTTTCTTTCGATGAACGAACCGGACAGGGGCCTGACATGGACGAAGGTGTTCACTTATGAACCGACCTCAGCGGTGATCCCTCCGGAAGGCGGCGCTTTCAGCATCCAGGTGAAGTCTTCTTCCGAAGTGCACATCTCGATCGGCAATGACTGGATTCACGAGGCGGGATGCGAAGGTGATCCGGCCTCGGGCGCCACTTATACTTTCCGAGTCGACCGGAATCCCGGCGGAGCCCGGGAGGGCATGGTATCCCTGTGCGATGACAGCAATTGCTATCCGTTTACGGTCTCCCAGGGCGACGGTTCGCTCCTCAAGGAAATTACCCATCATTCCCTGGGCTTGCGTTTCACGGCCACCTGGTGCGTCCACTGCCCGAAAATGAGCGAGTCGTTCCGGCTCGCCAGGCAGAAGCTGGGCGACCGTTTTGAGTATGTGAGCCTGTATTCGGCGAGCGGCGGCGGAAACTACGGATTCGCGGACATCGGTGACCTCACGTCCCAGTATCACGTCAGCGGATATCCGACCGGTATCATCGACGGCCGTTTCGAACTGAAGAACAGCTATACGCCGGAAGAAGCCGCGCAGTTGATCGCGTCCACGGTCGAAGATACGGAAATGCGATATCCCGCCGTGACGGCCATCGCGCTGGAGTCGTCCCTCTCCGGACGGAATCTGACGGTCAAGGCCGATGTCTACACGCAGGCGTCCGACTCCTACAAGCTGACGGTGATTCTGATGGAAAACGGCATCATCGGCTATCAGGCGGACGCCGAAGCGGGCCCCCATGAGGATTTCGAGCACAACCGCGTCGCCCGGCTGACTCTGACTCCGTCCGTCGACGGCGAGGAGTTCAACGTGACCGCGACAGGGGAGACGAAGACCTTCACCTACACGGCGGCCGTTCCGGAAGAGTACAATCTGGAAAACCTGGTCGTCCTGGCCTGGGTCCAGCGTCCCTTCGGCTCCCGTCCCGCCGTCCAGTCCGCCTCCTACGGCGGCTGGTACATCGACAACTGCCGCGCCGCCCCCCTCGGCATCGCCGTCCCCCTCGAGGTCCGTTAACGGGAATTCACTCCCCGGAACAACAAACGAAAACCCTGTTTTTCGGAGCGCAGCGACAAAAAGTCCCTCCCCCGAGGGGAGGGATTTAGGGTGGGGGTAACGTAGAAATGAAAAAGGGGGAAACTAGTCCAGTTTCTCCCCTTTTTCATTGAACAATTCGTTCTGCAGGACGGTGAAATCGGTGATTTCCTCGAGGTCCAACTTGACTTTGTAGTGCTTGCGCCACTTGTTCAGGTAGGAGTTGAAGAACCCCCGTCTGAGGTATGCGCCCAGGATCGGACTGGTTTTCAGGGTCAGGGTCTTGTGGCCCTTGTCGATGACGTAGTAGGCGATCTTGCGTTCGATCTCTTCGTCAATCACCACGGTGGAGTGGATCTTGCCGGTGCCGTGGCACAGCGGACATTGCTCCATGGTGTTGATTTCGGTCACCGGGCGGATCCGCTGGCGGGTGATCTGCATCAGCCCGAACTTCGTCAGCGGCAGCACGTTGTGCTTGGCCCTGTCATTTTCCATCAGCTCCTGCATGAACTTGTGGAGGGCGTTCTTGTGGTCGTTCGACTCCATGTCGATGAAGTCCACGATGACGATCCCTCCCATGTCCCGGAGCCGCAGCTGGCGTGCGATCTCTTCCGCGGCGAGCTTGTTGACCTCGAAGGAATTCTCTTCCTGGTCGGCGGTCTTGGTGCGGATGCCGCTGTTCACGTCGATCACATTCAGCGCTTCCGTCGTCTCGATCACAAGATAGGCCCCCTGCCGCATGGGCACCACCTTTCCAAAGGAACTCTTGATCTGCCGGGTGACCTCGAAATGGTCGTAGATCGGCTGCTTGCCCTCGTACAGGTGTACGATCTTCTCCTGCTCGGGGGAGATGAGGGAGATGTATTTCCGGGCTTCGTCGCAGATTTTCTCGTCGTTGATCCAGATGTTGGAGAACGAGTCGTTCAGCAGGTCCCTGAGGACGGTGGTCG
>JAEEGH010021577.1_pt1 | contig 13288 bp, 8 predicted proteins | sample 9134181 | NCBI WGS metagenome assembly JAEEGH01 (sample SAMN16246544, study PRJNA631951) | gut metagenome | biome: gut microbiome; feature: rumen; material: DP-attached | host: Bos | place: Iran: Karaj | collected 2018-10
ACGGCTCGCCCCACCATTTCACGCCGGTCGCCCACGTGGGGCGGCGCAGGCGCAAAGCCCCGTGCCAGCCCTCGGCGCGGACGCGGATGGCGACGCGCCCGTCGAAGGGGTAGTCTGTCTCGAGGTCGAGCGCGACGGTCGCGCCGTTGATTTGCGTCCGGACGGCCATCGGCCCGTAGTTGGAGATGCGCAGGTCATCGCCTTCGCGCATCACCGCGCCGAGGACGTATTGCGGCCAGAGGCGGATTGAATTGGCGGGGCAGCAGGCGGCGTTCACGTTGGGGGCGTAAACCTGGTAGTATGGCTCCGGGCCGTGACGCGAGGAGCGCCTTGTTGCATACCATTGGTTCGGCGATGTCATGTAGCCGATGGTGCGCTCGTCCTTGGCGCGCGCCCCCTGCGCCCCGTTGAAGACAAGGCGCTCGATGGCGTCGGCCCAGGCGGTGTCGCCGGTCACGGCTGCAAGGCGCTGGAAGAGGTCGAGCGAGAAAACGTAGTCGCAATACTCCGTTTCGCCCACGCACGACGGGGCCGATGTCCACTCGCCGTCGGCGCATGGGGCGTAGGACGCCTGCCAGCCAAGGCCGTCGCGCCAGTCGGAGATTGTGCGCATCGCGGCATCGAAGAGCTCCTGGCGCTTTGCGGCCACGGCGAGGGCAATGGGCAGTTCCAGGCGCACAGCGAGGGCCGCAACGTGGTATTCGTGCTTTCCGAGTGGGAACTTGGTGAACGTCGCGCCATGCTTGCGGCCAGGGACGTCGAGCCAGGCGGCGTATTCCTCGGCGAAGCGTAGCAGACGCGCATCGTCGGTCAGGCGATAGACGTCGGACATCGTGCGGATAATGGTCGGACCGGCGTAGTCGGTCTTGCAATCGCCGGACCAGTTCTCCACGAACCATAGCAGCGCCCGGTGAACGGCGTCGAGGATGGCGGCGTCGCCGGTGCGGGCGTATTCGAGGAGCATCGCCTCGTAGAAGATGTGGCTGCCCCAGGCGTTGTAGTCCTCGTTGCGGTCGTCTCCTGGACGGTATGCTCCGAGGTAGCCGTCAGGCTCCTGGAGCGCCATTGCGGCGCGGACGCGCGCGGCGGTCTTTTTGATCAAGGCGGCGTCGCCCAGTGCGTAGGCGAGGGCCGCCTGGGCCTGGGCGAACTCGCCGCCCATCTCCGCGCACCAGCCGACGACGCCGCGCGCGCCCTTTGCGGGGTCGAAGTCGCGCGTGACGTAGGGCTTCTCCATCTGGTCGGGTTCGATTTCGCCCAGATGGCCGCCCATGCCACGCAGGGAAAGCTCCAGCTGGGAGCGCAGCCACCCCCGCGCCGTGATCTCGCCAGGACGGAGGCGGCGGCAAATGGCCGCGAGGGCGGGGGCCAGCCCCCACACCCCCGCATTGGGCGCACCGCGCCCAATGTCAGAATTTAAACTTTTAGTGGATTTAGCCATTAACATTTCTCCCTTGTTGTGTCCGTTTAAGTTCTGATTGAGGGCGCGGTGCGCCCTCAACAGGGGTGCGGGGGCTGGCCCCCGCCCTCAAAAACTCAAATCTCCCGCCCTCGCGCACATACACGGCGGCGCCGCCGGAGGCGAGCGCCATCTGCGCTATGGCATCGTTGAGGGCGAGGCAGTCGGGACGCAGCACTTTACGCTCGTCGGTCTGCCGCCCAAGCACCAGCAGCCGATTCGCCGCGAAGAGCGGCGTTTCGTGGATGTCGGGCCGGTAAACCACCGGTATCGCCGTGCCTTTGATGTGCACGAACTCCGCGCCCGCCTCCGCGAGCATTCCGTAGAGCGCCCGCTCCCCCGGCGAGAGGAACGTGGAAACAATGCAGTAGCCCTTCTCAAGTGCCTTGCGTAGCCTCGCCAGCACCTCCGGGAAGAGCTTCGCCTCGACACGCCGCGAAATGCGCACCGAGCAGAGCTTCCGCGAGCCATCCAGCAGATCGCAGCGTCCAATGCCCTTCCAGTAGGTGCCATCGGGAAGCCAAGCGCAGTCGAGAGGTTCCCTGATTGGGATGAGCCCCTTCTGCGTGTGCATCAGCTCCCACTTCAGGGGGTTGTAGTCGATGTAGAGCTTGACGCCCTCGATGAAGTCGCGGTCGAGGCAGATGCGGTCGTGGTAGCCCTCCTGCCAGAGCGGGCTGGAGTGCCCCAGTTCCTTCCAGCGCTGGCGGACGGCCCGCTTGAAGCCTCCCACGAAACGCGAGAGGAGAGAAAGCCCATCATCATTCCCCGGCGTTAGCCAGAGAAGCAGATGCACATGGTCTGGCATCAGGGCATAGCGCGACAGCTTCACTTCCGGAACGCGCTCCGCCGTGACCGCAAGCTCATGCAGCGCAATGCGCCCGAACTCGGTGGGAATGGCCTTGCCGCCTTCGATATGCGAGAATACGCGCTGGCGAGGCTCCGTGGAGGTGGTGGCGAAAACCACAGCCCCGCGAGCATAGTCGTAGCCATGGTAGCGGCAGTAGTGCATGGCTTGCATTATACCAGATGGGGCGCATCGCGCCAGGCCCCCGCCCTACAGCCCGCATAGGGCTGCGTCCAGGCCATAGCCACCTTCGGATGCAGGGCGGCGGTGTTCCCGGCGGTGTAGAAGGGGGCCGTTTCGTCGCTCTCGACGCGGGCGCGGACGTAGAGGTCTTCGTCGGCAAGCGCGTATTCGGCGACTACGGCCTCGCCTTTTCCTCCGCCTACGCACTTGACCATTGCGCCAATCTCCTGCGAATAAACGGGGATGGTTCGCGCGGGACGGCCGCCCTTGTCGGGCTGGCCAATGGACGGCACTGTGACGGTGTGGACAACTCCCAGGTCAGCGTCGCGCTTCGTGGTGATGAACTTCACCGTGAATGCGACTCCCTTCTTCGTCGGGACGGAGACGCGAAGCGTCCGGCCGTCGAAGCGAACATCGTCGAGGATCACGCCACAGCTGGCGTAGCAGTCGCCGCGCCCCATCGCAGCGAAGAGGGCATCGGGCGTCAGCGCATCGGCCCGGACCATGGTGAAAGCCTCGCCAAGGCACAGGGGATGGGACGTTCTGGTGCTGGGGTAGAAGTGGCAGTCGTCGTTGGCGACGGCGTAGAGGAGCGGTTGGCCGACGGAGGCGCGGTGGGCGTTCACTGCGTCCCAGAGGCGGTCGTTGTAGAGGCCGTCGTCGGGGAGCAGCCCCACCGGCGGGAAGTCGGACCCGTTGTTGCATACCTCGAAGAAACGGACATCGGGGTTGTCGATGAAATCCTGCGCCACCAGGTCGTAGTAGCGCCAGTGCGGGTGGCACACAAAGGAGAGGTGCGGCGGATTGCCCAGCGACGTGGCGAGTTCCGCAACCTCGCGGTGGGCCTCGGCGATCTGGCGCGAGGAGTCCCAGCCGCACGGCATTCCCTGCACGAGGCCGGGCTTCTCGCTGGCTGGGAGGGTGCTGGCGAGATTTATGTAGCAGAGGTGCGTATGGCGCTGGTAGTTGGCGTCGCAACGGGTGATCTCGCATCCTGGCATCACCAGAAAGCGCCCTGGCTCATTGTAGCGCCCAATCAGCTCGGCGGGGGTCTGAAGGCGAACCTCCGTTGCACCGTCGCGCTCGCGCCACTCCGCATGCGGGAACTCGGCGCGGTAGAGGTCGAAGTTGGCGCGGCCCACGGTCGGGGGCCAGCCGGTCTCCTCGGCCTCGACCTTGCGCCATACGTCGTGGTCTGTCTCCAGACGGTTGTGGTCGGTGAGGGCGCAGAAGTCGAAGCCTGCTTCGCGGTAGTCGTGGATGGCCTGGTCGGGGAATGCCCGGCCGTCGGACCAATACGAATGGCAATGCAGATTGCCTTTGAACCAGTGCATGGCGCAGCGCACTACCGCACCGTTATCACAAAGGCGTCGGGAACTTCGGTGCGGTCGGGGGCCTGCATGAACTGCGCCGGCGCGAGGGCGTCAGCTGTGATGCGCACGTCGTCGATCAGGCCGGTGAAGCCCGTGCCGATGCCGAACGTCGCCGAGAGCGCCGGCAACGAGGCGCCCGACGCCATTGCGCCGGAGGCCGCCTGGACGCCATCAACGTAGAGGCGCGCCTGGTCGGCGCCGCTCGCGTCGCCGTCGATGACGAGCGCGTAGTGGTGCCAGTCACCATCGGCGCCGCCGAGTGCAGTTGCATCGGAGTTGAGCGCGTTGGCGTAGGGGACATAGCGCGAGGCCGCGCCGCCGGTGGCGGCGATGGAGGCGGAGAACGATCCGGCATCGGTGCCGTTTCCGAAGGAGAAGAGTGCCATGTCCGCTGCGGCGGAATTGGCCTTCGCGAAGCACTCCACCGTGAACGAGCGGCAAGTGGAAAGGTCAAGGGCCGAAGAGGTCGCGAGGGTCGCGCCGGAGGCGAACTTCGCCGCGCCGTTCTTCTTGGACATCCCGGTTGCCGTGAGAGCGTGCCCGTTGCCGGACTTGTCGCTCCAGCCGTTTCCGGTGAAGTCCCAGTAGGCGATTACGCCGGACGCGGGAGCCTCGCGTGTAAGCTTGAACGACCCAGGCGCGAGCAATTGCGGCGTGACGATGATTTCAGACATCGTGCCGTCGAAGGTCGTGGTCAGATTGGAACCGTATGACGAACCGCCGCCGATGCAGAACTTGTCGTTGAACAGAGCAGAAAGGGTCTCCGTGTTTTTTAATGAGGTTTGGTCCTGCTTCACGCCGTCAACGTAGAGGACGCATTCGTCGTTATCGCTGCGCGTCACATCAAGGACGTATGCGGCATGGTGCCAGCCATTGGAGCCGTAGGAAGAAGAATCGGCATCGTTTTTCAGCTTGTCTTGATGCCAACCGCCTGACGTTCCAAACTGTCCGAAAATCCTCTTATCGTTTTTATAAACCACAAAACTGCCGGACTTCTTTGAATCAACGGTCTCCAGACCGAACAGCACTCCGAACTTGTTGTGGGTGGTTGCATGGTACCGGCACTCAATGGTTGCGTGACGGTAGGCAGAAAGATCCAGCGTCGAGGCTGTCTTGAGATACTGTCCTGAACCGTTGAAAACGGCCGCGCCGTCGGAGAAGGTCACGCCTGTGTTCACGAGGTCGTTGCCGTTGCCCGTGACATCGACGAGCGGCGTTTCGGAATCGAATTTCCAATGCGCAACCGGCGCGTTCACGGATGGCGCCTTCAGGAACTCGGTAGGCGAGAGCGCGTATGGCATAATGCGCACGTCGTCGAACTCCGCCGTCGCATAGAGTTGATAGTTGGCACGCGCGCCTACGAAGAAGGAATTGTCGCGAATCATCCAAAGATTTGAATCTGTGTAGCTTCCGCTCGTGGGAAGTTCTACGCCGTCGAGATAGGAGACAACCAAGTCCTCTCCTGTCTTTGTCGGGTCATATACTAGCGCGACATGGTGCCAGCGCCCGTCATTGGCTGCGGGTGTTCCCGTTGATACTTCGGCATTGCGGCCGCCGTCCGTGCGCAACGCGCAGAAGACCTCCGCGCTGCTGTTTTGCAGGCAGATTATGAATGCGCCTATGTTGCTGTTGTAGTTCCCGGAAGTCTCTATGAGTATCGCATCGGACGCCGTGGAAGTCGTCCTGAAGAAGCATTCAAAGGTGAGGCCGCTTCTCGTGAACTGCGAAAAGGGGAAGTCTCTCGGCGATTGCAGACTGCAAGAGCCGTCCAGCAACATCGTGCCGTCAAGATACGACGGCGAGGAAGACTGCCAATTCTTCCACTCAAGGTCGTTTCCGTTTCCGGTGGCGTCGCCCGGACCGTTTGCGCCGAACGGATAATAGGCGAAGGCCGGGTTGGCGGGCGTCATGGCGTCGCAGATGGTCGGGAACTTCAGGAATTGCGAGGAATCGAGGGCACCGTCGGTGATGCGGATGTCGTCGATGAGTCCCTTAAAGCCGTTGTTCGGTGAGCCGTTGTTGCCGAGTGCGCCGATGAAAAGCGCGCGGTTGCCGAAGCCAGTCGAGAAGTCTCCAGATTGGTTGAGGGAGGTATTGGGGAGCTGTGTCCCGTCGAGATAGAGCTTCGCCTGGTCCGTACCGGATTTGGAACTGTCCACGACGTAGGCGATATGGTGCGGATACATCGTATATCCCGTGCCGGAGAGCATCGCACCATCCTGCTGCTGGGCGCCGGACGCCACCACTCGGAGCTGGCCCCATAGACGGCCATCATTCTGATACACGATAAACGCGCCTTTTTCGTTCGCGTCCGAGGGCGCGAAGATGTAACCGTAGTTGTCGTTGGCGTCAAACCGCACCCAGCACTCGATCGTGAACGACTTGGTCGTGGCGCCGAGGGTGACGGGGGCGGTCGTAACAAGATACGACGAACCGTCAAACACCGCGCCGCCGTTGGAGAAAGTCACGCCGTGGTTCTCCAGCGTGATGGCGTTGTTGCCCGTTATGTCCGTGAGGCCGTTGGCGCCAAACGTCCAGTGGGCGACCGTCTGCTGCGCGGTGGCCAGATTTGATGCGGCCAGCGTGACTGCGGCAGCCGCGCCGATGGTGAACAGTTTATTCATTGCAGGACTCCTTAATTTAGGTGTTTAGTTCTGTGGACGGCGCGAGACGCCGCCCGCAACGATGCATACAATAATACACCATAATCCTGCCAAAGAGTGGCAGTTTTGGATAATATTTTTTTGCGGAGCGAAAAAAGCGGAGCGAAAAAACGTTACACGATACTGTCAAAATATGATAGTATCTTGTCATGAATTTTTTGGCGGAAAAGGCCCTCGCTTTCACGAAAACAGGCATTTTCACTTTTGGAGACGTGCTGACATGGCTCCCCCATGCGACGCGCGCGGCCGTCTATGCGCATGTTCAGCGTGCCTTAAAATCTGGAGATGTCGTTCAAGTCAGGCGCGGTCTCTACCATCTCTCCCGCAAGGTCTTCCCGACTCTCGTTTCAACGGGGCTGTTGGCCAATCTCATCCATGGCCCAAGTTACGTCAGCCTTGAATGGGCATTGTCCTATCATGGATGGATTCCCGAGGCCGTTCATCACTGCACAAGCGTGACCAACGGACGGCCAAAGTATTTCGACACTCTGCACGGCAGGTTCTCGTATATTCGCGTCAAGCAGACGCCCCTAATGGCGGGGGTCCTCTGCGCCGAATCCGGAAACGGATCTTTTCTGGTCGCCACGCCATTGAAGGCCCTTGCCGACATGGTGGCCACGCGCGGGTTGGACTGGACAGGCGCAAAGCCGCTTGTCTCATCCCTTCGCATAGAACCGGAAAACCTTGAGGAGCTTACGACCGAGGACTTCGACATGCTTGAAGGCGTTTACTATTCAAAACGCGCGAGGGCATTCCTTGCAGGACTCAGAAAGGAAATGAACCGATGAACACACAAATCCTGTCAATTCAGCGTCGGCTTGCCGAATATAACTGCCAGTCCTCGCATGAAGAGGACCAGGCAATCCGCGAGATTCTGCAAGACATCATCGTTGCAGCGCTCGGACGCACAGAGTTTTTCTCAAAGGCGGCTTTTCACGGAGGCACGCACCTCCGCATCTTCCACGGCCTTATGCGGTTTTCAGAAGACCTTGACTTCGCGCTCAGGGCTGACGACCCAGATTTCGTCTTCTCCCCCTACCTTGACAAGGTAAAGGCGGAACTGGACTCGTTTGGCGTCAGGGTTGATGTCCTTGACAAGTCCAAAGCGGATTCGCCAATCAAGAAAGCCTTTCTCAAGACTGACTCAATCATTCGGATTCTCAGTCTCCAATTCCTGAAGGACATCGGATCAAGGAGCACCCCCCGAAAACTGCGCATCAAGCTGGAGGTCGATTCAAACCCGCCCGCTGGTGCGACCTACGAATCCCTGTCACTGGCGTTCCCGTTTTCCTCGACCGTGACGGCGTTCGACCTCCCTAGCTCTTTCGCCGGCAAAATGCACGCTCTTCTATGCCGCGAATATGTCAAAGGCCGCGACTGGTATGACTTCATCTGGTACTGCGGCGCAGGGGTCGGTATCAACCACGAACTGCTGTCCGCCGCCATCAACCAGAACGGTCCATGGGCAGGAGAAAAAATACAGACCTCCGACGAATGGGTGAGGCACGAGTTGAAGAGGAAAATCGCCGGTCTTGACTGGAATTTGGCCCGCAAAGATGTGGCATCCTTCGTCCATGGGAGTGAACTTCAAGCACTGGACAACTTCAATGCGGAATTCTTCACGCGCCTTGCCGACAGCAGAGACTGGGCGACGTCTGCCATTTGACGCACCCGATAATTCTGCTGGCGGCGCGATTCTACTTTGGCTTCGCGCCTCATCGGCGCGCTTGGCGCCATTCGCGCATGGAAGTCCCGGTACGCGCGCGGAAGAGGCTGCGCAGTTCGCGGTCGGAATCAAAGCCGCAGAAGTCGGCGATGGCGCCGATGGGGAAGTCTGGGCGGGTCAGGAGATCAAAGACACGGGTCATCCGCACATGGAGAATTTCATTTAGGACGGAGTGCCCGACGGCCTCGCGGAAACGAAGCTCAAAAAGCTTTCGTGAAACTGGAAAGCGACTGGCCAGTTTCGCGGCGGTTAGCCCCTCGCACGCCTCGCGTCGGATTATCTCAACCGCTTTCATAATTGAAGGCTCGCGGCGGCCATGGCCGCGCGTGGAGTTGCGCCGCTCCACGAGCAATGGACCGTAGGTGGACAATGTATTACTCTGTGCCTCTGTGCCTCTGTGTGAGTTTTTGTCTGCGATTATCTTCGCCGCGAGGTAGCCGGAATGCTCATAGTCTATCCTGACGGAGGAGAGGTCCGGGGTGTGGCGGGCATCGCCGGGGATGGAGGCGGCGTCGGCACCGACTAGTGTGGCAGTGCGCGGAGGGGGGCGCCCAATGGCGGAGAGAGCGCTGGCGACGAGTTTGGCGGCGGGATCGTTCACGGCGAAAATGGCGCAATGGATCGGTAGCGCGGCGACCCAGCGTTCTGTGCGCCTCAGGCGCGCGTCATCGTCCTCCGCGATGCGTTCTGGGAAGACATGGCAGACCTTGCCGGCCTTTTCGCAGCATGCGCGAAAGGCGGCGACGCGCTCGCGCGCCCATGGGGCACGGCGTGTCGGGTCTTTTGCCACCACAGCGTAGCAAGGTGGCAATCCGGCCGACAGTTCGCGAAAGGCGGTCTCCGCGACGGCGGCCTCGTCGCAGGCGACAGCCGCCGCCTCGCGCCACGCGCGGCGTTCTGGCGGGTTGAAATAAACGACGGGTATTGCGCCAAAGAAGGCCGGTGGCAGGTCGTGGCTCGCATACCAGCACTCCACAATGCAGCCTACGGGGCGTAGTTGTTTGATGGTCTTGCGCACAGTCGCCGGATCGGACTCAAGAGCAGCGAGGGTTGCGACTTCCCAGCCATGCGACTTGGCGCACCTGAGAATGCCGTCCAGTCTTCGACGACGCAACGGCACATGCGCCTCATACCCTACATAGAGGATGACGGGCCTTTGGTGCGGCGTAACCGGCACCGTTGTCTTTGCAGAACTTGGCTTTTTGCTTTCCCGCATCATCCGCTATGCCGTTTGCCCTTATAAAAAGAGGTGTTGCCCATGGGGCAAGTATAGCACATTTGCCCATGGCGCATCTCTTTATTTCAGGCCATCCAGCAGCGCGCGCTTGCGCGGCGTGTCGGCGGCGGGCCGAAGCGCGGACGCACCTGCGCGACACCGACCTCCCGCTCGCCCGAATCGCCGAGCTGTGCGGCTTCTGCAACGCCTACTACCTCTCGAACCGCTTCCGTCAGACCATGGGTCTCTCCCCACGCGAATGGCGCAATGAAAGAATCTGACATGGCCTTGGCAAATGAAGATAGCCGCCTGTTGCACCACAAGTGCGGCAGACACCGTTCAGCTGCCTTGCCGCTTTTCCTCGGTGTCCGGGGCGAGGCTATAGGTCGCGGAGGTGGGGGAAGAGGCCGAAGGGGACGAGGGCCCGCTCCGTTTCGTCCGTGGCGCCGAGCTGTTCCGGGCCGGTCCAGTTCGGCCATTTCTCGCCGCCCTTGAGGTAGAAGGGGCCGAAGGCGTTGCGGCGGTGGCCGTAAACCGTCACCTCGAATTCGTCCGTCCCGTCGCGGCGCAGTCCTTCCGCGAAGCACGCCTCGTAGGGCGGGAAGGGCCGGAAGACCTCCTTGCCGCCGTTCACGCGGAAGCCGACCGCGCTGCCGCGCCAGTAGCCCGCCGCGAGCCGCACCGCGCCGGAGGCCGGAACGGCCGCGCGGAAGCGGTAGGTGAGGTTGCCGGAGTAGTTGGGGAGCCCCTGCGGGCAGACATCGCCGAGGTCGAGCGTTTCCGGGAGCGGGCGCAGCGTTCCGCCGTCTTCTGAAACGCCAAATGCCCCAAGCAGGAACATGGCCTCAAGGCCCGGCAGGGTTTCGTCGAACATTCCCTCCAAGATGAGTTCGTTCCCTCCTTCGCGCACGGCGCCCGCAGGAATGGCAATGCGCCGCAGGCATGGATCGACCCACCACTTTTCGGAGGCGTTTGGCAGCGGAGTGCCGTTGATGGAGATGCGGTAGCCTTCGGGCCGTTCTATTGCCAGGGCAATTGGCGTCTTCGCGGCGCCTTCGCAGCGGAAGGTGTATTCTAGGCGCAGGGCGAGGCGGCGGGCTGGCGTTCTCCGCGCCGAACACCAGGGCTGGGTCATGCGCCCCTTCCGGGGCTCTGCACCGAGCGTTTCGCGCAATTTGCGGTCGATGTCGAGGACGCGCGTCTCCGGGTGCATTTCGCCGCCGTCAATACGCCAGCGCGCGGCGTCGAGGACGAGCGCGTTGTCGTCGTCAAGCGCGTATGGCAGCCCCTGGCGCGGGATTGCCACGTCGGCTGTCGCGGCGGGAGCGGTGGTCGCGGGGGAGCACGGAAGCGTCTTCGCAATCGCGAACATCCGCGATTGAAGGCGCCCGAACGGGGCGTCGATGACGAAGCACACGCCCTCGCGCCGGTAGGGGACGCTGCGGACAGCGCCGGTTTCGAGATCAATCTCGTAAACGTCCCCGGCAGACTTTGGCGCCTTGATGCGGATGACCGCTCCGGGGTATTCGATGCGCCGATCGCGCACCATCGGTATGGAATCCCCGGCGGTTGCCGTTGGCGAGGGCATCGAGGTGTTGGCGGCGAAGAGGAGGACAGCGTCGGGAGCCTTGCGCTCTTGGTAGAGGATGGCTTCGCATTCGCGACCGCCCTCGGCAATCGAGACGCGCCGCACCGCCGGGGAGAGTGCCTCCGCGAGGGTCTCCGTCGTGACGGGCGTGAAGGCGGCGAAGACTTCGGCGGCATCGCCGCATGGTTGCGCATCGACAAGCGCCGGTGCCTTGCCCAGCGTGAAGACGCACCCGCCGCCGGCGGCGAAGGCGCGCAGCAGTTCGAGTGTGGTGCGGCGGATCGTCGAGAGCTCCGGGACGAGCACGGCGTCGTAGGAAGCCTTCGCGACGCGCAGCCGGCGTCCGGAGGGCCTCGCCCAGCGCGAGAGGTGGTCCTCGTCGCCGTAGTCGAAGTCGAGATGCTGCGCGAGGAGTTTGTTCGTCAGCGCGAGGAAGGCGTCGTCGAGCGGCTTGGTCTCGGGCCGCTCCCGCAGCGGGAGGTGGAAGCCCCAGATGCTCTCCACGGGGTGGACGACGAGGAGCGGGATTTCCTCCTCGCCCGCGCCGAGCGTTTCGCCGATGCGGGCGAAGTAGTCCTCGACCGCCTTGTATTTGCGGAACCACGGCGACTGGCGCGAAATCGAGGCCGGGTAGTCGCGCTTGGCCTGCGCCGCCATCGAATACCACGCGAGGTGCTGGCAGCGGTGGTTGATGCCGAGGGCGACGAGCCAGTCGCCGATGGCCTTGTGCCCTTCGAGCGGGAAATCCCAGCCCGAGCATCCGTAGGCCTCGACGAGCCGGTAGGTGCGGCCGAGCTGGTGCGCCACGGAGGAGCACTGCTTGGCTGTCTGGTAGATGGCGCTGCGCTCCATGAGCTGGTCGATGCCGGGCGCCTGCTGGAATTCGTAGAAGCGCATCGCCGCGCCGGCGCTGTTGGACTGCCGCGCAAGACTATCTTCTTCAAGCGCATGGCCCGTGAAGAGCAGGCCGTGGCGCCCGCACCACTGGCCGACCGTCTTCGAGAAGGCCTTGACGAAGAGCGTCGTCGCCGTTTCCAGATAGTCGTGGCGGGCGCGGCTGAAACCAAAGCCGCCGATCCAGGCGAAAAGCTCCGGGAAGCGGTCTGTGACGTCGTAGCCGTGCTGTTCCTGGAAGGCCTTGGCGAAGGCCCCGGTCCACGGGCGAATGGGGATGTTCGGCTCGTCGGTGAAGCAGCCGGGGACGACCTTGCCGAAGTCGTCGCCGAGTTCGCGCAGATAGGCCTCGTAAGTCGTCTTCACGAAGGCGCGGATCGCGGCCGGATTGAGCGTGTCGACGTATGTCGCCCCGTTGTACCAGGTGTCAGGCTGGGGGATGTCGACGAAGAACCGGGCCAGCACCTCGCCGTCCGCAAGCGGTACCTCCGGCGAGGGGAGCCGCCGGTAGCCGAGAAGCGTCGGCGGCGTCTTCCAGTAGTCCTTCGGGCGGGCCATCGCGATGAGCTCCCGCTCGCACAGGCCGGAACCCGGCTTTGCGACGGCGAGGGCGAACCACGCAAGCGTGCGGCGGCGGCGAGCCGCCCTGCGGACGGCCGCCGCGGAAACGACCTCGAAATCGAGCTGCTGCCGCCTGTAGCGCCTATTGCGCGTCACAAGGCCGCCGGCCGCGCCGGAGGGCCAGCGGTCTTCGTCGTACATCCACGGCTGGAGGCCGAGCGCCTTCGCCTCGTCCACGGCGGCGCGGACGCAGTCGAACCACTCCTTGCCGAGGTATGGGGTTGCGAGGCCCGTGCGCGAGTGCATGAAGAACCCGCCGAGGCCCATTTCGTGGAAGACGCGGACCTGTTCGCGAATTTCGGCGGGGTCAAGCTTGGCGTTCCACGCCCAGAAGGGAGTTCCGCGATAGTCGGAGGGCGGGTTGGGAAGGCGCGGGAGGATTCCCGCTAGTCCGGTTTTGGTGGCCGTCGCCGGGATGGTTCTGCAAGGGTCGTTTTCCATGTTGTTCATTCCGCTACAAATGATAGCATTTCGTAGGGACCAAGCGCAAGGCGCGAAAGGAGCGGTTTGCCTGAAACGAGGTCCGTCGCGCCGGCCGGGAGGCCGGCGACTTCGACGGTCGCCGGCGCGACGTCGGCCTCGTCGCAGGCGACAGTCGCCGCCTCGCGCCACGCGCGGCGTTCCGGCGGGTTGAAATAAACGACGGGTATTGCGCCAAAGAAGGCCGGTGGCAGGTCGTGGCTCGCATACCAGCACTCCACAATGCAGCCTACGGGGC
>JAEEGH010021580.1_pt1 | contig 13287 bp, 13 predicted proteins | sample 9134181 | NCBI WGS metagenome assembly JAEEGH01 (sample SAMN16246544, study PRJNA631951) | gut metagenome | biome: gut microbiome; feature: rumen; material: DP-attached | host: Bos | place: Iran: Karaj | collected 2018-10
AGGTTAGAGGTTAGAGCTTACGAGAATATCCCGGAGGGCGGCGAGGTCCTCCTCCGTCGTCGACCAGCCGGTGGCGAAGCGGACGACGGTATGGGTATCGTCGGCCTTCTCCCAGAAGCTGAAGCGGACCTTCTCCCGGAGGGCCTCCATGAAGGTGCTCTCCAGGATGACGAACTGCTGGTTGGTGGGAGAATTGAGGGCGAAGGGGATGCCGCATTCCCGGAAGATTCCCTTCAGCTGTTCCGCCATGTCGATGGCGTGGCGGCTGATGCGGAAATACAGATCATCCGTGAAAAGCGTATCGAACTGGACGCCCAGGAGCCGGCCCTTGGCCAGCAGGGCGCCGTGCTGCTTGATCACCGTGAAGAAATGGGGCAGCAGGGCCGGATCCGGGGCCACCACCGCCTCTCCAAACAGGGCTCCGCACTTGGTGCCGCCGATGCAGAAGGCATCCGTCAGCCTGGCCAGGGCCCCCAGGGTCACGTCGTTGGAAGGGCAGGCAAGGGCATGGGCCAGCCGGGCGCCGTCCACGTACAGCGGCAGCCCGTCTGCCCGGCAGACCCGGCTGATCTCCGTCAGTTCCCCGAGGGAATACAGGGTGCCGGATTCCGTTGGCTGGGAGATGTATACCATGCCGGGCATGACCATGTGGTCCTTGCTGGCGTCCTTGTAGTAAAGCCAGCAGTACTCGCGGATCTGCTCTGCACTGAGTTTGTAGTTCTCGCCGGGAAGGGCCAGGACCTTGTGGCCGCTGTGCTCGATGGCGCCGGCCTCGTGTCTGGCGATGTGCCCGTTGGTGGGAGCGATGACTCCCTGATAGGGCTGAAGGAAGGAGGCGATGACCACGTCATTGGTCTGGGTGCCGCCCACCAGCAGCATGACCTCGGAATCCGGCGCATCGCAGGCCTCACGGATGCGGGCCTTGGCGCTCTCGGTGTAGGGATCGTCGCCGTATCCCACGGTCTTGTCCATATTGGTCTCCTGGAGACGCTTTAAAATGTTGGGGTGAGCCCCCTCCATGTAGTCGCAGTTGAAATAGATCATGTTATTCCTCCTTTATACGAAACTCGTAACACACGATAATTATAGCAGAAAGTGCCGCAAAAAACCTCATCATATAAATATTTTATGGAAGGTGCAAAGAATACGGAATAAGCAAAAAGGCGGGAGGGTTCCCGCCTTTAAAATGCACTCAGAATCACATCCCGGGGACGCCGCTTTCGGAGTAGCTGATCAGTCCGCCGGTGATACCGTCCATGAAGTCCAGGGAGTCCTTCAGGTCGTCCACCTTCCACTCACCGTCCACCTTGGTGAGCTTGACGGGTACGGAGATCTTAAGGGTCTTCTCGGCTTTTTTGATTATGTCCTCGTAGATGCCTACGACGATGTCGTTCATCTGTGTCTGGAACTCATCGGCGGTCATACCTCCCTGCTGGAGCACGGAAGCCCGGGCGATCAGCGCCTCCAGGACCTCTCCCAGTATCTCGCCCATGTTGTAGGTGACGAAGTTTACGTCTACTGTGGCGGTCTGGCCGTCCTGAGAGATCACCTCGTTGCTCAGGGTGTACTCGAAACTGAAGGCCTCCCTCAGCATGCGGGTCACCACGTCGGCGGTGGGTGAGTCGGCGCCTTCGTTCAGCGCCTCCACTGAACCCATGTCACCTGCGTAGTACTTCTGGGCCTCCTCGAAGTCCAGATCTCCGATGGCCTTGAGCATGTTGTCAAGGGCCATGGACGGAGTGGGTTCCGGTTCCGCAGGCTCAGCCGGTGCGGGCTTGGAACCGCAGGCGGCCAGGGAGAAGGCCAGGACCAGTATGAGGCATAAAGCGATCATTCTCTTGGTTGTTTTCATTTCTTTTATCTCCTGTATTTATCCAAAATACCTTACGCGCCCATGAGTCTCAGGCACGAGAACACTTCCATGGCGATGGCCAGCCTGATCAGTCTCTCGTCCGGGTCGAAGAGATTGCTGTGTATGTCGTGGATCTCCTCTGAACCGGGTCTGGTGCTTCCCACATGGAAGTAGCAGCCCTTCACTGCGCTGGTGAAGTATGCGAAATCGTCGGAGCTGAAGCTGGGGGCGTTATCGTTCACGATGCTTTCAGGTCCCACCAGGTCTTCCGCAACGGTGCGGATCACTTCGGAGACCTCCGGGTCGTTGAAGAGGACGGGGTAAAGTTCCCCGATCACCGTCTCTGCGGTACAGCCGTATCCTTCGGCAACGGAACTGACGAGACGGCGCATCTCATCCTCGATGATCCTGAGGGACTCGTTGTCCAGGGTCCTGATGGTTCCAACCATCTCGCACTGTTCAGGCACCTGATTGGTGGTGGAACCGCCTCTGATGGCGCCCACCGTCAGCACCGCTCCGCAGGCTGGATCCAGTTTCCTGGTGATTATGGTCTGCAGGGCCAGGACTATGTCGCAGGCGCAGGGGATGGGGTCGATGCCCAGGTTGGGGTGCGCCCCGTGAGAGGCTTTGCCGTGGACCGTGATCTTGAAATCCGTGCATGAGGCGTTCATGACTCCCGGGAAAAACCTTATCTTGCCATACTCTTTCGAGGGGTCAACATGGAAGGCAAAGATGCTTTCCACTGCGGGATCCTGCATGACGCCCTCCGCGATCATGGGCGCTGCGCCTCCGGTGCCCTCCTCGTTGGGCTGGAAGATGAACTTCACCGAGCGCGGCAGGCGGCCGCCCCGGTCGGCGTATTTTTTGAGCACCATGGCCGTGCCCAGGAGGGCGGCCGTGTGCATGTCATGACCGCAGGCGTGCATGACGCCTGGATTCTGTGACTTGAAGGGGGTGTCGGTCTCCTCGGTCACCGGCAGGGCATCTATGTCGGCCCTGATGGCGATGGCGCGGGTGGGGTCTTCACCGTAGATGGTGCCCAGCACTCCGTGCCCCGGTGGCATGATCATGGATGCCATCGCCGCGATGGTGGCGGGATCCATGCTTCCGATGTCCAGACCGGACAGGTCGATGCCGCCCAGTACTTCCTCTCCCATGCCCATGTCCTTGAGCATGTCTTTTGCGATGGAGGAGGTGAGAACGGCCTTGATGTATTCAGGGTCGGGCAGGACGGGCTTCCCCAGGCCTTCGCGGGTCTCGATGCCCAGTTCCTTCAGGGCGGCGGCGATGATGCCTGAGGTCCTGATCTCCTGACCGGAAAGCTCCGGGTGCATATGGAGGTCACGGCGGATCTCCACAGCCTTGGCGGCAGCCTCCTCTATGAGGGGCAGAAGAATCTCTTTATCTGCTAACATTTCGGTCACCTTTGGGGTTTAAAGGGAGGCTATTTAAGATTGATGACTGCGCCTGGTCCTCTGTCGAAGAAAATGCTTTTGCTGGTCACCGACAGGGGGATGCCGTAGCAGACTGCCGTATCGTCGGAGATGAAGCCCAGCTTGAGGGCGGCCTTGCCGGCGGTGTACATGACGCGGTTGTCGATCCTCATATCGGCCGCTACAGATACCGCGCTTCCCACGGCGATTCCCAGGTCAGACACGGTGATCACGCATCTGGCGCCGGCGCTTTTGCACTCGGCGCAGTTTTCGAAACCGCAGATGCCGCAGTTGGACATGCCGAAATATGTCCCGGTGCAGCCGATCACGAGAACTGCCTGGGCGTTGTCCACGTTGCCTGCGTCGCGGGCGAAGTTGGGCATGCCGTAGGCCTCGGAGAGGGCCAGCATCTTGTCTCTGAGCTTATCTTTTTCTTCACCCGTGATCACGGATGTGCGGATGGTGTCCTTGCCGCTTCCCTTGGGGGCGGTAAGTGCTGCGCATACCATCATGTCGGCGACCTGAAGTATGCCGGATTCTTTGGACTGTTCCATGTTTCTGATCATTTTTGTCACCTTCTATTTCCAGAGATCCGCGGGATAGAGGCCGGATTCCTTGAGGGAGTTCAGGGAGGCGGAAACGCTCTCCTTATCCTCCTTGTAGGTCACCCCGTACCAGCGGTCGTGGGACTTGAGCATTCTGACTGTCGCCTTGCCGGCCTTGACAAGATTGTCGACGCACTCTGGCAGGAGATACTCGCCTTTTAAGGGGTTGTTCGCAAGAGCGTTCTCCAGGAAAGCCGGGAAGCCTGCCTTGATCTCGTCCATCATGGCCGGGGTGAAGCCCCAGAAGTTCATGGACACGGGAGTGCCCTCGGCTACGGCGTGGAGTTCGCCTTCCTCGTCCTGGAAGACGATGTCGCCGTCCTGCCTCATGATCTTGGTCCTCTCAACGATGTCTGAGAGGAAGCCGTCCTCGGTCTCGGTGCATACGCCGCGGGATACTGAACCGTTGTCGGTCAGGGTGTTTTCCACCTTGTATCCAACCATGGAGAAGGGATAGGGCGTGCCTTCGGGATCCGCCTGGGTCAGGAACTCTGCCATGACCCTGAAGGCCTCAGGACCGTAGTAGTCGTCGGAGTTGATGACGGCGAAGTTCTCATGGACGTTGTCCGCCGCCGACATCACTGCATGGGCGGTGCCCCAGGGCTTGGTGCGCTCACCGGGGACCGCGAAGCCCTCGGGGATGTTGCTGAGATCCTGGTAGGCGTATTCTATGTCAATGTGGCGGCCGGCCCGGTCGTCGATCAGGGCTCTGAAATCCGCCTCGTTTTCCTTCTTGATGATGATCACTGCCTTCCCGAATCCGGCGCGGAGCGCGTCAAAAAGCGAGAAGTCCAGGATGATGTCCCTGCCGGAGATCTTGTCGATCTGCTTCAGGCCGCCGTAGCGGGAACCCATTCCCGCAGCCATTATCACCAGGGTCGGTTTGTTCATATTATTTCCTCCTTCAGCGGCGTTCACAGGGGCACATCCGCCCCCGCCGCGCAAAAAATCAATTTAGTTATATGGTCCGGAACGTGCCGGCCGGCTCTCACCGCACCCGGAACTTGACTCCTATGTCCTCCTCGGCGATCCGCCTGCAGGGCTCGATGTCCTGGTAGGGGATGGAGCCTGAGACCACGGACATGGTCACGTCCGGAATGCATTCCTTAGCTCGCCTGGTGAAGTCCAGCATGGCGTCGTAAGCGCCGATGCCGAACCTGGGGTGGCAGAGGGCCAGATATTCTTCCGGGCCTTTGGCGTTGAGGCTCACGGATATGCGGTCCAGCACCTGGCTGAGCTCCGGCAGAGTGTCCCTGCCGTTGATCAGGTCGGAAAGACCGTTGGTGTTGAGCCTGACCTTGAGAGAAGGGCAGACGGACTTCGCATGTTTTGCGGTGGCTATGAGCTCCTCCAGCCTCTCGGTGGGCTCACCATAGCCGCAGAACACCAGCTCCTCGAAGCGGTTCAGATCCCACTCATCCAGGAGCTCCAGGATCTCATCCATGGTGGGCTCCCGCCTGAGCCACAGAGAGTCCGCGCCGCCCAGAGAATCCACCATGTAGCGGATGCAGAACTCGCATCTGTCCGGGCACCTGTTGGTTATGTTGGCGTAGAGACCGCCTCCGTATTCGTAAAAAACGTCTCCTATGTATTCCATTTCAGATCACTTCTTTTCCAGAGTCTCCACGATCTCGTCCAAAAGATCCATGACGGGCAGGTGCTGGGGGCAGGCCTCCTCGCACTGGCCGCACTTGATGCATTCCGACGCCTTGGGTCCGCCCGGACGCCAGGTATAATCATCCCTGGCTCTGGCCAGGTCGCCGTAGACCTTGTAGACGTTCATGACGTTGAAAATCTCCGGGATGTGGATCTCCATGGGGCAGCCGGGGGTGCAGTAGTGACAGTTGGTGCAGGGGATGCGGTCCACCTCCTGAAGGGCCTTCAGCACGTCGGCGATGACGTTTTGCTCCTGGTCGGTGAGGGGTTTGAAGTCCTTCATGTAGGAGAGGTTGTCGTCCATCTGAGCTATGTTGGACATGCCGCTCAGGACCACCTCCACGTTGGGAAGGGACGCCGCGTAGCGCACGGCCCAAGAAGCGGGGGATGCGTTGGCGTCTGCCCTGTAGAAAATATCTGTGGCAGCTTCTGGCATGTTGGCCAGAAGTCCGCCTTTCACCGGTTCCATGACGATCACCGGCTTGTCGTGCCTGACGCAGACCTCGTAGCAGGCCCTGGCCTGGATCTCCGGGTCCTCCCAGTCCAGATAGTTTATCTGAAGCTGAACGAACTCTGTCTCCGGATGCCTGGTGAGCACCTGGTCCAAAAGCTCCGCGTCGGCGTGGAAGGAGAACCCTGCATGCTTCACCAGACCCTTGGCCTTGGCGTCCCAGACGTAGTCCCAGATGCCGTACTCTTCGTATTTGTCCACGCTTTCGTGGTCGATGGAGTGCAAAAGATAGAAGTCGAAATACTGTGCGCCGGTCCTCTCAAGACTGGTCTTAAGCTGCGCCTCGGCCTCCTCCCTGGACTTGGCGGCAAAGTCCGCCGCGTTCAGCTTGGTGGCCAGATAGTAGGAGTCCCTGGGGTACCTGTCGCAGAGCGCCTCCTTGATGGCGGCCTCGGAGCCCCTGTATATGAAAGCAGTATCAAAATACTTGCCGCCTGCTGCGATGAACTTATCCACCATGACCTTGACCTGCTCAACGTCGATGGGATCTCTGCTCTTGCCTTCGCCCAGCCTGGGCAGCCTCATGAGACCGAAACCCAGTTTCAGTCCGTCAGTTACGATGTTTTCCATATATGATCCTCCTTAAGTGCTTTCGGGCGCGGGCACCCCTTTACCCATTTAAATTGTAGCATAGATGGAGCTCAAGACCAAATTTTTTTATTGCCTCGGCGAAACTTTAGGGCCTGCGCCCCTAAAACCTTCAATTCCGCAAAAAAACTTCTTGACCTTTCAGCTTAAAAAGAGTAATATGATAAGGCAGTCCCGAAAGGGCCGCGTTTGCGGACATGGCGGAATTGGCAGACGCGCACGGCTAAGGACCGTGTGGGTAACACCTTGCAGGTTCAAGTCCTGTTGTCCGCACCAATAAAATTGGAACCCCTCGTTTTCGAGGGGTTTTAATTTTATCTTGTGAGATGGGAGCAGGACTTGAACCTGGGAGAAAACGTCGAAAAATGGGTGTTTTGCGCCATGGGCTGCATCTTCTGAAATTATGTCAATATGAATTACTGTACAATTTCAAAAAATCGAAATCGTACAGTAGCGGTACCCGTGTTTTACTGTACAAATCGATCTTTTTGATTTCATACAGTAATGATCAGGGCAGATCAGTGGGAAAACCGGGCAAATATGGGCTTTCCCCGTGTAAAATGAGATTTTTTTACTGTACAATTTCAAAAAAATGGATTTGTACAGTAAACTAAGAGCGGTGCGGATAAATAATGACATCCGCGCCACGTTTTTTCCCAATTCCTGGCGCACAGAAGCGCGCAAAAGTCTTTTGTAACGGCGGCGGATGTGATAGAATATCGGATACGACCACGTGTTGAGAAGCCCGGCGGGCCGGGCGCAGTGGGGCATTAATATGAATATGATCAAAACACTTCTTAAATACTTCAAGCCGCACAGGAAGCTTTTCATACTGGACATGTGCTGCGCCATCATGGCGTCGGCGGTGGACCTTTCGTTCCCGCTGGTGTCCAGGTACGCAATGAACGAATTGCTGCCCAATAACCTGTACAGGTTTTTCTTCGAGCTGATGGCCATCATCGCGGTCTTTTACGTGATCAGGTCCATCTGCTACTTCATCATGACCTACTGGGGCCACACCTTCGGAATAAGGGTGGAGGCCGACATCAGGCGGGATCTGTTCGAACAGTTCCAGGTGCTGGATTTCGACTTCTACGACATGAACCGCACCGGAAACCTGATGTCCAGGCTGACAGGTGACCTTTTCGAGATCACGGAACTGTCCCACCACGGCCCGGAGGACCTGGTGATCTCTTCCCTTACCATTCTGGGATCCCTGGTCTTCATGTTCATCATGGAGTGGAGACTGGCTCTGGTGATCTCCATACTGATCCCGATCTTCGTCATCGTGGTCATGAAGAACAGGCGGGAGATGACCCGCACCTCCGTGAACGTCAAGAAAAAACTGGCCGAGATCAACGCCGAAGTTGAGTCCAGACTTTCCGGCGTCCGCACCTCCAAGGCCTTCGCCAACGAGGACGTGGACATGGAGAGGTTCGACCTGACCAACGAGAACTTCAAAGGCGCCAAGAAGGATTACTACAAAGCCATGGGAACGTTCATGGCCAGCCAGGAGTTCTTTATGTGCATCATGCCGGTGGTGGTCATCGCCTTCGGCGGCTACCTGATCATGAAAGGCCACATGGACTACGTTGACCTGATCACCTTCATGCTCTTCGTGTCCACCTTCGTCACACCCATCAGGAAGTTGGGCGCCTTCGCCGAGATCTTCGTCAGCGGCACCGCAGGCCTCAGGCGCTTCATGGACATCATGGCGCTGGAGCCCTCCATCAAGGAGAAGCCCGACGCAAAAGATCTGGTTGTTCAAGATGGCGGCATCAAACTGGACGACGTGAAATTCTCATACAACGAGGCCAAGGAAGTGCTCCACGGCATCGACCTTGACGTACGTCCAGGCGAAAAAGTCGGCATCGTAGGCCACTCCGGCGGCGGCAAGACCACTCTCTGCCACCTGATCCCCAGATTCTACGACGTCACCGACGGCAGCATCATGATCGACGGCCAGGACATCAGAGACGTGACCAAGCACTCCCTCCGCAAGAACATCGGCATCGTCCAGCAGGACGTGTTCATCTTCGCGGATACAGTACTGGAAAACATCCGCTACGGCAAACCTGACGCCACCTACGAGGAGGTGGTGGAAGCCGCCAAGCGGGCAGAGATATATGACGACATCATGGACATGCCCGACGGCTTCGACACATACGTGGGCGAGCGCGGTACCAAGCTTTCCGGCGGCCAGAAGCAGAGGGTGTCCATCGCCAGGATCTTCCTCAAGAACCCCAAGATACTCATCCTGGACGAGGCCACATCGGCCCTGGACACCATCACCGAGGAGTACATCCAGCGCAGTTTCGACAAGCTGGCTGAGGGGCGTACCACCATCATCATCGCCCACCGTCTCACCACCGTGCAGGATGCGGACCGCATCGTCGTGGTGGAAGGCGGCCTGATCAAAGAGCAGGGCACCCACGAGGAGCTGCTGGCAATGGGCGGAGAATACGCGAAGCTGTACAACGCGTGAGGGACGAACTTCATTAACGAGACAATCAAAAAGCCCGCGGAATGCGGGCTTTTGCTGTATAAGGAAACCCCACGCATGGCGTGGGGTCGATTTATTATGTGTCGGTCCCACCGGTCACGCGTATCTTGCGTGGAAGTTGGAAGTTACGATCATGATCACGATGAACATGACCGCGGAGGCGATGAGGCTGATCAGCTGGATTTTGCGCACGATATCGGCGCGGACCCCGAAGAGGATCAGCGCACTGGATACGATGCTGACTGCCACCAGGGCCAGTTGGATGTAGAAAAGAATGGACTGGTCCGCTATGGCCAGGCGGCTGACCGGGCTGCGGTGCCACTCCCTGATCTCGCCGGTGGGCATCATGGCACGGTCGGTGTAGAGATCCAGATTCAGCACGACCAGAAAGACCACGTTGACCAGGATGGATAAAATGGATAACAGCAATAGCGCCACCTACTTTCAATACATTTATTGAACATATTATACCCTTTTGAACCCGCCCCTGCAAACCCCGGGAACAGGCATATTATTTTTTGCTATATATAATAGGTAGAATTTTTTGAAAGTTTTTTGGAAAAACCTCTTGACGGATCCTCTGATATGGTGTATAGTTCTACTTCACCGGGCTAAAGTGAAAGGATAGCCCAGGTACGAACGAGTAACGCATTAACAATAAAGGAAAAGAAATGACAATTAAGTAAAGGAGAAATGCGTGATGAAAACTAAAGAACATGAACTGACTCTTGAGAATCTGATGGAGGAGTCCGCGGGGTACATCAGGAGGATCTGCATCGACCGCCGGATGTGCGCAGATTCAGGTCTCGACTGCGAGGCCTTCGACACCTTCATCACTGAGGAGATGCGCCGGAACATGGACAAGTATGACAACATACCGACCCAGCTGTTCGCAGCGGAGCTCCTGAGCGAGCTCATCTCCCACGGGGACTGGGACATAACCCCCCGCACCGAAAGTTAATACCAAAGATAAGCCAAAAGCCGCAGCCGGTGACTGCGGCTTTTTTGTGTGCGCGGGGGCGGGGCGAAGCGGGGTGGAGCGGTTTTTCCACTGGGAGCGAGTTTTTCACGCCAACCTTTCCACTGTGGCGCAAAAAAAGCGGCTGGAGTAGAAGGAGGACGCCCCGCTTTCCACTGGGAGCGAGTTTTTTGCTCAAACCTTTCCACTGTGACACCAAAAAAGCGCCCGCAATGGAAGGACGCTAAACTCAAGAAGGAAGTGCGCCCGCCGGGCGCGCCTGTTCGTTACACATATTTCTCGACTTTTATATATACTTTTCCTTTTTTGGAGGTTCCTGTCTCGCCCACGAAAATCGCTTTGCCGCGGTGGCGGAGCACCAGCTTCTGGCCCTCGGTCACGCGGTAGTCGGGCTTCTGGACCTCCGTGCCGTCCACGAAGACCAGGCCCTTGGCGATGGCCTCGGTGGCCAGCTTGCGTGACAGACCGAAGACGGCTGAGACCACGTTGTCCAGGCGACTGGAAGATACGGTGTATGAGTGCTCCTCGCGGCGCACCTCGCCCGGATCCAGATCGTTGATGTCCAGGATATCCACGGTGACCGTCGCACGGCCCACGGAGGTGAGCTCGTCCCTGAGGTACTCTGCGAGTTCGCGGAGGATCACGATCTGTGCGCCGGCCTGGCCGCCCGCGCCGTTAGACCCGCCGCCGCCCGCGCTGTCGCCGCCCGCACCGGACACGATTATATCTCCGATTTTTTCTCTTTTGATGCCGCAGCCCATGAGGGCGCCCAGGTAGTCGCGGTGAGTGAGGCTGACCCGCTCCTGGCGGGGGACCTTCACCTGAAGCACCGCCAGGGGACACTCCTCAGGATTTGTATGAAAATATTCGAAAATGTCCTCCTCATGCTCTATGCCCAGGTAGTCGGGCATGAAGAGGGGGAGCCGCCGCTCAGCCTCAGGGTAGCCGCCATAGAGCCAGGCTCCCTGGGAGCGGTTTCGCCTGAAGAAGGGCATGAGGGCGCTCTGCTCCTCCGGGGTCAGGAAGTCGCCGTGGCCCGGGGCATAGGAGTTCAGATAGCGGTCGAATCGTTCTTCTACGATTTTGAGGTGTAAGTTTGGATCGTCCATGTTTTGTGGCCTGATTTTTTGTGGTATAATCCTATGGATGGCGGGCTGATCGCCTGCACAGTCTAAATTATAACACGAAAGGAATAATATTTTGAAAAAATTCATTCCCATGAAAGGTGTTTGCGCCATGGGCTGCAACATCGAGATAGACGACAACAACAAGCTGGTGGCCCTGGAGTTCCTGGGCGGATGCGACGGGAACCACAAGGGGCTGGATGCGCTGTGCCGCGGCATGGACGTGGACGAGATCGCTGATAGGCTGGAGGGGATCACCTGCGGCAGACGGGCGACCTCCTGCCCGGACCAGCTGGCCAAGGCTTTGCGCCTGATGAAGGCGAGCGCCAACGCGTAGGACGCCGGACGAACCGGAGCCTAACCGGAGCCGCGCCGCCAGTGGGCCGCGCTGAAAGGATCGCAGTCATGCCTGACAAGAACCGCAGCTATCTGGTGATCGACCTTAAGAGCTTTTACGCCTCGGTGGAGTGCGTGGAGCGGGGGCTGGACCCCATGACCACCAACCTGGTGGTGGCCGATCCCTCCAGAACCGACAAGACCATATGCCTGGCGGTCTCACCGTCGATGAAAGCCCTGGGCGTGAAGAACCGCTGCAGGGTCTTTGAGATACCCAAAAACATCGACTACATCATGGCGCCGCCCCGGCTTCAGAAATATATCGACTATTCCGCCTCTATTTACGGCATTTACCTCAAATATATCTCAAAAGATGACATTTACGTGTACTCCATCGACGAATGTTTTCTGGACGTCACGGATTATCTGAAACTATACAACAAAACACCCCGCCAGCTGGGCAAGTTCCTCATGGACGAGGTCCGACGGGAGGTAGGCGTCCGGGCCACCTGCGGCATCGGTCCCAACATGTACCTGGCCAAGGTCGCTCTGGACATAACCGCCAAGCACGCTGACGACTTCATCGGCGAGCTGGACGAGATGAGCTACCGCACCAAGCTTTGGGATCACAGGCCACTCACCGATTTCTGGCGGGTGGGACCGGGCACGGCCAGGCGCCTTGCCAAATACGGCATCTACACCATGCGTGAGATCGCCGAGGCCGACGAGGACCTGATGTTCAGGATCTTCGGCATCGACGCGGAGCTCCTCATCGACCACGCCTGGGGCCAGGAGCCAACCACCATCGCGGACATCAAGGCCTACCGGCCCAAATCCAGTTCCCTGGCCCGCGGTCAGGTGCTCATGCGGGACTACAAGTTCGAAGAGGGGCGGCTCATCGCCAAGGAGATGATGGAAGGCCTTTCCCTGGAACTGGTCGCAAAAAATCTCATGACCGAATCCGTCACCCTGATGGTGGGCTACTCCAACAAGGAGGACGTGGAGCCGGCCCGGGGGACCTGGGCCTTCGACCACCCGGTGAACACCGAGGGAGTCATGGTGCCTGCCGTTGCGGAGCTCTACGACAGGATCGTGGATCCGGACATCCCCGTGAGGCGGATCATGCTGGACTGCAACAACGCGAAAGAACCGCCTAAGGAACGGCAGATGACGCTTTTCGACATGGGTTCAGGCGGCGGACCGGCGGCGGGCAAAGGAGCCGCGGCATCGAAGGCCTCATCGGATGAGATCGAGGCCCGGGACCGCGACATGCAGAATGCCATAAACGAAGTAAAGAAAAGATTCGGCAAGAACGCCATGTTCAAGGCCATGGACCTTGAAGAGGCGGCCACCACTCTGGAGAGGAACCTCCAGATCGGCGGCCACAAAAGCGGAAGCGAGGATCCCAACTCCCCCGTGAAACCGGATCGCAAAAAATAAAAAAGCGCGGGCTGCGCCCGCGCACCACACCATATCGATCACTTAAGCAGCAGACCGCCCACCAGCATGTAGTAGGGCGGAACCTCCCCGGGACCGCACCAGATCAGCGGCGAACCAAGAAGTTCAGAGGCGATCTTTTCCACATCGCCGCCCAGTGCCTCGATGGAATACCGCATCTGCTCCGGATGACGGCAGGGCAGACCCGCCGGGCGGGTGCAGCCCTGGTTGCACTTGTAACAGCTGCCTCCGCTGAGGAGCCG
>JAEEGH010021581.1_pt1 | contig 13286 bp, 15 predicted proteins | sample 9134181 | NCBI WGS metagenome assembly JAEEGH01 (sample SAMN16246544, study PRJNA631951) | gut metagenome | biome: gut microbiome; feature: rumen; material: DP-attached | host: Bos | place: Iran: Karaj | collected 2018-10
CTGCCGATAATGGAGCTGCATTACAAATAAAACCAGCACAAAATAAAACAATAAACGCTGCAGCAATTTTTACATTTTTCATATAAACTCCGGATAAAACTTTTTATTTATTCACACATAAGTTCGCTCAAATAAACAGTTCGTTCTTCCTGAATCTTTGTTTTTACATAAACCCGCAATTCTTCAGGGAACTCAATTCCTTCTGATTTTTCAACCTTTTTCAATGTTGAATCAACTGTACTGTCTACATCCATTTTTTCAAGTGCTGCAGCAAGATCTTTTTTCAGATAACGGCCAAGAACATAAACCTTATATGTTTTTTTACCGTCAACGTTTTCTTTTTCGGTATAATATTTAAGAGTTTCTACTGGAGGTACTTTGATGGAGAATGCAACGTTTAAGGCTTCTTCACATCTTACAAGAGTTTCCTGAGGCACATCTTCTTCTTCAATATATTCAGAAAAAGAATACCGGTCTGTATTTTTTGTAAGATATGTTGAAATGCTCATTGCAATTGTTTCCTGCATATTCTGCAATGCCTTTGTTCTGGCCCTGCTCTCCGATGAAAACAGATTTGATTCTCCTACTGCATAAATCCAGGTTGATTCTTCTTTTACGGTTTTTCCTTCATAGGTTTCCATACCATAAGTCATTGGATCATCAACCCATTCCGGTTGATTTTGTGCAGAAAGAATTGCTATAGAAGTAAAAGTAATTAAACAAAATAAAATAATTTTTTTCATTTTTCCTTATCCTTATTTTTTTAGTTTTTATGGCAGTTCATTAAATACCTTTTGAATTACAAGAAGAAGACTTTCTGGATTTTTGTCCGGGTTACAGGCATTATCTATGGCTACTCGTGTTTTTGCCATTATCTGCTCATCATCAACCTTTGAAACAGTAGCACTCATTGGCATTGATTCTGCAATATCTGATGAATACTCTTCATCTGTTTCTAAATCATAAAGGATGAACGAAACGTTTGCATTAACCCAGGCTTTTTTTCCATATTCCTCATAATTAGTTTCTGAATTACAGAAAGCAATATAACGGGAACTAAACTTTGTCTTATTATTTTCTGCATAAGATCTCATTTCCTCATAGGAATCAAAGTTTAAATCCGACTTTACTACAGTTAATCCAAGCTTTTTCTGTACAAGTTCTTTAAAACGCAATAATGCCCTATTTTCTTTACTATCTACAATTGCTCCAGAAGGAAGATTATAAAACTCTTTTCCGAATACTGTTATTTTTCTGGCATCTTTAATTCCGTTACAATAAGAAACAAAGGCTGTTACAGAGTTTGAGTTTTTCTTTGAAACAGTTATTTTGCTACCATTTCTTTCTATATTAAAGCAATCTGCTTTATCCAAAAAATCTATTACTCTATTACTATAGTCTGGATGATTATATACTGCTAAAGAAGAGACGCCATCGAAATTACATTTATAGGATAAAATGTTTCTAAACAGTTTTTGAAAAGCTTTTTCCATTTGCTGTGAGATTTTTTCACCATCAGCCTTATCAGAAAACTCAAGCAGGAAACAATTCGACCTTACCCATTTTGTAAAATTATCATCCTGCCTGTATTGTGGAAAATCTATTGTTGATGCAGCTGTTTCGTTTGCTTTAGTGATTTTATCCTTGAAAAATGAATATATAAAAATACTTGTTTCTTCATCCTCAAGGGCAATTCTGGTTTTCTGGTAATCATCGTAAGTCATATATCCCAGAATCTTAACTATGTATTGCCCATCCTGTTTTTCAGTTTTCTTATCAAGCATTTTTACACCAACAAGAGGAACTTCACTTTTCCATTGAGATTGTTGCAGTGTAAATGAATATGAATCGAATCCGGAACTGTCAAATCCTTCTTCTATTAAATAAGTCTGCTCATTTATACTGACAGAAGTACTTATTGTATTTGCAAAATATGTAAGCAATGAATGCCAGGCTTGTGAATATGCGTCTTTTTCTGTATCACACGGCTCTGACATTCCTATTGCAAAATGAAAATCATTGTTATCTAGAGGTTTACTTGTATCCCAATCGGAAGAATAAGAAGGCTGTTTTGTTTTTGATTGAGCATAAAGTGGGGTGCAAAAAAGAAGAATAATAAAGGAAAAACTGAACAGATGTTTTATAAAATGTGCCAAAGTTTTGTTATTTTTTTTAATTATGCAGGGTTTCATTATTATATTATAAGTCAACAAGCATAATATTTCAACTTAGCATTTTAAGTACACAAAAATCTGATATTTTACTGCTTATCTTTACTATTTTTCCAACACCTTTTCTATTTCTGCCACATAAATTGTGTGCCAGTCGTTGTCACTGTACATCTGACTTGGGATATCCTTACCATATTTTGTAAAGCAGCCGGCATCCATTTTCTGGGCATAAAGCTTTTTACATACAAGCACCAGGCGGGACTCTTTGAAATAAGGTACGCTTCCGGCACTGGAATCTGTATGTTCTACTGTAAGACCACTGCCGGCAACTTTGTCTTCATTACGGCCACTTGCTTTTCCTAAATAGGCAAGTTGTTTGCGGTATTCTTCGCCAAGAACACAGAGAGTAAAAAAATCACCATCATCAACAAAGGTTTTTGTAAAGCGGGATTCACGGATATAAACGGTTGCAACATCTTTTCCCCAGAGTACGCCAAGTCCACCCCAGGAAGCAGTCATCATATTTGTACGACCTTCTTTTTCGGCCGTAATCAACATCCAGTCCTTATCAATAAGCTTGAAAGGATTATCTTTTAATTCTTCAGGTTTTATTTGTTTCATTACATAATTATCTTATTTTTTGCCAAACTTTTCAAGGAACTCTGTTCTGTTGTGAACGTCTGATAAAGTATAGATGTAGGTAACGTAATTGTGAACGCTGTGCAGGGAAATAAAAAGCTCGTTACTGATTTCTTCGTTTGATTTCCCCTGCAGCATTTTTTCAAAAACAATGCTTTCCTGCTTTGAAAGGACAGAAGTAATGGGCTCAAGATTTTCCATGATTGATTCAAAACGCGATTCAAGATAGGTTCCACCGTTTTTTACAATGTCCAGACATTTTAGAATCTCATTTTCGCTGGCAACCTTTGAAATATACCCCTTTGCACCGGAGTTCTTAGCCTGCAAAATATAACCGGCTGTATCGTACATTGAATACATTACGCATTTTATCTGTTTATAATTCTTTGTAATTTCCTGAACTAATGTAAAGCCGCTTTCTTCTGCAAGCTGAATATCTACAATGATAATTTCTGGAAGGTCTTCTGGGGCTGCTTTTGAAAGGACTTCAAGGCAAGGCTGTACGCTTTAAAAGGTTCCGGTAATTTTCCAGCTGGAGTTCTGCTCAAACCAGAAACGCAACCCATTCTGCAGCATCTTATGATCATCAACAATATAAATTGTATTTTCCATAAACAATTACGCCTCCGTTTTGATTTTCAGCACAACCTTCATTCCTTCATCCGGTGATGTGAAAAAATCTACAGTTCCTCCAATAGAGCTCATTCTTTCCTTCATATTCCGTATACCGAAATGATTTTTAAGATTCTTAGAATTAAGTTTTTCAACATTACAGCCAACCCCATCATCAATAACAAAAATCGTCAAATAATTTTCTGCCGGCGGTTTAATAAGTACAGTGACTTTTGTGGCATACGAATGCTTGTTTATGTTATTCAAAATCTCCTGAAAAACACGCACAACATTCAGACAAATAGTTTTGTCAAACTCAGGATATGTTATGCTTTTATCAATCTGAATGGAAGTGTCAATATTTGTTTTTGTGGTAAACTGCTTGCACAAGGTTTCGATTATGGAGATTAAATCAATTCCATCATCATCTTTTCTCATAGCATCTGCCAGCTCAGCCGGAGACAAATCATAACAGATGTTGCGCATTTTAATGATGCATTTTGTTATATCTTCAACAACCCTGCTTTTCTGGCTCAAATCTTCTGTCTGAATTGCTTCTGCTTCTATACGTATTGCACGAAGATCCTGAACGACAGTATCGTGAATCTCCCTGCTGATTTTTGACTTTTCTTCTTCCTGAATCTGCAGAATATGATTTTGCTGTATTTTTTGTTTTCTGAATTGCTTTAGTACAATCAGTATTACAATCAATAAAAGCAGGCCAACCAGAATGCAGCAAAGAGTTTCCAGAATACGAATCGTTCGTTTAGGATTTTCAAACTTTCCCTTTTTTATAACTTTAATATCACACTTATCTGTTTTTACAATGTACTGTTTATAATCTTTTGTGATAAACGTATGATCTGTTAATTGAACCTCGCCGCCCCAGCCAGACATTCCCTGCCAGTCCTTAACAACATTATCAAAACCTTTTACCAGCTCTTTTGTATCTTTTTCATAAACCAATATTATATATGGCTTGTATTTTTCGATATTTTCTTTTTGAGAATAATGGGGTTTTATATAGTAAATACCAGTGTATTCAGTTTTAATTAGCGGATTATCATCATCACCATAATTAAGACGGGGATCCCGTTCTTCCTGCGCAAAGCAAAAACTAAGACTCAAAAGACATAAGAACAAACTGATCAGCTTTTTTGATATTGTTTTCATAAAACCCCTTATTTCATTCTAGAATGTAACAACACTAAATGCAATTATTGACGAGTATAAGTATTATTCATTATTCTCCATGGAACAAATATAGCTGGTAACTTTCCTTCTGAAATTTTTACAGTTTGCGTTGCGTCATCGCCTGTGTAATCAATATAATTACCATCCTTATATTTTTTTAGAATTGTAATAAGGATTTCTCCATCTTTTGATGCATCTCCAACGTAGGTTCCTCTTGAAACCTCCATTTCGGAATTTTTTGAACCTTCAATATCAGTAAATGTTCCATCCACTTCAAATATAACATATTCAGTTGCATTATCATTGTACCCAACAAAAACCGCTGTTGGAGGAATGATTCCTATTAGAGTTTCTAATTCTTCAACTGTGTATTCGCGGAACTGATCTCTATTAAATTTATTACGATTAGATTTGCCACCACCTATCATATAATAATTGTTATTTGGATTATAATTAAATATTAATTCACAATCTTTACCAGTATCACAAAACAACCAATTTGCACAAGTAACTCCTTTTTTTGTTCCATTGTCAAAAGTAAATTCTTTATGAAATTTCGGATATTGCCAATCTGCAGTTACATATTTACCATTTTTCATTTGCAATTTAATTGGACTTTTTCCATCTCCAGGAACAACGTCATCATAAACAATATCACGTTTACAACCTATTAGAGCACATACAGTAATCAGTACAACAAACAAAACTAAAATTGTTTTTTTCATAAAAAAACACTCCTTCTAGCTGACATTTTCATCAACCGTATAATAATTCTTTATGTTTGGTATTATAACATCGCAGAATTTTCGTGATTAGGAGTCGGACTCCTATTTTTTGAGGATTGTGTGTTTTCTTTTTAAGAAAAACTTATTGATATTGTTTCAAAAAATCTTCCGGTGTAATTGCTTTTACAGGTGAGTTTATGAAGTCTTTTATATTTCTTGTAATAATCAGATTTGCAAAATGATTTTTTGCACAATCACTTTGTACAGCATCTTCAAAATCTTTCATTATTCCAGAAAAACCAAAATTTATATTTCTTTTTGAAATTTTTAATAATTTGAATTCAGAAATAAAATTTTGTACAGCATTTTTCTGATCACTATTATTTTTAAAACTTTTTCTCGTGATGTACATAATATCCATAACAGTGGTAGTCGTTAAAAACATCTTATATTTTTTATCAGAAGCAAGCAAAAGAGCATCTTTTGAGGAATTGTATAATCCTGGTCTATTTTACAGAATATCAAGGCATATATTAGTATCAATCAGAACTTTCATGATTTCAATATTGCCTCTGTTTTTTCTTTTTCTATATCAATATCTGATGGAAGAATTCCAGTTGCTGCTTCAATCGATTTTAATAATTTTAGTGTTCTGGCAGATTTCCTTTTTTCTTTTTTTTTAGGAAGAATTTTTAAACCATATGAAGAGGCTTGAGCTAGATATTTATTCATATCTTCAGAAAAATCATTATATGAAACAACTATCATTTATTCCTCCTATCTACTAAAATAAAATATAACATGCTTTTTCAGTTTTTTCCATATAAAAAAAATCCCACTCACAAATAGCAAAGCAAGAGTTATTTTATCTGTGATTTATACAACGGTTATTTTATTACGGAACTTATTACAGCAGGACCATTAGGATTTGCATCACCAACATTGTACCAAATGCAAAGAGCCATTTGAGCAAGAGGCTTTACTTCTACTGGCAGAGTAAAATCTACATCGAATACTTCATCAGCTTTAATGTTTTCTTTCATAATGAAGGTTGTATCTTTCAAAAAAGGATCACGATCATTAAGATTTTGTTTTGCTTTGTTTAATTCCATCCAACCACCAGTCTCAGAAGATACATCTACAAGACGACAATAAAGCTTAGAAATATCTACATTAGATTTAGCATGCCAGGTAATGCGAACTTTATTACCTACAACAGGAAAACAATAACAAAGTAAATCTGAAATATTTCGAGTAACCTGATAATTGTAAATTGTATTCTCTTCCCCTTGATACCAAGAGTTTTGTGCATTGATTGGTACAGCGTAATAAAGATCTTCGATTTTAATTGTTACATCATAATCTTTAAAAGTAACTGGATAATATTTCGATATCTGAGCAAATCTTTTAATAGAACCATTTTCTTCACCTGTAAGCCAACCTTCTTCATCAATAACAATTTCTTTTTGTTTTGACCACCATTCTGCTCCACCAGATTCTATATCACCATACCAGGCTAACCAACTAAATCCCCACCAGGTTCCTGGCTCTTCTTCACCTTCAAAATTAATTGTTTTCTTTGATTTTGCCGGAATATCATAATTAATCAAAGCCAAAATCGTACCTTTTTCATTGGAACGTCTTGTCATAAGAATAGAAATATCTTTTGTTGATTTGTTATTGATATTGTAAGTATACGCAATTTTATTTACCTGATTCTGTTTAGAACCAGAAGAACATCCCAATATTAGCACCATTGATACCAATAATCCCAAAACTAAAATCGATTTTTTCATAAAAACACTCCTTTTAGCTGACATTCATCAACCGTATAATAATTCTTTATGCTTGGTATTATAACGCCGCAGTTTTTTTGTGATTAGGAGTCGGACTCCTATTTTTTGAGGAAATTTACTAGCTGGTTGACATTCTTCTCTAATTATTCATAAAATAGATTACATTCGATTTTTCGTAAATTTAATATATTATTCACATTCGATTTTTCGTAATTTTGACAGATAATACACATTCTATTTCTTTATTTCTTCCGCAGCAGCAATACATAAATCCTTATAATTAAAATACAAATATCTTCTTCCGGAAGGAAAAGTTTGCCAGCTTAATACAGGTTCAAGAACATCCCGGTCTATCTGGATTCCATAGTTGTAAGCGGTTGCCAAAAAACTCAGACGTTGAGTAAAAGCTTCTTCTTCCAGACCAAGGATTTTTACTTCAAAATCTGCAAAAGCTTTTAGGTATTCAAGCTGTAAATCAAAATCGTTGAGTCGTTTAATTCTTTTTAATCGGGAATCAAAAGATGATAAATCTCCGCCAAAATCTATTGAAGCATACTTTCCTTTTAATTCAGGATTTTCACAAAGCAAGGCTTCTACCTTTGCGGCAAAAGAAGGCTTCATCTGAAAAAGTCCGATTGAAAATCCGTTGCTTTCTTCTGAGGCAAAAGCCAGACATTCATTCATTAAAGATTCAAGTTCATTTCTAAACTCTGAATATCTCAAAAGCTCTGGGAAAACAACTGAGCTGACTTCCAGTGCATAAGGATATTTTTCTTCCTCAAGTTTTGTAAATATTTTTTTCGAAACCGAAATGGCAAAATCATAATCCTCTGACCGCCTTTCTTGAAAAAACAAAAGCGGTTCAGAAGAATAATTCTGGGCAAAAACTGCACCAGATATAACAAACAAAAACAAAAAAGAAAGAAAAAATCTTCGAATAAAACTACAATTTGACATCAATATTATCAAATTCACCTTTAGCGCTATTAAAGACTTTTGTTCTGTTGTATTCAGAAACTTTACTCTTTGGAATTGTTATTTCTGCTTTTTTATCAGAAGGACCGTATTTTACATACAAAGAATCAAGCCGTACAAAAGCATTTCCTTCTTCTATCAAAGCTGCAACATTATCTGGGATATCTTTGAATTCATAAAAGCTGTTAGTTTGACCAAATTTCACGCCTTCCTGTCCCATGTAAACATAATTATTTGTTGAAGCCACTGCAAATCTGTCTCCCTTTACAAGAACTTTACCGTTCGTATCAACAATATCAATTTTAATTTCATAATCAAGATGGCAAGCCGGAGAATTTTTTATCCATTCTTTAGAAATGTCCGTCCAGGAATCTTTCCAGGCCTTTCTTATTCCCATGGAAATTCTATTTACCATCGTCTGATAAAAAATATAATCATCAATTTCAAAATTGCACTTATAAACGAAAGAATTATTTGCTTTATTTTCTGAAGATTTTTTCAAGTCAATATAATGAACAGAAAAAACTGGATTTTCCAAAAAATATTGTTCAAAATCTTTTGTAAGAATTTTCCAATCTGCATAACGAGAATCCGCATCATATTCGTAAGTCCATGGATTTCCTGTTTCAAATCTTTTAAGTAAATTCTCGTATTTATTATCAGCATAGACAGGCTTTATTCTTGAATAAGTATTATCCCATTTTGTATAAACTTTTTCTGTTGCCTGAAACATATTCTGAACTTTTACATTAAAATCCTGAAGCTCTTGTTTTGCAAGCAAACTTTTTTCATAATAAATCTTTAGTGCAAAAATAAAATTCTTATTTTTCTCATATTTTTCTGCAGCAGAATCAAAAGTTGTTTCTTTATAACCTAATTCTTTGCATTTAAGCAGTTCTTTTTCACTAAATGATTTTTCTGATTCTTCTTTTATCGCTTTGATTTTTCCGGTTATTTCTTCCCGTTCTTTTTGTGTTGCAGCCTTTTTCTCTTCTTCAATTTTTGCTGCCTCAGCTTTAGTTACTAAGTCTTTAATTCCGGTAACATAAAATTTTGATTGCTTTCTTGTTACACTTAAGCTGACTTGTTTTGAATATTTAAAACATTGATTATCATACTCGTCAAGATTGATTTCGATGCCGTCAAAAACTTCATTTGCAATCTTATTTATCGAAGAAATATTTGCTAATTTTGATTTTTCTGGAATGATTATATTAAAGCTTGTGCCATCCTTTTTTGCAGCCTTTTTAATATTCTTTACATCATCTTGCATTTGCTGAACAGTCTGATATTGCAAACTATCCTTTAAATTGCCACCAGAAACAATGCATTGTGCAAAAGCCTTTATTCCAAATAAAAAACAGATAACAACCACAAAAACAATTCTTTTTTTCATCCTTTTCTCCTGTATAAAGCCGCCCGTCAGGCAGCCAGTATTCTATAATAATATTATAGCTTATCCAGGAGAAAACTTTTAGGAGTCAGGCTCCTATTTTTTTAAGGATTTTGTTATGTTGTATTAAACTATAGTGTACTTTTGCCTACAGACTCTGCAATGCTTTTCTTACCGCACCCTTTCCTGCAATAAGCTGTACAAAATATGCTTTTACTTTTTCTGCAAGTCCAGCTTCAAACAAATCTACTCCAAAGATTTCTGCGCGATGAAGAAGTGAATCCAAACTGGCTGGAATTGTGCCGTCACCAAGTTTGATTCCAGCCACGTATTTTCTGCACTCATCCAAAAGCGGATCCGGACTCAGTTCAAAGACACTACCATCATCACCAATTGCCATAAGGTATCGCAGCCACAAAGCAAAAACAAGAGGGACAACTTTAAGGTCGCCAACGTTCAAATCTTTGCGGGCAAGGTAGCCCTTAATTGTTTCGCCAAAACGGATGCTCAATTTCTGTGATGTGTCGCAGGCAATTCGCTGTGGAGTATCAGGCATAAAAGGATTAGGAATACGGATATTTACAACTTCATCAATAAAGTCGCGAGGCTTGATAATTCCAGGGTCAACAACAACAGGCAGCCCTTCTTCATAGCCAAGACGTTTTACAAGACGAAGCAAATCAGCATCCTTCATTTCGTCTGCAATCAAAGTATAACCCAGTAAGCAGCCACTAACAGCAAGGAAAGTATGAAGCGGATTCAAACAGGTACAAACCTTCATTTTTTCTACCTTGTCTACAGTTGCGCGGTCTGTAAAATAAAGACCTGCCTTTTCAAGCTCAGGGCGTCCATTCGGGAAATTATCTTCTATAACAAGATACTGGCACTCTTCTGCATTTACAAAAGGTGCAACATAAGTTTTCTTAGAAGTGATTACAGGCTCCAGCTGCTCAATTCCATCATCAGCCAGAATCTTTTCAATTTTGCTGTCCGGACGCGGAGTGATTTTATCTATCATTGTCCACGGGAAGCTGACTTTAGACGCATTATTTACATACGCAAGGAAGCCAGGCTTACATACACCGTGAGTTTCCCAGACATTGGCAAACTCGTTTACTGCGGCATACAATTTGTCACCATTGTGGGAACAGTTATCCATGCTGACCATAGCAACTGGAAGTTCACCGTTCACATATCGTTCGTGAAGCAGAGTTACAACCTTACCAATGTATGATTTTGGTAAAACCGGTCCCTGTTCAAAATCTTCTTCTACACCAGGCATCATAACGCCGGCAGCATTCCTCAGAAGATAACCTTTTTCTGTAATTGTAAACGTTACCATTTGAAGTGACGGCGCACGGAAAATCTCACGCAGGCGGGCCCAGTCTGCTTCGTTATCACTGTCGGCAGTAAGTGCTTCCATGATTGAGCCAACAACAGTTTTTTCAACTGAACCGCTTGATTTCAATGTAACAAGGGCACCAATATTATCGTGCGGACGGTACATCTTTTCTATAATTTCGTAATCATAACCTTCTGCAACAACAAGACCACGGTCAAGTACACCTTTATTCAAAAGCTCCTGCACAACGTTAGCCTGAAACGCACGAAAAATATTTCCCGCACCAAAATGAATCCAGAACGGATTTGCCTTAGTTGCAGCTTCAACAGCACCACGGTCAAACTTTGGAAGCTTGTACCCTTTTGCTTCCCATTCAGCAGTATTTTTTATTCCTTCGATAGTAAGTTTCATATTACGCCTCTTAACTAGTATTCTAGCATATTAGTTATCCTAAATCAATGTCTCACAAATCAGCTTTTCAATCGCTGCCTCATAATCCCCATCAATTACCGTAACTTCTTCCCCCGCCTTTTCAAACATTTTGATAAAACCTTCATTTTCTGCCTTCACAAAATCACGTGTTAAATAACTGTCATCCAAACGCGCTTCAATATCACTTGCATGAGAAACAATCTTATCAAAATTGGAATCAATATACGAATCGCTTAAAGCCAGACATACAAACTTAATTTCCAAAAGATACGACTCTGCAAAATCTGCCCGCCAGTTCGCCGGCACATAACAGCCTTCTACCACAAGATTCTGCTTATTTTCAATTGCAGTCTTAATCATTTCCCGCACAACCGGCCAGAGATAATCAGTAAGCTTATCATCATCTTCTGGTGTCAGCTTTGTATAACCGCTGCGGATAAGCCCCATTTTCAAATGGTCAATTGAAAGATAAGGAAACGCAAACTTTTCCAGAAGCTTTTGCGCAAGTAAAGTCTTTCCAGCATGTGAAGCACCTGTAATCAAAATTATCATTTGTTTACTCCGTCACTAAGCCTCATATCAAACGCTTTTTTCGTATCGCCCGCAAACCCAATTCCTTCGTAAAACTTATGAGCCTCTTTCCTTCCACTTCCGCTTTGCAAAATCACCTTAAAACAATTATTCCTGCGGGCTGTCTCCACCGCCATTTCAATCACTTTTCGTGCAAGTCCCTGCTTCCTGTAATCCTTGTGAGTCACTACATTTTCAACAAAACAGATTGCCCGCCCGCCACGCGTAAGGTTAGGAATTATAACACAGTAACACGTAGAAACAACTTTACCGTTTTCCACAGCGCCAAAATAGTGAATATTTCTGTTACCTTCAATTTCCGTATCCCAGATTTCCTCAGATTTTTCTACATTAAATCCTTCGTTTTCATCATTCAGCTGAACATACAATTCCAGCAGTGATGGTATATCATGTTTATTTAATTCCCTGAACTCCATTTTTTACCCCTTCGGACCTTCACATTCAAACTTCACATTCAGTTTTCACATTCAACCCTTACCCCGGCCTTTTTCAAAAACTCAATTCCATCCAAAGTTTTGTAGGCTTCTTTATAAACAACATGCTTAATTCCCGCCGCAACAACAAGCTTTGCACAATCACAGCAGCAGGCATGCGTAACATAAAGCGTGCAGGAATCATCAATCTGAGCCCCGGAACGCGCCGCATAAGCAATACAATTCTGCTCGGCATGAAGCTCATTCTGAACACAAAACTTATGATGAAGCTCCCTGCCCTCCGGTGTAGTTATATCAATATCCTTAAAACGGTCGCAGCAATGTTCCATACCGGAAGGCACACCGTTATATCCTGTACTGATTACGCGCCTGTCTTTTACAAGAATTGCCCCAACCTGTAATTTTTTACAAGTACTGTGCTTTGCGAACTCATACGCAATATTTATAAAACTTTCATTCCATGTCATAATTCTCCCCCGATTTTTACTGGAAAACAATATCCCCTGTATCTACACCCATTCCTTCAAGCACAGCCTTCATTGTTTCAGTTGTTGCCCAGACATCAGGCTCGTAGCCTTTTCCATCACCTGAATAATTTGACGGTAAATCTTTTGAAAAATCAGTTGAACCAAAATATACAGAAACACCCAAATCCTTATTTTCATATACCTTACAGTTTCCATAATTCTGCATGCCACCGGAATGTGTACCAACAAGTTTGCAATCAAACAAGCACTTAGACCGCCCAACAACATGCCAGACTTCACCTGAACTAAAACTCCAGTTATCCTGAAGAATGATTACTGTACCTTCATATTTATTTGCATTCAAAACCTTTATAAGCGAAAACTGCGGTGTATCGTCTCCACCATTATTAGAACGTGCATCAAGAATAAAAAACTTTTTATTCAATGCCAGATATGCAGACGCTCCAATCTTTGTTTTGTAATCTGTACCCGTACAATCTGTAAAGCGGACATAA
>JAEEGH010021582.1_pt1 | contig 13285 bp, 12 predicted proteins | sample 9134181 | NCBI WGS metagenome assembly JAEEGH01 (sample SAMN16246544, study PRJNA631951) | gut metagenome | biome: gut microbiome; feature: rumen; material: DP-attached | host: Bos | place: Iran: Karaj | collected 2018-10
TCTGTATATGCGATCGGCGATGCAGGTCTGCTTAATGCGCTTTATGATGTCGGCATCGCAATGAATGACGTCAACCCTGATTATGTAGTCGTCGGCGAGAGCAAGACTTACACAATGGAAACTATCACGAAAGCAACCAATCTGGTTCTTGCAGGGGCAAAACTGATCGGTACGAATACTGATGTTTCAGGTCCTATCGAAAAGGGCATTCAGCCCGCATGCGGAGCACTGGTCGCTCCGATAGAGATCGCTACAGGCACTCACGCATATTTCTGCGGAAAGCCCAATCCTCTCATGATGAGAACTGCACTCAGATCTCTGGACTGTCATTCAAATGAGTCAGTCATGGTCGGTGACAGAATGGATACCGATGTTATCTCAGGTATGGAAAGCGGTATGCACACAGTCCTGGTACTCTCCGGAGTATCAACGATAGATACTATTAAAGAATATGCATACAAACCGACTGTCGTTTTGGAAAATGTCGGTGAGATCGCCAAGATAGCAAAAGCTCAGCTGCAGCAATAAATCGGAAGCCTGAGTCCTAACCAGTACAAAAAAGACTGATGAGAGATCATCAGTCTTTTTTTTGATAAGACCCCATATAAAAATGCTATATTGTATGTCAGAGATGATACACTGTTATTAACATACAATCCCTTATCATCAGGAGGAGCAAATAAATGGGTCTTTTTGAATCAATTTCCGTTTCAGGAAAAAAATTCCAAAATGAAGTACATGCGTTTACCAACAAAGTTCAGTTCACTTCTGATGAGAAAGGAATAAACGCAGAGATCAAAGAAATATATACCATGATCGGTGAAACTCTTTATAAAGCATACAAAGACGGCAAAGATATGCCGGATTATATTGAAGAATTCAACAAACTGGACGAACTCAACAAAAAACTTCAAAAAATAAAAACTGAACGCGAAACCCTTCTCAACTGTATCTCCTGCTCCAAATGCGGAACATTTGTCCCTAAAGAAAGCAGATTCTGTCCGAATTGCGGTGCTGTTGTTTCGCAAAAGAAAGACGAACCCAAAAAAGAAGAAAAGAAGAAGACTTCTTTCTGTCCAACTTGCGGAGAGCCTGTAGATGACGACAGTGCTTTCTGTGCATACTGCGGCGCAGTACTTAAAAAGCCGGAGGCATAGACATGTTTTTGCAAAAACATACTTTTCTGTTGTTTGCAGTGGTCTCCTGCCTGATGCTGTTGCCTTTCTTGGCGGTCTATAAGGCTATTGATCATTCTGAATAATCTATTAAATCAAAGACTGTTATGGTTGAACCATTTTCTTTCAAGATGGTTGATTAAACTTTTCACAAGTATTGAAACAGATTTAGCTTTGTGCGATAGTTTATCGTAGAAAGAATAATTTATATGCGAATTTCAGAGATCATAAAAAGCGATAAACCGAGTCTGTCTTTTGAGGTGTTTCCACCCAAGACCAGCGACAGATTTGATACCGTTTTGTCTGCAGCAACAGAGATCGCTGCCCTGAAACCCTCTTTTATGAGTGTGACTTACGGAGCTGGCGGAGGAACTTCTGAATATACTTCTGCCATCTGCAAGCTTTTAAATGATCATGGCGTTACTTCGATCGCCCATCTGACATGCGTTTCTTCTGACAAATCAAAGATAAACACAGAGCTTGAATCTCTGCGCAATAAAGGAATTGAAAACATCCTGGCTCTCCGCGGTGATATTGCTGCCGGCCATGATCTCAAAAATGCCAGTTATCATCACGCAAGCGAGCTTATGAAAGATATTTCGGATTTCGGTGGTTTCTGTATGGGCGGAGCATGCTACCCTGAAGGTCATCCTGAAAGCCCCAACAGTGCTGCTGATATCCAGGGTCTTAAATACAAAGTTGAGAACGGCTGTGAATTCCTGACTACCCAGATGTTCTTCGATAACAATATCCTCTACAACTTCCTATACAGGCTGTTACATGCCGGTATAGATATTCCCGTTATTGCAGGGATCATGCCGGTCACCAATGCAAAACAGATCAAGCGTATCTGCGAATTGTCTTCCTCTGCACTCCCCCAGCGATTCGTAAAGATAGTAGACAGATTCGGAGATGATCCTGATGCCATGAAACAGGCTGGTATAGCTTATGCAACAGAACAGATAATAGATCTGTTTGCCAACGGAGTTAATGCTGTCCATGTATATTCCATGAATAATTCCGATGTGGCTGCTGCTATAAAAAACAATCTGTCGGAAATACTGGAATGATAAAAGAACGGTTCTACGGGGAAATACCCGAAAACTTCCTGATCCTGGACAGGAATGAAGCCGCCGCCCGCCTTAAAGTTGCAAGAGATTATTCAAATGAACTTATCGAAAGCTGTGAAGCCAGACTGCGCAGATCACTTAAATGCGGATATACCGGGGTGCTGACGGATATTGAATACGGCGACGATTGCTGTATGGATTTCGGCTTCGGTCCTGTAAACAGTACTGCTTTATACGATAATCTGAATGGCGCCGGGGAAGCTTATATCTTTGCCGTTACTCTCGGCTACGATGTCGATATTCTTATAGAAAAGCTGTCGGTTATTTCTATCGCAGAGCATTTCATAACCGATGCACTGGCATCTGCTTTTGCAGAATCCGCATGCGATTATGCCGAAAAGGAAATCAAGGGTACAGCTGTCTGCGGAAGAAGATTCGGCCCCGGATATGCGGACCTCAGCATATCTGTACAGCCGCAGATATTAAGACTGATATCTGCCGATAAACGTTTGAATATCAAATGCAATAATAGCTATTTGTTATCTCCGTCTAAAACCATTACTGCAATCATGGGGAAGAAACAATGACAGATCTTCGTATTCTTATCAGCGAAAGCCGACTATATTGTGACGGAGGTTTTGGTTCCTATCTGCAAAGCATTGGCCTCCCTGCCGGTACACCTCCTGAAGCATGGAATCTTACTCATCCGGAAAAAATAGTGGAGCTTCACAGAGCTTATGTTGAAGCCGGAAGCAACCTGATCACCACCAACTCCTTCGGGGTCAACAAGGATAAATATACCAATTATGAAGAATACATTGCTGCGGCCGTGAAATGTGCAAAGACCGCTATTGGAAATAATAAAAACTGTTTTATAGCTTTTGATCTTGGCCCGTCAGGCAGGATGCTGGAACCTATGGGGGATCTTTCCTTCGAAGATGCCGTGGAACTCTTCGGGGCAAACGTAAGAGCAGCTGTTAAATACGGTGTTGACTGCATCATTATCGAAACCATGAATGACTCATATGAGACCAAGGCGGCAGTGCTTGCGGCAAAAGAAAACTCTGATCTTCCTGTTCTTGTTACAAATGCCTATGACAAGAGCGGTAAGCTTATGACCGGAGCTACTCCTGAAGCCATGATCGCAATGCTGGAAGGACTGAAAGTCGATGCCATCGGTATGAACTGCTCTTTCGGTCCCGATATGATGCTTTCTCTGGTCGAAAGATTCGCGGCAAACAGTTCACTTCCCATAATAGTAAATCCAAATGCAGGTCTTCCGAAGATTGAAGACGGCAAGACAGTATATTCGTTTTCTTCAGATGATTTTGCTTCGTATATGCGCAAGATCGCGATCAAAGGAGCCACGATCCTGGGAGGATGCTGCGGAACTACTCCTGAATACATTAAAAAGACGATCCAGGCGACCAGGGATATTCCATTCGTCAAACCCTCTCAGAAGAATATCACCATGGTTTCATCATATACTCATTCGGTCGTCATCGATGACAAACCTATCCTTATAGGCGAACGCATCAATCCGACCGGTAAATCCAAATTTAAGGAAGCTCTGCGCAACAACGACATCAATTATGTCCTGAACGAAGGTATCCGACAGGCTGATAAAGGCGTACATATCCTTGATGTCAATGTAGGTATGCCGGAGATAAATGAAGCAGAGATGATGAAGACCGTTGTCGCAAAACTGCAGTCAGTGACTGATCTGCCGCTGCAGCTGGATTCATCAGATCCTTCAGCTCTTGAAAAATCGATGAGAATCTATAATGGCAAACCGATGATCAATTCCGTTAACGGTGATGAAAAAAGTATGCAATCGGTATTTCCTCTTATCCGGAAGTACGGCGGTGCCGTGATCGCTCTGACAATGGATGAAAACGGTATACCCGAAACTGCTGCCGGAAGGGTATCCATTGCGGAAAGAATAATAAATAAGGCACGTGAATACGGAATCGAGAAGAAGGATATCATTGTCGATCCGCTTTGCCTGACCATTTCTTCGAATCAGGCAAGTGCTCTGGTTACTCTTGAAGCAGTAAGAATTCTGAAGGAAAGAGGCTGCAAGGTCAGTCTGGGAGTATCGAATATCTCATTTGGTCTTCCGGCACGTGAAAAGATCAATTCTTCTTTCTTCAATTCGGCATTGGAAAACGGTCTTAACTGTGCAATCATGAATCCTTTTGCTGACGGCATGATGGATGTTTATTATGCCTATATGGCTCTTCACAATATGGATAAAGCCTGTGAGAAATACATTGCCTATGCTTCTGAACAAACAGTTACCGAGAAGGTGCAGAAAAGCCAGAAATTAACTCTTTATGATGCAATTGTAAAAGGATTGAAAGACAGTGCCGTACCTGCCGTTCTGGAGCTTCTCGAAAGCGAAGAACCGCTGGATATTATCAACAAATATGTTGTACCTGCACTTAATGATGTTGGAATCAGTTTTGAAGAAAAGAAGATATATCTTCCCCAGCTTCTCATGAGTGCTGACGCGGCATCTGCTGCTTTTGAAAAAATAAAGGTTAAAATTCCTCAGAATAAATCTGATGATAATAAAAAGATAATACTTGCAACAGTCAAAGGTGATATCCATGATATCGGAAAGAACATAGTGAAAGTTCTTCATGAAAGCTACGGATATAAAGTCTATGATCTTGGCAAAGACGTACCTCCTGAAAAGATCATTGAATGTATTAAGACTACAGGCTGTAAACTCGTTGGATTAAGCTCTCTTATGACGACTACTGTTCCTTCTATGGCTGAAACGATCGAAATTATCCATAATGATTTTGATGATGTTAAAGTCATTGTCGGAGGAGCTGTTCTTACCAGAGATTATTCTGAAAAGATCAATGCTGACGGCTACAGTCCTGATGCAATGGGTGCAGTAAAGTTATCAAACAGTTTTTATGATAAGTCTTTTTGATAAGCTTTCGATAAATCAATAATCACTGTTTTTATGATTTTTCTAGAGACAGCTTATTTATTATTTATCAGTTTTTTAACTGTAAAAAGCTCTGGATCTAAAAGTTATGAAAATTATCGAAAGCATTTTTTAATAATTTTCGATGGATTTTATGGCTGAAAAAAAGTTATCGAAAACGGTTTTTAACCTTAAATAAAGCTATTTTAATTGGTTATCGAAAGCTATGATATTATTACTATTAAGATATATATTTCATTTAAGATTTATAAAATTATAAGAATATTAGTAGATATGTTAGATAAAGTTTCGATATGTGGTATTGCTGGAAATGGCGGAAATGGGGCTGTCAGTTTTCATCATGAAAAGTTTGTTCCTCTGGGTGGACCTGATGGAGGAGATGGCGGAAAAGGCGGCAGTATCATCATCAAAGCAGATGCAGATATAAATAACCTTAATTACTATCTGAGAAGAAGATTATTCAAAGCTGAAAAAGGTGCCAACGGCGGAAGCAACAAGAAGACCGGAAAATGCGGAGAAGATCTTATCCTTAAGGTTCCTGTTGGTACAGTTGTGACTTATCAGAAAGCAGGAGAGGAAGAAGAATCCGTAGTTGATATTACAAAGAACGGACAGGAAGTTATAGTTGCCAATGGTGGAAAAGGAGGTCTGGGAAATCCTCACTTTTCTTCATCTACAAACCAGACTCCAAGACTGGCACAGACCGGTGAAGAAGGAGAAGAGGTATATATCGATCTCGAAATGCATTTGATTGCAGATGTCGGTATCATAGGTTATCCGAATGCAGGAAAGTCTTCCCTGCTCGCTTCATCTTCAGCTGCCAATCCTAAGATTGCCAACTATCCGTTTACTACTCTTGAACCTATGCTGGGAGTTGTTGATTGTAAGAATCAGGTATTCGTTATGGCAGAGATACCAGGTCTTATCAAAGATGCACATGTGGGAAAAGGCCTCGGTTTTGATTTCCTGAGACATATAGTAAGAACAAGAGTACTTATTCATCTTATAGACGGAAACACAGAAGATCCTCTTGAAAGTATGATTGCAGTAAATAATGAACTTTATATGTATGATGCTGATCTGATGAAAAAAAGTCAGATAATAGCCATCAACAAAATAGATATTCCTGAAGTTAAGGAAAGAGAAGGAGAAATCCGCAGCAGTTTCCTTCAGGCAGGATATGAAAATGTCTGTTTTATTTCAGCGTTGACCGGTGAAGGTGTTAATGAACTGATGGAAAAGGCTTTCGATCTCATTAGGGAAAGCAAGCTTTCTGAAGAAAAACCGGCCGAGGAGATTCCTGTACTTAAGGTTGTTAATAGAAATACTGAACCTGTTATTGAAAAAGACGGTGATGTATTCGTTGTGACATATCCGTTCCTCGAAAGAATGATATATGGTTCCGATATTACCAATCCTGAAGTAAAACGACAGATCATTTCAGTAATGACCAGACCCAGGATCACAAAGCAGCTTACAAAAGCAGGTGTGGAACCGGGATGCAGAGTCAGAGTGGGAGATTTTGAATGGGAGTGGTAAAAGCCATCTTCGGAGGTACATTTGATCCGGTCCATTTCGGTCATATCAAAGTGGCGGAAAGAGCGAAATCCGAATTGGATCTCGACGAGGTCATATTTATGCCCGCCGGTGATCCGTGGATGAAAAAAGGGTTTTATGTTTCCCCTGCAAGCGACAGACTTGAAATGGTTGAACTTGCCATCAGCGATTATGAAGGATTTTCTGTATCGACTCTTGAGATCGACAGAGAAGGCGCTTCATATACTGTGGATACTATTCGGGAAATAGCATCGACTATGAATGAAGATGACCAGCTGTATTTTCTAATGGGCTGGGACACTCTTCTTAAATTCGGATTCTGGAAGGAACCCGAAGAGATACTTAAACTATGCAAGCTCATTGCATTCCCCAGACTTGGATGTGAAGTTCCCACTAAAGAAGTATTGGATAAAATACTTCCTGATCTTTATGAAAAAACGATACTGCTGGATGAGCAGTTCATCGATATCAGTGCTACAGCAATACGTGACAGTATTAAAAACGGAGACAGCATCCGCGAGTTTGTTCCCGATAAGGTAGCAGAATATATCGAGATGCGCGGTCTTTACAATTTCTGATTTTTTGTCAGAAAAAATTCTGTATTTGTTGAACACGACGCCTATTTGTGATAAATTCACGTTACTACTTTTTCAAGTAAGGTTTTATTCAACATTAGGAAAGGCAAAATTATGAAAAAAATATTATTCCCGTTATTGGCTCTCGTAATGATTTTGGGTATTACCGCAACCGGTTGCGGTAAAAAAGAAGACCTGGTAATGGCTACCAACGCATCCTTCCCTCCATATGAATACTATGAAGGCACCAAGATCGTAGGTATCGATGCTGAGATCGCTGAAGCAATCGCAAAGAAACTCAAAATGAATCTTGTCATCGAAGATACTGAATTCGGCTCCATCATTGCCGGTGTACAGAGCGGCAAATATGATTTCGGTATGGCCGGTATGACTGTTAATGATGAACGAAAACAGTCTGTTAACTTCACCACCACCTATGCTACAGGCAAACAGGTAATCATCGTTAAAGAAGGCAGCGCCATCAAATCAGTCGATGATCTGAGCTCTTCTATCAAGATCGGTGTCCAGCAGGATACCACTGGTCACATTTATTGTGAAGATGACTATGGCAAAGATGCAGTTGTCGCTTACAAGACCGGTAACGATGCTGTTCAGGCTCTTATTACCAATAAAGTCGACTGTGTTGTTATCGACAACGAACCTGCAAAAGCATATGTTGCACAGAACAGCGGTCTGACTATCCTTGAAACCGAATATGTCATTGAAGACTATGCAATCTGTATTGCAAAGAACAACACGGATCTTCTTAATAAAGTCAATGATGCACTCGCCGAATTACAGGCAGACGGCACTATCAAGTCCATTCTTGATAAATATATCAAGGCATAACTGATTTAATCGCTTATAATAAGGTACGCATGTATGTATAATATGTGCGTACCTTATTTTGGATTAGAGCCATGGAACTGACGTTTAAAGAAAAACTGATAATGTGTTTTATAACAGACAACCGTTGGGAAAGGTTCCTGACAGGGCTTGGAAACACGCTTATCATTACAGTATTCGCATTGCTGCTTGGTATCACGATTGGTATCATTGTTGCTGCAATACGTTCCAGCTACGACAAGACGATAGATTCTGTCCATGGCACATTTAAAAGAGCGGTCTTCACTGCCGCAAACGCTGTCTGTAATGTTTATCTTACCGTGATACGAGGTACCCCTGTAGTAGTCCAGCTGCTCATCATGTACTTCATCATCCTGGCTTCTACCCGTAACGGTATCATAGTTGCGTGTATCACCTTTGGCGTGAACAGCGGTGCATATGTTGCCGAGATCATCAGAGGCGGCATCATGTCGATCGATAACGGACAGTTCGAAGCCGGACGTTCTCTTGGTTTCAATTATTTTAAAACCATGCGCTATATCATTATCCCCCAGACCATAAAGGCAGTCCTTCCGGCGCTTGCCAATGAATTCATTGCGCTGCTGAAGGAGACCTCCATTGCCGGTTACGTAGGCATTGTGGATCTGACCAAAGCCGGTGATATCGTCAGAGGCGTCACGTTCCAGCCTTTCGTTCCTCTCATTACGGTCGCATTGATATATCTTGCGCTCGTTATGCTGTTTACACGATTGGTCGCTAAATTAGAGAAGAGGTTACGTGCAAGTGATCACTAGTGATGAATTGATAAAAGTTGAGAATCTTGAAAAAGTGTTCCCCAGAGGCGGGATAAGAGCTCTGGATGGGATCTCAACATCGATCCGCAAGGGAGAAGTTGTGGTCGTCATCGGTCCTTCGGGATCCGGTAAATCGACATTCCTTCGATGTCTCAATCTGCTTGAGATTCCCACCGGCGGATCTATCTTTTTCGATGGTGTCGATATAACCGACCCCTCCGTCAATATCAACCTGCACCGTCAGAAAATGGGAATGGTCTTCCAGCATTTCAATCTCTTCCCCAACATGACCATTCTCAGAAATATGACTCTTGCCCCGGTTAAACTTCTTCATCTCAGCGAAGAAGAAGCCAATGCAAAAGCGATGAGCTTACTTGAAAGAGTCGGCCTTACAGACAGGGCCAACGCTTACCCCAGTCAGCTGTCAGGCGGACAGAAACAGCGAATCGCTATCGTCAGAGCTTTATGCATGTCTCCGGAAGTCATGCTGTTTGATGAACCTACATCCGCACTTGATCCTGAAATGGTCGGAGAAGTTCTCGACGTAATGAAACAGCTTGCCCGGGAAGGTATGACCATGGTCGTTGTCACTCATGAGATGGGCTTTGCAAAAGAAGTCGGAGACAGAGTTCTCTTTATGGACGGAGGCAAAGTTCTAGAGGAAAATACACCTGAAGAGATCTTCACCAATCCAAAGGGAGATCGACTTAAGAGTTTCTTAAGCAAGGTCCTGGTTTAGTCTATCTGTATTTCTTCTCGAAATCTTCAATGGTGACAGGCTTTGAAAAATAGAAGCCCTGGAATATCTCGCATCCCATTTCGCACAGACTGTTGAGCATTTCTTCTGTTTCAACGCCTTCAGTAACAACGCTCATTCCGATATCTGAAGCCAATCTTATGATAGCGGAAAGGATCGTCTTAGACCTGTTTTTTTGTGCGGTTTCTTCCAGGAATCCTCTGTCGATCTTCAGTGTATCTACATGGAGGTCCTTCAGCATATTCAAGGAAGAATAACCGCTTCCGAAATCATCTATCTCTACTATAAAACCAAGCTGATGAAGTCTGTTCACAGTGCTTATTACCTGCTCGGCATGACCGATCATGGCATTTTCCGTTATTTCAATGTGCATTAAACCGGGATCGATGTCATATTTCTGAACAAGTTCTTTGAATGTATCGACGATATCCATAAGGGAAATATCCAGCGGAGATACATTTACGGAGATACTGATATCCTTTAAGGAAGTGTTTTTCCAGGAAGCGAGCAGTGCTGCAGCCTTCTCCCATATCAGTTTGTCGAGTCTGTATATTATTCCCTTCTTTTCAAAGCGGTGTATGAAACTGCCCGGAGAAACGATTCCCTCTTCATCACGGTCCCATCTTGCAAGGGCTTCAGCACCGAGCAGATTTCCGTAACGGTCCGTCTGCGGCTGAAGATACATCTTGAATTCGTCGTTGCTGACAGCCTTTTCAAAGGTTGGAAGCAGCATGCTGTCTGACAGATGATCCTCTGACATCTTCTTTGTATAGTTGGTAAAAGTAATGAAAGTGTCGCTTTCTGGGGTATTCCTTACAGCAAGGGCTGCACGGCCACAGATTATTTCCGGGGAAAGGGTGTAATCGTCCAGCTGATAGACTCCGATTTGGAAATTCAGCCCCAGATTAAGCCCGTCGGCAGCATTCTTTACTGACTCAAGATCAAGGGCCAGTTTTTCCCTGTCAAAGAACGGAGTTTCAGTGAAGAGACCGAACTGATTGCTGTAGAAATGGCAGACGCATCCATGGTCTTCTGCTATGTTGGTCAGTATTTCGGCAACACGGCAGAGAATTGCATTGCCGATATTTGCACCGAAAACACTGTTGATCGTCTTGAAGTTGTTCATCTGTAAACACATAAGAGTGTAGTTATTGTCAGGGTGGGCTTTGAGTATCTTCTGGAGTTTGTTTTGGAAACCGGATTCGTTGAATACTCCGGTAATAGGATCGTAATCTCTCAGTTTTGCCAGAAGATCGGAATCCTCTTGAGTTCTCTCCTGAAGCAGAAAGACGTAGTTCTGACCGTCATCCATGCTTAAAGGAATTATCTGCACATTGAAGAAATAGTCAGTCTGATCATATTCATAACGCTGAACAAAGATCTTTTCATCAGGATTTTCTGCATCCAGTCTTCCGTCCAGCCAGTTGTTGACAGTGGTTGTAATTGATGCATTGCTGTCTTCCCCGTTTCTGAGAAGCATGTTCTTTGCAGCGCTGTTGGCAAAAACCACCTGATGCCCGGCATTCAAATGGATGATACCGAATTGAGAATCGAAAAGAATTGAGTTTGCGACGGAGGATGACGGATCGTTGCTTAAGTCCATATTCACGGGTTTATCAGAAAGTTCGCTGATGTTTACCGATTCAATGACCACCTGCTTTTCTTCATTGTTATCCATAATTACCTTATATGGGGTGGTCTTAATTTTGTACAGTTTGTTGTCCAGGATCTCAGTTTTGTGGAGGACTTCATTTTGAATACAAGCACGCTTGGAATGACAGTTGGTGCACCTGTGGTTGTGATTCCATATCTGGTAACATGATGAATTACTGGAAACCACGCCGTTTTCAACATTCAGGGTGCCGCAGGAAAAAGGGTTAACAATCCTTGCTAGATCATTTTCCCTTTTTTCTTTTTCCAAAATGTCTGACAGTTCTTGTATTCTGATTCCTTTATTAATCATTTCCAAATCCGTCCAGCCATGAACAGCATTAATTCAGTGACTTTATGAGAGAATATTGTATAACGTAACAATAGAGACCACAATTAATCCTGTGATTGAACTGTTTTACGTATACCTTATTTTGCAAACGGTTTAATTTTATAAATACATCCAATATGATTGTAACGGAATGTCAGCAATCGAGGAGACATTATGAAGAGAATTTTGACTGTTTTCATGCTTGTATTGTCGCTAATGACAATAATGAGCGGATGTGTAATCAGAGAAGCGGATTATAATGTTTATGACAATGCATCCAGTTACACCATAGCAGAAGATACTGTCAGCTTAGATAATATCAATGAGATCGACATAAACTGGATCAGCGGAAAGGTCAATATCGAAACGTCCGATACTGACAAAGTCACTTTTTCAGAAAGCCATAAAGACGGTATTTCCAAAGATCTTTATATGCGGTATCTTGTCGCAAACGGAAAACTGACGATACAATACTGCCGATCCGGATTAAAGGTCAGAAACGGCAGTGCACCCGTGAAGAAAGATCTGACGGTATACGTGCCTTCAAATGTGGTTTTCAGAGAGATCGAATGCGATACTGTTTCATCAAATCTCAATATGAAAGGTGTGGCCACAAGAGAACTGAAACTGGAGAATGTTTCGGGTAACGTTTCTCTTTCAGATGTGAGAGCCGATGAGATAGATGTCGAAAATGTCTCCGGAAATATCAGTATCGAAACAGATGAAAATGTCAGAAGGTTTGAGATCGAGACAGTCTCCGGAAACGTTACCATTACGGCTCCCTCAGTTTCCTCCGTATCCGCTGAAGGTGTTTCCTGCAGTTTAACGCTTAATCTTGATGATGCTGATTTCAGAGTTGAATTAGACGGAGTTTCTAAGAGGATGAAAGTCGACGGAACTGATTACAGAGAAGTTGGCGACGGCAACTATGTTTTCGGAAACGGCAGCGGACGGGTCGAAGTTGAGCTCGTTTCAGGCATTCTCGAAATCAACGTCAAATAATATCAGATAGATATTAGAAAAAAATAGCGGCCGGGAATCATTCTCGGCCGCTGTGTTTATCAAAAACTTAAACTAGATATCAAGATTCTTGACTGTAGTTGCGTAAGTCTTGATATAGTTCCTTCGGGGTTCCACGTTGTCTCCCATAAGCATTGAGAAGATTTCATCTGCTTTCTGGGCATCTTCCACTTCGACCTGAAGCATAGTTCTGGTTTCAGGGTTCATGGTGGTTTCCCACAGCTGCTGAGCACTCATTTCACCGAGACCCTTGTATCGCTGGATGTCATATTTCTTGTTTGATTTCTTAAGTTCTGCCGTAATGGCATCTCTTTCGGCATCTGAATAGACCCAGTGTTCTTCCTTGGATGTCTTGATCTTATACAGAGGCGGCTGTGCGATGAACAGATGGCCTTCTGTGATGAGCTGAGGCATGTGTCGGAAGAAGAATGTCAGAAGCAGAGTCCTGATATGGGCACCGTCGACATCAGCATCTGTCATAAGGACCAGCTGATGGTATCTGAGTTTGCTGACATCGAAGTCTTCATCAAGACCTGCACCGAGAG
>JAEEGH010021583.1_pt1 | contig 13284 bp, 9 predicted proteins | sample 9134181 | NCBI WGS metagenome assembly JAEEGH01 (sample SAMN16246544, study PRJNA631951) | gut metagenome | biome: gut microbiome; feature: rumen; material: DP-attached | host: Bos | place: Iran: Karaj | collected 2018-10
ATTGTAAGTACCAATCTTCTCAGTAAAACGACCATCACGTGGTGCACGAGCGTCGGCGATAACGATGCTGTAGAAGGCGTAGCCCTTACGGCCGCCGCGCTGCAATCTGATTTTTGTTGCCATAATTTTTAATTTTTTACCTTTTTAATTTTTTAATTTTAACCGAATTTCATGCTCTTAACTCGTAAAAGCGGGTGCAAAGGTACTACTTTTCTCGCGTACATACGTACATGGGTCCAAACTATTTATTATTTTTTAACGATTATTCGTCTCTATACTCCAAAATATCCCCTGGCTGACAGTCCAACACACGACAGATCGTCTCGAGTGTCGTGAAGCGTACTGCCTTAGCCTTGCCCGTCTTCAGGATGGAGAGGTTAGCCAATGTCAGGCCAACTTTCTCCGCCAACTCACTGAGCGACATTTTGCGCTTAGCCAGTTCCACATCAAGATTAACAACAATTCGTCCCATAGGCTTCAGATGGTTAAATCCTGCTCTTCCTTCAACTTCTGGGCATCCTTCAGAATCTTGGGAGTAAAGAAATAGCCGATGATCATCCAGTAGAGAGGACCCGTATACAATGTATGAATCATTCTGGGAAAATTTTCGATGTACTGGGGCTCGATGTGATGAAACACGCTTTTGCTGAAGACACCAGCCCAACCGAAATACAACAGCACCGATACGCCTACCAAGTAAAATAGCCTGACGCACCACTTGGTATACTGCTTATGAATATAAGTAAGGAATGCCATCAAAAGAAAGATGCAGAAGAAATAGGTTCTGGCAATATTCTCTATCAGATAGATAAGGTTCTGATAATAGTCATACTTCGTGGTGGCCTCCTGCATCCTACTGACGTCACCCACCATCAAACAAACCACATAAACTGCCAAAAGCAGCAAAAATCCCGTTCCAAACAGGTTCTCACCCTTGCGAAAAAATTGTTTAATATCCATACGATTTATCGATTTAATTTTGTTATTTATTGATTTTCGATATGCAAAAGTACATCTTTCCCCAATATCAAACAAACAAAATCGATAAAAGTTTATCGTTTTTCAATAAATTTAACACTACTATCTTTTGCAACTTCCCAGATTCCTGTATTTCCCCTACATTCTCCCCACGTCAGCCTGGGAGAAGCGTGCCCTCCTCGCCGAGGATCCTGCTCTTGAGCACCTCACCAGAGTGAAGCACCGCACGTTTCTCTCAGCAGAAGTCAATATTATTTACCAACATTTAGAGCAGCCTTGACTGCCCTTTTAATTCTCAAATTCTTGCGTCCCTGCGGTAGCAAGCGTCTCCTTCGTCGCCGAGCGCTCAAATTCTTGATTCCTTAGCCCAAAGTCCGAGTTTCATTAAATGAAAGTCGCACTTTCCATAGCTCAAAATCCGAGTTTCCACAGCCTTCAAAAAGCATCAATAATAAAGTTTAGAATTTGTAAGCAATTATTACCAAATCCGTTACACCGTTACAGCGTTACAGTTCGAATTCTCCATTTACAAATCTCGAAATTATATCTATATATTATATATATTATAATATATATATTATATAGCATTAAAACACGACCATCAATTACCCGATTCCAAACTGTAACGCTGTAACGCTGTAACGCAAACAGTCCTCCCTCATAGATGATGCTCTGGTCGTTTTCTGTTAATCTTTGCAATTTTTATGCATAAAAACTTGGAGCGTATCAGATATTTTACTACCTTTGGACTCACATGGGGACTGCCCCCCTGATTTTTTGTCCCCATGACTATATTTGATAGAACTATAATAGAACAAATAAATACAAAAATGGTATGAGAAAGTATTTAGTTTCAATGATGTTTGCACTTTCGGCATTGGTTGTGCTGAACGGGTGTGTTGTTTCGGAAAAGAAGTTGACTGACAAGGTGCAGGAGGCTATGGTGGAGTATGAACAAAATCAGGGCAATCGTCTTGAAGTAACTGATCTGAAACTTGAGAAGAGTGCAGACAAGGGGTACAAAGGTGTGTTGTCTGGTAGGCTGAATGGCGAGGATGTCATTTATGATGTGACTATTTCTGATGCTGGCGATGATTTCGATGTAGATTGGGAACTAAGGAATGATTCCGTAGCGCCATCTATTATCGACAAACAGTAGAATAAATAAATGTTTTAGTAATAATTTAAAAACTTACAATTATGGGAATGGAACCGTTTGGATTTATGGGTATTTTTTTGGTTTAATATCTATTATTATAGGTATTGCGTGGTTTGTATGTTGCATTGTCCTCTTCTTTAAGGTTTGGGGAATGTGTAATAATGTCAACAGGATCTTGCAGATTCTCGAGCAGAAAAGAAATGAAGCATAGATGCTCACAAAGGGGTAGAAACAATAAAGGGAATCGCCCGTCTCCAGCGTAAAGCATGGGGACGGGCGATTGGCTTGATGTATGGTGCCAGAGAAAGCACCAGAATAAAGGGTATTACTTCGAGTCAGCCTCGGCCTGCTTGGTCTCGGGAGCATCCTCGCCGTAGAAGTTATAGTAGGCGTTATAGCGGTTATAACCCCACTTGGCCTGCAGCATGTCGGGATCGAGCTCCTTGGCCTTGTCGTAATACTTGATGGCCTCCTGGTAGAGAGCCTTCTTTTGGGCGGCATCCTCAATGGTCTGTGCCTGCATGCTCAATGCTGTTCCGGCATAGGTGGCGAGCAGGGCATTGTCAGACTTCAGCTCGAAGGCCTTCTTCAGGTAATTGGCTGCTTCAGCGGGTTTGTCGTTGAGCATGCCCATACCCTTGTCGGCGAGTGCGACGAAGTTGTTGGGATTGGCGGCAAGTGCCTGATCGAGCAGGGCTTCGGCAGTAGCCTTCTCACCTGTTGCCAGGTACATGTTGTACAGCTTCTCCATCACGGCGTCAGTCTTGTGCTCGGCATAGATGTCCTTCAGCTGACCGATGTACTTGAGAGAGTCTTCCTTGGTCTTGATCTCGCTGCCGAGAACCTCCAGCTTCAGGTTCAGGCCGTTATCGTACTCGGCGCTGTCACCCATGGCAATGTCGCAAAGCTGGACGGCCTTGTCCATATCCTTGTCCTGGTAGGCGAACAGAGCGGCGAAGTAAGCCACCTGACCGAAGTAAGCCTTCTGGGCTGTACGGTCGCAGGCCTTGAAGAGAGGTGCACCGTCGCTCTCGGCAAACAGCTGCCAGTATTTGCGTGCAGTGGCATTTTCCTTATTCTTGGCTGCTTCCTGACCGGCATTGACGAGCTGGTTACGCGGACCCATCCAGAGACGCTGTGCGTTCTTCTCAGCGAACTTCGGGGCTACCTTACCCTTCTCGTTGGGCTGCTGGTCGTATTTGTCGCACTCGATGGCATTGATAATGGCATCGTAGGCCGACTGAGTCATCAGAGCCTCGTCGATGGGCTTGGGTTCCTTGCCCATCTGCTTGGCCAGTTCGTTTTCTGTCTGAATGACGCTCTGCTTGTTGAAGGCATCGTAGGCCAGGTCGACAAGCATGTTGTAGGCTGCGGCCTTTTCCTGGGCGTTGGCCAACTGGTCGAGAGAGTTCTTTACGAGAGTCTCAGCCTCGGCATAACCCAGGCCCTTGAGATTCTTCTTGAGCGCCTTGAAGGCGTCGCTGTCACCGGCAAAGGCCGTAGCGCTGGCTACAACCATCATTGCCATCATCATTAACTTTTTCATACGCTTGATTTTTATTGGATAATGTTATTGATTGTTGTTATTATTGTCATCTGTATCGAAAGCGGGATCGACAGTCGTGTCGGCCAGCTCTTCGTCGTTGAGAACCTCGGCATCCTCGACGTCTTCCTCCTCAGCCTGAGAGTGCATCACCTTGCAGACGCTGGCGATGGTGTCGTTCTTCTTAGCGAGGTTGATGAGACGCACGCCTTGGGTGGCACGGCCCATGACGCGTACGTCGGCCACCTTCAGACGGATGAGCACACCGCTCTTGTTGATGATCATCAGGTCGTTCTCGTCGGTGACCACCTTGATGGCTACCAGACGGCCGGTCTTCTCGGTGATGGCGAGGGTCTTCACACCCTTCGCACCGCGGTTGGTGATGCGGTAGTCCTCGACCTCGGAACGCTTGCCGTAGCCGTTCTCCGAGACAACCATGATGGTTTCGACGTTGGGATCGTTGACGCAGACCATGCCTACCACCTCGTCGTCGCCACCGTCGAGACGCATACCGATGACACCGGTAGATACACGGCCCATCGTGCGGACGGCATTCTCGTCGAAGCGCACGGCACGACCGTTGCGGTTGGCGAGCAGCAGCTCGTTGTGGCCGTTGGTCAGACGGACGCCTACCACCTCGTCGCCCTCGTTGATGTTGATGGCGATGACACCTGCGGCGCGTACATTCTTATAAGCATCGAGACGGGTCTTCTTGATGATACCCTGCTTAGTGGCAAACACGACGTAGTGGGACTTCAGGAACTCCTCGTCGTTGAAGTTCTTGATGCGCAGCACGGCGTTGATGGAGTCGTCGGGATCGATGTTCAGCATGTTCTGAATGGCACGGCCCTTCGAGTTCTTGTCGCCCTCGGGAATCTCGTAGCACTTCTGCCAGTAGCAACGGCCCTTCTGGGTGAAGAAGAGCAGCGTGTTGTGCATCGTGGCGGGATAGATATACTCGGTGAAGTCGTTGTCGCGATGACGGGCGGCCTTCGCACCGACGCCTCCCCTGCCCTGCTCATGGAAGTCGGCCAGCGGCGTGCGCTTGATGTAACCCATGTGGGAGATGGTGATGACCACGGGATCATCGGGATAGAAGTCCTCAGCATTGAACTCGTGGTCGAAGGGGATGATCTCCGTGCGACGCTCGTCGCCATACTTTTCCTTCACCTCCAGCAGATCGTCCTTCATCACCTGCTTGCAGCGCTCGGGGTTGTCGAGGATCTCCTGCAGGTCGGCAATAAGTTTCTGCAGGTCGTCGAACTCCTGGTGGAGCTGGTCGACACGCAGACCGGTGAGCTGAGAGAGACGCATATCGACGATGGCCTTCGACTGGATCTCGTCGAGTTCGAAGCGCTTCTCGAGGTTGCGCTGGGCGTCGGAGGGAGTCTGGCTGTTGCGGATGATGCGCACCACCTCGTCGATATTGTTCACGGCAATGATCAAACCCTCGAGGATGTGGGCACGCTCCTGGGCCTTGCGCAAGTCGTACTGCGTGCGGCGGATGGTCACGTCATGACGGTGCTCGACGAAGTATTTCACACATTCCTTCAATGAGAGCAGACGGGGACGGCCTTTCACCAGAGCGATATTATTCACTGAGAATGAGCTCTGTAAGGCGGTCATCTTAAAGAGTTTATTCAGGAGCACGTTGGCATTGGCGTCGCGTTTGCAGTCGACGACGATACGCATGCCCTGACGGCCTGACTCATCGTTCACATTGGCCACACCCTCAATCTTGTGCTGGTTAGCGAGGTCGGCGATATAAGCCACGAGATCGGCCTTGTTGACACCATAGGGAATCTCGGTGACAACGATCTTGTCGTGGGTCTCACCGCTCTCGATCTCTGCCTTGGCACGCATCACGATACGGCCACGGCCTGTCTCGTAAGCGTCACGCACGCCCGAGAGACCATAGATATAGGCACCTGTTGGGAAGTCTGGACCGGGGATATACTGCATCAGTCCGTCGGTGTCGATGTCGGGATTATCGATATAGGCACAGCAGCCGTCGATCACCTCACCCAGGTTGTGGGTGGGCATGTTCGTGGCCATACCTACAGCAATACCGTTACCACCATTGACGAGCAGGTTAGGTATCTTCGTCGGCATGACGGTGGGCTCCACGAGCGAGTCGTCGAAGTTGGGAGTCATATCGACGGTCTCCTTGTCGAGGTCGTCCATGATGTGCTCACCCATCTTTGAGAGTCGGCACTCGGTGTATCGCATGGCGGCGGGAGAGTCACCGTCGACGGAGCCGAAGTTACCCTGACCGTCAACCAGTGTGTAGCGCATGTTCCAGTCCTGTGCCATACGTACGAGGGCACCATAGACAGATGAGTCGCCGTGGGGGTGGTACTTACCAAGCACCTCACCGACGACGCGCGCGCATTTCTTATAAGGTTGGGTGGAGACGTTGTTAATGTTCATCATACCGTATAGGATACGGCGGTGTACGGGTTTGAATCCGTCGCGGACATCGGGAAGGGCACGTGCCACAATGACTGACATGGAGTAGTCGATGTAGCTGGACTTCATTTCCTCCTCGATGTTGATCTTAATGATTCTGTCGTTGTCGAATGTTTGATCCATCTCTTATTTTTTTACCTTTTTACCTTTTTACTTTTACAAGATTTCGCGTTTAAGGCACTTTTTAAGCCCGCTGACGCGTTTTTAACCGTGCAAAGGTAGGTATTTTTTTCCATCTGACCAAACTTTTAAGTCTTTTTAAAAGGTTTTCCCAGACTTTTTTGCAGGGTAATGCCCTACAAACAAGTTTTTACGCAGGGCCGTGCCCTGCAGAGTCTTTTTGCAGGGAGACCCTGCAGGGTCACAACCACCTAATCCTCCTTGTCCTAAGGAGGACTTCAGACCACTCCCCAAACCCCTCGCCAATCTCTGGCAAGGGGCTTAACTGACTCCGGCGGCATACGCCGTCCTACATCAGCTTTTTGGTATGGCTCTCAAGCCTGTGCCCCTTCGGGGTTCGCCATAGTTTTCTACACCTCACCCCCTGCCCCTCCCCTGGAAGGGAAGGGGTGGCTGCGCACAGAAAATGCGGTAGCCGAGAAAAAAGACATCGCGTGTCCCGCGATACCAAAACGGAGGAAAATCGGCGGTTTCTGCGATTTTCCGTGTTAAGCCCCTGCCCTGGAGAGGGCTAAGGGGGTTGGGATTAAGGTCGAAGCCCCTTCTTAGAAGAAGGGGTTGGGGATGATGGAGGTTGGCAGGGTGCAACCCTGCATAAAATAAGATAAGTAGGACAGCGTCCTACATTTTTTCTGAAAAATGGCACGATGTTTGCAAGAAATGTTGTATCTTTGCACAAAAATAGGTAAAATCGTAAATATAGATGACGAGTCAATTTTCGCCAAAAGTATCAGAGATACTCGCTTTTTCCCGTGAAGAGGCAGCACGTCTGGCCAGCCGAAGCGTGGGTCCGGAGCATCTGCTCCTGGGCATACTGCGCTCGAACGACGGCCCCGTGGTGGACTTGTTCCAGCGGCTGAACCTGAACCTGCAGTCGGTGAAGACCGAACTGGAGATGCGTGTCAGGGAGGACGAACTCGGCATGCCCATACATACCACCGACCCGGTGCTCAACGAGAAGGCAAGCAATATCTTGAAACTGGCCGTGTTGGAGGCCCGTATCCAACGATCAAACAAAATAGAAGAACAACACCTGCTGCTGGCAATCCTGCACGATCTCGCCAACAACGGTGCTAAACAAGTATTAGAATTGAACAACATGAATTACGAAGACGCTATGGCCATGCTCTATGCGCCTAAAAATAATGGTTTTAGAAACGGTATCGGCCTGCCCGATGAAGACGAGGAGGAATTCGAGGAGACCTCTAATTCCTCTGGAAATGCCGGCAGTTCAAGAGGTTCCGGAACTACAACAACCACCACCCAGAAGAAACCTGCCTCAAAGACGCCTGTACTCGACACGTTCGGCACAGATCTTACCAACGCCGCCGCTGAGGGAAGACTCGACCCCTGTGTGGGCCGTGAGAAGGAGATCCAGCGCATCATTGAGATTCTGGGACGAAGGAAGAAAAATAATCCTATCTTGATAGGTGAACCCGGTGTGGGTAAGAGTGCCATCGTCGAAGGACTGGCACAGCTCATCACCGACCACCATACGTCGCCGATGCTCTTCGGCAAGCGCATCTATACCCTCGATATGACGGGTGTGGTGGCCGGCACGAAGTATCGCGGACAGTTTGAGGAACGCCTGAAGGCGCTGATGAAGGAACTGGAGGCAAATCCCGACGTGATCGTGTTCATCGACGAGATCCACACCATCATCGGTGCCGGTTCTACTCCCGGTTCGATGGATGCTGCCAACATCATGAAACCCGCGCTGGCACGTGGAACCATCCAGTGTATCGGTGCCACGACACTCGACGAGTACCGTAACTCCATCGAGAAGGATGGAGCCTTGGAGCGTCGTTTCCAGAAGGTACAGGTGGAGCCGACGACCAACGAGGAGACACTGCAGATCTTGCGGAACATCAAGGACCGCTATGAGCATCATCACCACGTGACCTATACTGACGAGGCACTGATGGCATGTGTCAAATTGACAGACCGATATGTCACAGACCGTTTCATGCCCGACAAGGCCATCGATGCCCTCGACGAGACTGGTTCGCGTGTACACCTCGGCAATGCCCAGATACCGCCAGAGATTGCGGAGAAGGAAAAGGAGATCGCCAATATCAAGGAGAAGAAGCAGTTGGCGGTGAAGAACCAGAATTTTGAACTGGCAGCTGGTTATCGTGACCGTCAGACGGTGCTCGAGTCGGAGTTGAAGATTCTGAACGACCGTTGGACTTCCGGCGAGGGCGAAGAGAGTCAGGTGGTCGATGCCGAACAGGTGGCAGAAGTCGTTTCGATGATGACGGGTGTGCCTGTCCAGCGAATGGCAGAACAGGAGGGCATCCGTCTGAAAGGCATGGCCGTCTCGCTGAAGAATGCCGTCATCGCCCAGGATGCCGCCATCGACAAGATGGTGAAGGCCATCCAGCGCAACCGTGTCGGACTGAAGGATCCCAACCACCCCATCGGCGTGTTTATGTTCCTCGGTCCTACGGGTGTGGGTAAGACCTATCTCGCCAAGAAACTGGCAGAGTTTATGTTCGGCAGTGCCGATGCACTGATCCGTATCGATATGAGTGAGTACACGGAGAGTTTCAACACTTCGAGACTCATCGGTGCGCCTCCGGGCTACGTAGGCTATGAGGAGGGCGGACAGCTGACGGAGCGCGTGCGCCGTCACCCCTACTCCATCGTGCTGCTCGACGAGATTGAGAAAGCCCACGGTAATGTGTTCAATCTCCTGTTGCAGGTGCTCGACGAGGGAAGACTGACGGATGGTAACGGACGATTCGTGGACTTCCGCAACACGGTGATCATCATGACCTCGAATGCTGGTACACGACAGTTGAAGGATTTCGGTCGCGGTGTGGGATTCAGTGCAGGCAGTGCGAGTGCCCTTGCCCTCAACGAACAGGATAAGCAGCACGCCAGGGATATTGTGCAGAAGGCACTCTCGAAGCAGTTCTCGCCGGAGTTCCTGAACCGTCTCGATGAGATTATCACTTTCGACCAGCTCGACCTGGAAGCCATCAAGCGCATCATCGACGTGGAACTGAAAGGACTCTACCAGCGCATCGAACAGATCGGTTATAAGATCGATCTTTCAGAAGAGGCGAAGGAGTTTGTGGCGACGAAGGGCTATGATGTGCAGTTCGGTGCCCGTCCGTTGAAGCGAGCCATACAGAATTATATCGAGGATGGCATCAGCGACCTGATTGTGAATGGCAACCTGCCATTAGGATCGGTGATACACATCACACTGAAGGAAGACAAAAATGAGTTAGCATTCAGCTAACTCATTTTTTACCATTTCATTTTTTCACCTTTCAAAGGCTCTCACATTCCTTGACCCACGGGGCAAACGAGGCATCGCTCGGCATACGCCAGTCACCACGTGGTGAGAGGCTTACACTACCCACCTTCGGACCGTCAGGCATACAGGAACGCTTAAACTGCTGGGTGAAGAAACGACGACAGAATACCGTCAGCCATTTCTTGATGGTTGCCTCTTCGTAGTAGGCTCCACGGCCTTCGACAGGCGAGGCGGTACAGAAGGCTTTCTTCGCCAGCAAGAAGATCTTCGACGGTGAGAAGCCATAGCGCAGGAAGTAGTAGATGAAGAAGTCGTGCAATTCGTAGGGTCCTACGAGGTCTTCTGTCTTCTGCTTGATCTGCCCGTTCTCGTCGGCAGGAATCAGCTCGGGGGATATCGGTGTGTCAACGATGTCGAGCAGTGTATCGGTAGCCATCTCCCCAGCGACATAACTCACGAGGTGACGGATGAGCGTCTTGGGCACGCCAGCATTCACACCGTACATCGACATATGGTCACCATTGTAAGTGGCCCAGCCCAATGCGAGTTCAGAGAGGTCACCCGTACCCACGACAATTGCATTCTCCTTGTTTGCCACGTCCATCAGGATCTGTGTACGTTCGCGGGCCTGGGAGTTCTCATAGGTGGTATCGTGAATCTTCGGGTTGTGGCCGATATCCTCGAAATGCTGGGTGACGGCCTTGGCGATGGAAATCTCACGGACGGTCACACCGAGTGTCTCCATCAGTTTCACGGCATTGTTATGTGTACGGTCAGTTGTACCAAATCCCGGCATCGTGATGCCGATGATACCCTTGCGGTCAAGACCGAGTTTGTCGAAAGCCTTCACCGTCACAAGCAGAGCCAGTGTAGAGTCGAGTCCGCCACTAATGCCGATGACAGCCTTCTCGGCGCTGACGTGATAGAGACGCTTGGCGAGACCTGCCACCTGGATATTCAAGATCTCCTCACAGCTCTCAGACATATTCTCAGTCTTGGGGATGAACGGATGCGGATCAATCTCACGCAAGAGTTCAAATTCCTTCGGAGCCACGGCCTTGCACACGTTCTCATGGGCATGGGCATGACGCTGGGCATTGATGAATGTGGTGTTCACCTGACGTTCGGAACGCAGTTTCTCCACGTCAATCTGGCTCACCTGCAACTGGGGCTGGAACGAGAACCGCGATCCTTCCAAGATCAGATGACCGTTTTCAAAGATCAAGGCATTGCCACCGTAGACTGCATCCTGCGATGACTCACCGAAACCACAACTGGCATAGACGTAGCCACTGATGGTTCGGGCACTCTGCTGGGCGAGCAAGGATTTCAGATAGGTATGCTTACCGATCAGTTCGTCGCTGGCGGAGAGGTTCAGGATGATGTCGGCACCTGCCAGTGCCAGGTTGTTGCTGGGCGGGATGGGAGCCCATACGTCCTCACAGATCTCACAACCGAACTTCACACCATCGGCGGTAACGAAGAGCTGTGGCTCTGATGTCACATGCACAGGACTGCCTGCGAAATAGATATCCGTCGGATTCAGATCCTGAGCCGAGGCAAACCAACGTTTCTCGTAGAACTCGCCGTAGTTAGGCAGATAAGTCTTCGGCACGATGCCGAGCAACGCACCACTCTGGATGACGGCGGCACAGTTGTAGAGCAGACCGTTGATCACCACAGGCAGTCCGAACACCGTGATGATGTCGAGTTTGCGGGTAAAGTCGAGCAGCAGCATCACACCCTGTTCTGCACGGTCGATGAGGGCCTGCTGTTTGAAGAGGTCCTGACAGGAATAGCCCGTCAGACACAGTTCTGGCAGTACCATCAACTCTACTCCCCGACCCTCGGCCTGGGCGATGAGACTCTCTATCTGTTGTACGTTGTACTCTACGTCGGCCACCTTCACCGCCGGAACGGCAGCAGCCACCTTAACAAATCCGTATTTCATAACTTTATCTTTTGGACGTCGTTTTCAATAATCGTATAGATCAGCGCGGGCTGTTCGAAAAAATCGTTCTCGCGGAAAGCGTGGAGCTTGTAGAACTTCACTGTGTCCACGTTGATCTGTGCATTCACCGTCGGTTTCAACAGGAAGGTCTTGTCACGCTTGTAGGCGATGAGCTGCACGCAACAGTGTTCTAGTGCATTCAGATCCTCACGGCCGAACTCTTCGAGATATTCCTTCGTATTCGGTTCCAATTCTCCTTCGGCACGTACGGTCCAGGCATTGTTCTCGCCTGTCATATAGACGTAACGCATATAGTAGTTCGAGTCGTTCACGAGATAGCTCTCGAATCGCGTCTGCGTCAGTTCCTTCATATCCATCGGCACAAAGGCCAGGTAGGCACTCAGCCGTTCCCCACCCTTGCGCTCCACGGGTTTCGCCTTGAAGGTAATGGGCTTGTCTTCGGGTTCCGGCTCTTCGTCAGAGGATTGGGGAGAATGGGCGGATTGGGCAGATTGGGACTTTACTTCGACCATATGTCCCGTGCCGTAGTCCTCATCGCCTACAACCACGACTTCCGTCGTCAGCATAGGCACCTGAAAACCGTCTTCGTCCTCCACGAGCACGATGTTCTTCCCCTGGAATCCGGCCACGCGGCCTCCTCCTATCTCATTCAGGAATCTGACCTGATCACCAATCTTCATCTCTTTTAGTTTCTTTTTCTGGGGGCAAAGGTAAATAAAATTGCCCGAACCACCAAAGATTCGGGCAACTTTATTTTATCAAGGGAATATTATCAGATGATTCCGAAGAGGGTCTTGAGGCCGCCGTCGACACCAGAGAAGCCCATAAAAGCAAGACTCAGGAGACCTGCGGAAAGCATCACGATAGCCATACCCTGCATACCCTTGGGAATCTTTACAAGCTCAAGTTGTTCACGCATACCGGCGAATACTGTCAGCGCCACACCGAAACCGATGGCAGTGGAGAAGGCATAGACCACAGACTGCAAGAGGTCGTAATCCTTCTGGATACAGAGGATGGCGACACCGAGCACGGCACAGTTGGTCGTGATGAGCGGCAGGAAAATGCCCAGGGCCTGATAGAGAGCCGGCGACACCTTCTTGAGGATAATCTCCACCATCTGCACCAACGAGGCGATGACAAGGATGAAGGCGATAGTCTGCAGGTATTGCAAGCCGAAGGCATCGAGCACGTATTTCTGAACGAGCCAGGTGACGATGGTAGCCAGTGTCAGCACGAAGGCGACGGCTGCCGACATACCCAGCGAGGTGTCAATCTTCTTCGATACGCCAAGGAACGGACAGATGCCGAGGAATTGTGCCAACACGATGTTGTTCACAAAAATGGCGCTAATGAAAATCAAAACGTATTCCATAATTTACGATTTACATATTGACGATTTACGATTTTAGCTGCGCAGTTTATTTACGATTGCGATGAGGAAGCCGAGGGTGATGAATGCACCTGGAGGCAGTACGAAGAGTAGAATGTTGTAGGTCGCAGGCAGGAGCGTCAGTCCGAAGATGGAACCATTGCCGAGGAGTTCACGACAAATGCCCAGAAGGGTCAGTCCAAGGGTGAAGCCGAGACCGATACCGATGCCATCGAAGAGGGATGCCACAGGTGACTGCTTGGAGGCGAAGCCCTCTGCACGTCCGAGAATGACACAGTTTACAACGATCAGTGGGATGAAGAGTCCGAGGGCCGCGTCGATG
>JAEEGH010021584.1_pt1 | contig 13284 bp, 10 predicted proteins | sample 9134181 | NCBI WGS metagenome assembly JAEEGH01 (sample SAMN16246544, study PRJNA631951) | gut metagenome | biome: gut microbiome; feature: rumen; material: DP-attached | host: Bos | place: Iran: Karaj | collected 2018-10
TCTTGATCTGAGCTACTCTTGCCTGGATCTCTTTCTTAGCGCCAAGACCGTCAACGATTGTAGTCTTCTCTTTCTCAACCTTGATGCTCTTAGCTCTTCCAAGGTCATCCATTGTTGTATCCTTAAGCTCAAGGCCAAGGTCTGAAGAGATAACCTTACCGCCTGTAAGGATAGCAATATCCTCAAGCATAGCCTTTCTTCTGTCGCCGTAGCCGGGAGCCTTAACAGCAACTACGTTGAAAGTTCCGCGGAGCTTGTTAACGATAAGAGTTGTAAGAGCCTCACCGTCAACGTCCTCAGCGATGATAAGGAGCTTGCTGCCTGTCTTAACGATCTGCTCAAGAAGAGGAAGGATATCCTGGATGTTAGAGATCTTCTTGTCTGTGATAAGGATGAAAGGATCCTCAAGAGAAGCCTCCATCTTGTCCATATCTGTAGCCATGTAAGCTGAAATGTATCCTCTGTCGAACTGCATTCCTTCTACAAGGTCAAGCTCTGTCTGCATGGTCTTGGACTCCTCGATGGTGATAACACCGTCGTTGGAAACCTTCTCCATAGCATCAGCGATCATCTGTCCTACCTCATCATCTCCTGATGATACGGCAGCAACTCTCATGATCTGCTCCTTGCCCTTAACCTTGGTAGCCATCTTGCCAATAGCCTCAACAGCCTTGTCTGTGGCCTTCTTCATACCTTTTCTGAGAACGATGGGGTTAGCGCCTGCAGCCAGGTTCTTAACACCCTCGTTGATCATAGCCTGAGCAAGTACTGTAGCTGTAGTTGTTCCGTCACCGGCAACATCGTTGGTCTTGGTAGCAACTTCCTTAACCAGCTGAGCACCCATGTTCTCGTAAGAATCCTCAAGCTCGATTTCCTTTGCAATGGTAACACCGTCGTTTGTGATTGTAGGAGCGCCATAGCTCTTATCAAGAACTACGTTTCTTCCTTTGGGTCCAAGTGTAACCCTTACTGTATCTGCAAGCTTGTTAACGCCTTCAACCATAGCTGTACGGGCATCAGCGCCATACTTAATTGTCTTTGCCATTTTACTTTCCTCCAAATAATTGTAATATACTCCGCGATATACGGATTTCTCCGTTTCACTCTCGAAATCCTACATACATTCGGAAATCGCCATGCTCATTATAATCGCATGTCTTTTTTCCTCATGTATGTTCGGTCCTCAAGGTTTCATTTATATGTCTGCAAGCAGCCATAAATGAAACTTTTCGTCCCTATATCACTCACTTGATAATAGCAAGAATGTCACTCTGCTTAACGATAATGTATGTAACATCATCAAGCTTAACTTCTGTTCCTGAGTACTTGGAATAGATGACATTGTCACCCTTCTTGACTTCCATCTTAACTTCCTTGCCATCAATTACTCCGCCGGGTCCTACAGCGATAACCTCAGCCTGCTGGGGCTTCTCCTTCTCGGCACCGGGAAGAACGATTCCTGATTTTGTAGTCTCTTCAGCCTCAAGCTGCTTTAATACGACTCTGTCTGCAAGTGGTACTAACTTCATTGCAATTGCCTCCTTTATATTGATATTACTGGATTTTCACTCTTCTGTTAGCACTCTGATATGTTGAGTGCTAACCTCCAAGAACATATATTAGCACCTTTTCATATGTCATTCAAGTACATTTTCTAACTTGGGCCGTCCCATCCAATTGGCCTTAAAATAATAGATCACAAAAATAATCGAGCTCACGGTCCAGGTCAGAGGATAAGCCCAGAAAATAACCTTTATGACAGGTATAAACCTGACGGTTACGGTTATATAGGTGATTCTGAGAAGGCACCAGCTTGAGAGCATTACTATCATGGGCACAGTGGTCTTACCTGCTCCTCTGTAGATTCCCGCAAGAGCATGGCTGAGAGCAAGCATAAAGAAAAACAGGCTCTCGGTGTGGGCCTGAGCCGATCCGACTGCCAGAACCGCCGGGTCTTTTGAAAAGATCCTGAGAAGATAAGGCGCCAAAAGAAATACCAATGCGCCTATGATCTCGGCACAGCCGGCACTTATCAGAGAACCGATGACTGCTCCCTTTCTTACACGTCCGTACTCTCCCGCTCCAAGGTTCTGACTCACGAAGGTGGTAAGAGCCATGGTCATACATACGATAGGCAGGAACACAAAGCCCTCCAGTTTAAAATAACTTCCGCAGCCCGCCATGGCGGTATCGCCAAAGGCGTTGATATTGGACTGTACCACAACATTGCCTATAGCTATAACGCTGTTCTGTATACCTGTGGGAAAGCCGATCTTAAGCTCTTTGACAAGGGTTGGACTGTCGATTACAAGCTTTGACACTGATATCCTGTGTGGGCCGTCGACTCTGGTAAGCCTTACAAATGCCAGCACAGCACTGATAAACTGAGCAATAACAGTAGCGGCTGCAGCTCCTCCGATACCAAAACCAAGGAATTTTACAAACACCACGTCCAGAACTGTGTTGATACAGGTGCTGACCATAAGATAATGAAGGGGTCGCTTGGAATCTCCCATAGCCTGAAAGACACCGCAGCAGGCATTGTACATCACGTTTCCAAGTCCGCCCAGGAAGAATATCTTGAAATAAGTAGTAGAATTGGGAAGAACGTTTTCGGGAGTTCCCATAAGTCTTAAAAGAGACGGAGTGATGAAATACCCCACACCCGTAAGGACAAGTCCCATGATAAGCGCGAATGAGATACCTGTATGAACGGCAGTGCTGACGCCGTCATAATCCCTGGCACCGTAGAGCTTTCCCACTATAACGTTGTTTCCCATGAAGAGACCGTTTATGAATCCCACCATCAGGAAAATAAGGCTGCCCGTGGTACTAACTGCCGCAAGAGCTTCTTTTCCCAGAACGTTTCCAACAACAACCGAGTCCACAACATTATAAAGCTGCTGCAGAAGTTGCCCGAAAAATAAAGGGATTGCAAACGATACTAATTTTTTACTGATAGAACCTTCTGTCATTACTAATTACACTTTCTAAACAAATACTTTTTTTATATTATTTTAAGATTTCATAAATTGCAAATCCGGGGCAGGTACCACATAATGAATCTAGGAATTTATGTATTTTTGCCGTTACAAGGAGGTTTCGGCGTTTGCCATTGGGCAGACACTCTATCAAGGAGGTGACAACAGTGAGCACAAACTTTTTCAGTAGTCTTTCCGGAAAGTTTGACCTTAACGCCAGCATGACCAATTTATATGGCGATTACAGTCAGATAAAGAGCGGCGCTTATGGCTCTCTTATGAAATCCTATGTTAAAAAGGTAGGTAACAAGAGTGCGCTAAAGGCTTATCAGGAAACAGGCTCCACAACGGTGGGCTCTGCAGATTCTGCATCTCAGACACCTGTGCCCGCCAAGAAGAGTTCCGCTTCCAAGTCAAATTTCCTGGACAGCCATTTTAAAGACATCAAGAGTTCCGGAACATATACCAAGTCTGAGCTTCTCCAGAAGATGAAGGCACAGGATTCTTCCGCTGCGCCAGCAGCACCCGAAGCAGCTGCCGGCACCAATCTCGACACGTCAGTATGACGCTGATCGCGCACAGAAATCCCCGCAAGACCTAAGGTCTTACGGGGATTATTTATGTCTTGTATCAGTGCTCAGTCCTGCTCTTCTGTCTTGGGAATGTCCTTGCCTCTAAGATCAATGAAATTCTCCTTAAGTGCTATAGCCCAGTATTTCTCCGGGATATTGGGCCACTTCACAGTTCCTCTCTCCTGCTCGCACAATCGCATTGCGCGAAGGAGCACTGTCTGATTAAGATCCACACCTGTCCTGATGGTATGCATGGTTACCGCAGACCAGGCAGGTGCCATTTCGCTAAGTCCCGAATCCTTAAACTCATGGAGGATCTCTTTTCTGTTGTAGTCAAGCTGAATGTATTCCTCCTCCCAGGTCTTGCCGTTGCCGTGAAGGATGCAGAACTGGGTCTTGCCCCCATGATACCAGGGTATTCCTATGGATCCGGGATTTACTCCCTTCTTGCCCCTGTAGATGTAGGAATCCTGAATGTGGGTATGGCCGTGAAGCAATATCCCGGTCTTTAAATGGGACAGTACCCTCTTGGTATTTCTCTTTTCCCTGTAGAGAAGCTCGCTTGTATTGGTGGGCGATCCGTGGCAATATTCAAATCCCGGAAAGCCCTTTTGCTGGTATATCCCGTAATTGGGCAGTGATTCAAAAAAGTTAAAATCCTTATCCGTCAGGTTCTCATAAGTGTAGAGCAGGGCTCCGCTGGCAGAACCCTTTCTCCAGGCCCCTTCTCCGTTCCTGCGGAAGTTGAGAAGGTATTCTTCCCTGTTGCCTCTTATGATGTAGGTGTTGAAATACTGCTTAAGCACGTAGATCAGTTCCATGGTCTTCTGAGGATAGGGACAGTCTGTCACCATATCTCCCAGCAAAATGAAATTGGTAATGCCCTTCCCCACCGCATAATCTATGCAGGCCTGAAGGGCCGAATGATTGCCGTGTATGTCGCTAAAAACTGCAAAGTCGGTCATGCTCCCTCCAAAACGCTGGATGTGCTCATCTCCTCAAACTGTCTGGTGAAGAGCTCATAATAATATCCCTTAAGGTCCATAAGAGCCCTGTGGGATCCCCGCTCTATTATTTTACCATCTTTCACCACAAGAATGACATCTGCATCTACAACAGTTGAAAGTCTGTGGGCGATGACAAAAGAGGTCCTGCCCTTGGTCACTGTTTCGATGGCATCCTGGATAGCCTTCTCTGTAACGGTATCAATTGAAGCTGTGGCTTCATCCAGAACCAGAATCTTGGGATCAGCCAGGATAGCTCTTGCAAAGGAAAGAAGCTGCTTCTCACCTGTAGAGAGCATATCTCCGTCCTCTCCAACATCGCTGTCCAGCCCCTTCTCCATACGCTTAACGATTCCGTCAGCAGATACCAGCTTTAGAGCTTGCCATATCTCCTCTTCAGTTGCATCGGGCTTACCATAGCGCAGATTGTCTCTTACAGTGCCCGAGAAAAGATGAGGGGTCTGAAGCACATAGCCGATATTGCTGTGAAGCCAGAGCTGGGACCTTGAAGCTGCATCCTTGCCGTCAATAAGGACCTGACCCTCCGTGGGCTTAAAGAATCTGCAGACCAGATTGACCAGAGTTGATTTGCCGGCACCGGTCTCTCCCACTATGGCCACATTGGTCCCCCTAGGCACCTTGAGGTCAAAGTGCTCAAGGACATATTCTTCGCCGTCCGGATATTTAAAGGTAACATCCTTAAATTCCACATCACCCAGTAAAGGCTCCCAGTTCTCCTTCTTGGGATTGAAGGCATCGCCGTATTTGACGATGACATCCCAGCTGTCGTAAACATCGGATTTGGTCTCAATGAGCTTCATGAACCTCTCCACATTTACTTCCACAGCTATCATCTCGGATATGGTCACAATAACATTCTGAATGGGCTCCATCATTCCAAGTGCATAGGACAGGAACACAGACAGGGTTCCTATCTCTATAACTCCGTCCAGAGTGATGATACCGCCTCTCCAGAGGACCAGCGCAAGGGCCAGGGAAGACATCATGGTAATGGCAGAGGTAAAAAAGGCTGAGTAGTGAGTGGCCTTAACAGAAGTCCGCCTCATCTCTTTGGTATCCTTTTCAAAATCGCTCTGGATCTTGTCCTCAACCACCAGGGTCTTTATGGCTTTAGCACCTGTTATGCCCTCATTGAAGTTGCCGGTTATGGTGGAGTTGATCTCACGGATCTTGCGGTTAAGAACAATGTACTTTCTCTGGAAGTAAGTAACCAGCACCACTGCGATGGGTACCAGGATCATCACGTAAAGAGCAAGTCTGAGGTTCAAAAAGAGCATCATTATCAACATGCATACGATGTATGAGCCGTTCCAGATAATGTCCATCATCCTCCAGGCCACCATCTCTCCGATCTTACCTGTATCGCTCATGACTCTGGCGTGGATATAGCCCACATTATTCTGGTTAAAGTAGGCCAGGGACAACTCCTGAATGTGGTTAAAGGCCGCATTTCTAAGGTCCCTGTTCATGCCCATCTCAACTTTGCCGCACATGGATGCGCAGATGTAGTTATCAACTACCTGAAGTGCAAGGATCCCAACGTACAGCGCGATAAAGAGCCCAAGTCCCTTAAGAGTTCCCTTGGCCACAAAGTTATTCAGCGCATACCTGTTAAACAGCGGAAAGACTGAATCTGCCAGGGAGCTCAATATGCCCAGAGTTATCATTGTGACAATGGTGGGAATATATTGTTTTAGGAAGGGATACAGTCTTGGTATCCCAAATAAAGGTAGTTTTACTTGTTTTTCTTTCTCGTTCATGTTCCCTGCATTTGTATATCATAGATCTTTTTATACAGACCGCCTTTATCAAGGAGCTGCTGATGTGTTCCCTCCTCAGCGATGCGGCCCTTCTCAAGAACTATTATGTTGTCAGCATTCATCAGTGTCGTAATTCTGTGAGAGATCAGAACAACCGTGGAATCTCCCACATTTTCAGAAAGCGCCTTTCTGATCTTCTGGTCGGTCTCGGTATCAACCGCGGAAAGTGAATCGTCAAAGACCATGACGGGAGGCTTGGAGATCAGCATCTGGGCTATAGCAGTCCTCTGCTTCTGTCCTCCTGATAAGGTAACGCCTCTCTCACCCACAAAGGTCTCATAGCCGTGGGCAAAGCTCTCAATGGTCTCATCAAGGGCTGCAATCCTGGCCGCTCCTCTGATCTCCGAAAGGTCTGTGGTCTTCTGAGTGATTCCTATATTCTCAGACAAAGTCCTTGAAAACAGGAAAGGTTCCTGAAGAACAAAGCCAATGTTCTTTCGAAGCCATGAAGCCTTGATATCACTGATATCCGTATCTCCGACCCTTATGCTCCCTGCTCCCCGGGGAAGATCATAGAGCCTGTCCATAAGGTACATAAGAGTGGACTTGCCTGTTCCTGTTCCTCCAAGGATACCGAAGGTCTTTCCGGCCTTGATAGTGAAGCTCACGTCCTTAAGTACGTCCTTGCCGCCATTGTCGTAGGCATAGGATACATGCTCAAAGGTGATATCCTGATCCATGGGAGGCTCTGTTGCTCCCTCCTTGTCCTGTTCAACCTCACTGTTCATGATGTACATAAGCCTGTCGATTGATACTCCCGCCTTACTCATCTCGGAAATGATCCTTCCCAGGGCTCTTACAGGCCAGGTGAGCATCGCATTGTAAGAAACAAAGGCCATATACTCACCGACCGTTATCTCACCTCTCACGCATAAAACTGCACCCATGGCAGTCACAAGAAGGATCTGAAGTCCTGAAATCAGGTCATTGGAAGACCAGAAGGCCGCCAGGGTCCTGATAAGGTTTATCCAAAGGTCCGTGTAGGTGGCATTTTTGGCTTCAAATCTCTCCCTCTCGTACTGCTCTCGTCCAAAGGCCCTTACCACTCTGACTCCTGTAAGGTTCTCCTGGGCAATGGCAGAGAGCTTTCCCTCCTCGCTGTCGGCCTTTTCAAAGCCTTTCCTGATCCTGCCGTGGAAAAAGCATGAATAGAGAACAACAATCGGGATAAAGATGGCGGAATAAAATGACAGCTTGCCACTTATTCCGATCATGAAATACATGGCTATGAAAATCCTTATGATTATCCTGAAAAACGCAGACATCTGCTCTGCGATAAAGCGCTTGATGGTATCCACATCTGAGGTACAGCGCTGAATGATATCACCTGTGTGATTGACTCCATGCCATGTAAAGGGCAGATGCATGATGTGTTCAAACAATCTGTCCCTCATTCTCTGTATTAACTTTTCAGCAGCAATGGAATTGATCATTCTGAAAAGGTATCTGCAAATTGCAGCAAGCAGCGCAACCACCGACACAACTACTGCCACATACAGAAGCTGCTGCTTGATATCTGCTCTTTCTCCTAGCATTCTCATGATCATCACTATATAAACAGGGACACTGCCACTATCTTTAGAGGCAGTGTCCGAGATATAGTTATCTACTGTATACTGGATGATCTTAGGTCCTATCATGTCAAAAAATGTGACAGCGATAGAAAAGAGAATGCTAAGAGCAAAAAGAGCCTTGCTACCCTCCAGAAAGTACAGCACCATGGCTGACTTGGTCTTAAAGGTCTTATTCTTTTTGCTGTTATTATTCATCTCTTTACTTTACGATCTCTTTTATGGACTGAGCAAGTCCGGCAATACCCTGAATGTTCGAAGGAACAATGATCTTGGTTGCCTGTCCGTTGGAGGCCTTCTCAAATGCTTCAAGGCTCTTGAGTGTAAGAACAGACTCATCTGCTCCTGCTTCCTTGAGCATTGTGATACCCTCTGCGTTAGCCCTCTGAATGCTCTTGATAGCTTCAGCCTGACCTTCCGCCTCACGGATTCTCTTCTCCCTCTCAGCCTCGGCACGCAGGATTGTAGCCTGCTTGTCAGCTTCAGCCTGAAGGATCTTGGACTGCTTTTCACCTTCTGCTACAGTAATCTGGCTCTGCTTCTCACCTTCTGCGAAGAGGATCTTCTCTCTCTTCTCACGCTCAGCTTTCATCTGCTTCTCCATCGCATCACGAATCTGCTCGGGAGGATTGATGTTCTTGAGCTCTACTCTTGTGATCTTGATACCCCAGGGATCGGTTGCAATGTCCAGAGCGTCCTGCATCTGAGCATTGATCTGATCACGTGATGTAAGGGTCTCGTCAAGAGTAAGTGAACCGATGACGTTACGAAGTGTTGTTGCTGTAAGATTCTCGATAGCTCCGATAGGATTTCTCACACCGTATGCATAAGCCATGGGATCTGAGATCCTGAAGAATACGATGGAATCGATCTGCATTGTAACGTTATCCTGTGTAATAACGGGCTGAGGCGGGAAGTCGCAATACTGCTCCTTTAAATCCACCTGTCTCGCTACTCTGTCAATAAAAGGAACTTTAATATGAAGACCAACGTCCCAGGTCTCCTTAAATGCTCCCAGTCTCTCAATAACGAATGAGTGTGCCTGTGGTACGATCCTGATGTTAGTTGCAAGTAAGATAATGATCAGGATTAAAAAGATTGCTAAAATTACTATAGGTGCCATTTACATGCCCTCCCTTTCAACTATTAATTTGACTCCGCTGACTGCTACTACTCTGACTTCCTCCCCTTTATGGATGATGATATTATCCATGCTTGAAGCCGCCAGCCAGGTTGAGCCATCCATATCTACTTTACCCAATCCGTGAAGATTGTCAATATCGGTTTTGGCTATAAGTTTCCTCCCAACCACCGCGTCAATATTGGTCTTCTTGATCCTGTTGTTGAAGCGAGTTTCCGCTATCGGTCTTACCAGCAAAAGAACTACCACTGAAACTACCAGAAAGGCTACCCACTGCAACCACGCAGGGGCACCAAACAGCGATAATATAAGAGCCACGGTGGATCCTGCAGCGAACCATATCGTCACAAGGCCCATGGTTATTACTTCTACGATTCCCAAAACCACTGTAATGACCAGCCACATAACTGCATCAAACATTTTCATACCTCCTTCTTCCCAAAAATCAGGAGCGCCGCAGCGGGGCTGCGACGGTCGTTACAAGTATTATACAGGATATTCTCCATGCAAGGAAGACTGTTTTTTTATAGTCTTTTCATAATTTAATCAGGAAGATTGCCCGAATTTTGTATGCGATATATGATAATATATAATAGTACAATTATTATCGTCATGTCGTATTTTGTGGAGGCAAAAATGGCAGATAAAAGCTACGAAACCTTTAAACAGATGGTCAACCTGTGCAACATGCCAAGTGCAGTTTTCTCAGTTGAAAAGAAGGCTGACGGCACCTGTGGTGAAATTATAATGGTAGCCACAAATGAAGCATTCAGTATGACCGGAGAGGATGTGGAAGGAAAGCCCTACACTTTCAAAATTCCCAAGGATCCCAAGTTTGAAGAGATCTGGTTTGAAGCAGCCTGGGAAAACAAACACTATCACGCCTATGTAGACACCACGAGACTATACGGCTACTGGACAGAGGATATCATCATCCCTCTTGCCCATGATGAAGATTCTAACATCGGCTATTGCCAGTTCATGTATAACCTGACCCAGCAAATGGATTCAGGCAAATACTCTATCATCGCTCCCGACATCTCAAGCTTCGTCATCAGAACCTGCCTTAATCTGCGCAAGGAGGATGACTTCTACTCCGCCATGGAAACAGTTACCAAGGACCTTCGCGATTTCACCGATTCTTTTGCCGCCAGTATAATGTCCATTTCCCGCGAACTGGACTGCTTTGAAATAATAAGTGCCAATGTTCGTAACAGCGCCATGGATCTTTTCGAGTTGTTTGAGAAGATCCCTTATGAGATCGTGGAATCCTGGGAGGCACTTGTCTCCAACACCGACTGTATCATCATAAGAAACGAACAGGACATGAAGGCAATTGAAGCCAAGGCTCCCGCCTGGGTTAAGACTTTGAGGGATAACGATGTTGAAAACCTTGTTCTTGTGCCCTTCATCCATCAGAACACCATCATCGGTTACCTCTACATAACCAATTTCGATATAGCCAATCTTGCAAGGATCAAGGATACCGTTGAACTGGTGTCCTTTATCCTCGCTTCAGAGGTTGCACATCACTTGTTCATCGACAAGCTCAAGAATCTGAGCAACATCGATGCCAGAACCGGTGTTTACAACAGAAATGCCATGAATCTGAAAGTTGACGAGCTGGCTGTTCAGCTAAGATACGAGCCCAAGCCCTTCAGCGTGGCCTTCTGCTATCTCAATACTTTAAAGACCGTCAATGCCAACCATGGTCATGATGCAGGTAATGCCCTTCTTAAGCAAGCTGGCAAGATCCTCAAGGAAGTTTTCAAGGATGATTACGTGTACCGCTCCTCCGGTGATGAATTTGCCGTTATTTCCACCGGAAGCACCGAGGAGGAATTTGAGGCCAAGATCGATCTGTTAAAGGAAAAGGCCAGCGACCCCGAGGGCGTTTACTTCACGATCGGTCATTACACCGACAAGACAGACGGTCAGCTCCACAGCGCAATGCACTTTGCCAACGAATACGAACAGGAATTTAAGGAAGAGTTCTTCTACAACAACCCTGACATGGTGAAATAGTATGAAAACATTAACCTACGAAACCTTAAAAGAACTATCAAATCTGGCTACTATCCCCTGCACCGTTTTGTCTGTCGAAAAAAAGCCGGACGGCAGCTGCGGTGAAATCAGATTCTTTGCGATAAACGAGCTCTTTAAAAAGAGCTACTATGACATATTCGCCAAGAATGAGGGCGATGAGGCCATCCCCTACGAGGGCTTTGAAAAGTCTATCGAGGGTGAGCTTTATACTTCACATCTTCCAAAGGAACCTAATTTTGAGGATGTGTGCTTTAGAGCGGCCTGGAATAACGAATATATCAACACCTACGTTGATACCACCAAAATGTACGGCTTCTGGACAGAAGACATCCTTCTCCCCATCGGATATGAGGAGGGAGCTGACGTGGCCTACTGCACATTCATGTACACACTTAACAAGGAGATGGATACCGGCAAATTTGCCACAGTTTCTCCTGACATTGCAAGCTTTGTAATAAAGACCTGTGTGGAACTTCGAAATGAAAAAGACTTCCTTTCAAGCATGAACACGGTAGTAAATGACCTGCGTATCTACACAGACTCTTTTGCCTGCTGTGTACTGACTGTGGAACAGGACCAGAAGATGTTTGAAATAATCAGTGAATCAGTTCGCAACAACGAGGTATGTGTAAAAGAAGTCTTCTCGACTGTACCCTACTCCGTTGTGGCTTCATGGGAAGGACTGGTTAAAGAGACCAACTGCATCATTATTAAAGACGAACATGATTTTGAGCACTATAAAAAGCTTGCTCCCGAATGGGCCCGGAGCCTAAAGGACAATGATGTCCACGCCCTTGTGCTCTATCCGCTTATTCACCACGGCGGCATAATAGGCTACCTCTACATAACCAATTTTGATGTAGCCAATATCTTAAGGCTTCAGGAAACAATAGAGCTCATCTCCTTCTTCTTAACAGCGGAAGTTGCGAACCACCTCTTCCTGCAGAGGCTTGAGTACCTCAGCAACGTAGATATGCTGACAGGCGTCTTCAACCGAAACTGCATGAACGTCAACGTGGATGAACTCTCGCTTAAACTTGAGTTCAATCCCCGCCCCTTCAATGTTGCATTCTGCGATCTTAACGGTCTTAAGACCGTCAACGACACGGAAGGACATGCAGCGGGGGATGTGCTTTTAAAGGATGCGGCCAAAGCCCTTCGGGAGGTATTCGACGAAAGCAATATTTTCCGTGCGGGCGGCGATGAATTCTCCATTATCATTTCAGGACTTACGGAAAAAGAAATGGAACGTGACATAGAATTGATCCGTGAGGTTTCAAAGAAATATAACAAGCTGGTGTTTGCCGTCGGCGGCTGTGTGGAAGAAAAGGGCACGGGAGTGCGGACGGCGCTCAGACTTGCGGATGAGCGGATGTATGCCGATAAGAAGAAATACTATGACAAATATCCCGAAAGAAAAAGAACCAATTCCAAAGATAACTGGAACATGACATAAAATTACCCGGTACCGAAAAGGTACCGGGTTTTTAAATCCTGTCTTTACGCTTAAAGGCTCCGGGTCATACGATCTCGCAGTATACCAGGGTCTGGTTCATAAGGTGATAAGCAACCTCACCGAAGGTTACGGGGCCTGTGAAGGGCGGGGTTTTTACATTCTGAAGATTTCCGTACATGTAATTGAGGATACAGTTAAAGGAGATGACGGGAGTGCCCACACCGGCTTCTCCGATCTTCTTTTTAAGAGTCGCTTCATAATCTGCCACAGGAGATGCAAAGTGATAGGTGACCCCTTTGAACACGGGGGCAAACAGCTCAACTTTGAATACTCCGATGGACTTGATGGCGGTGTTGATCAGTACACCGTTATAGTCGGAAACCAGGGGTATCTGGATGTTTACGTTGTTTTTCCTGATATATTCCGCAAAGATCTCTTCCTTTCCGTCTATGAAGCATTTCTTTGCTCCCATGGTATTCTCCGGAAAAGTGATGGCGGGAGAGGATTTGTCCTCTTCAAAGATGTTGATGATGTTGATCTTCACGTTCTTGTCTTTGGAGAGCTTCTGGAACATTACAACGGCCTTGTCAGAATAGGATTCGCCCGTTTCGCCGTTATAGACTCTGGCTCCGGCCCCGGTTTCAACATCGTACCCGGAAACCCAGCCCTCGA
>JAEEGH010021586.1_pt1 | contig 13283 bp, 9 predicted proteins | sample 9134181 | NCBI WGS metagenome assembly JAEEGH01 (sample SAMN16246544, study PRJNA631951) | gut metagenome | biome: gut microbiome; feature: rumen; material: DP-attached | host: Bos | place: Iran: Karaj | collected 2018-10
GTTGTCAAAGGTCTTGGAGTGGATGACGGAGTTGACCGCCAGCAGGATATCCGCCGAGTCGTCGATGATCGCGGGGACGTTGCCCGCGCCGACGCCGAGAGCCGGGGTGCCGGAGGAATAGGCGGCGTTGACCATGCTGGGCCCGCCGGTGGCCAGGATGATGTCCGACTCCTTCATGAGAAGACGGGTCATCTCACGGGACGGGGCGCTGATCCAGCCGATGATGTCCTCAGGAGCACCAGCCGCGACCGCAGCTTCCAGCACGACCTTGGCGGCCTCTACGGTGCTGCTCTTGGCGCGGTGGTGGGGGCTGATGATGATGCCGTTGCGGGTCTTGAGGGCGAGCAGGGTCTTGAAAATGGCGGTGGAGGTGGGGTTCGTGGTCGGGATGATGGCGCAGATCAGGCCGAGCGGCTCGGCGATCTTGCGCATGCCGTAGGCCTTGTTCTCCTCGATCACGCCGCAGGTCTTGGTGTCACGGTAGGCGTTGTAAATGTACTCGGCGGCAAAGTGGTTCTTGATGACCTTGTCCTCCACGATGCCCATGCCCGTCTCCGCTACCGCGGCCTTTGCCAGCGGGATCCGGGCCTTGTTGGCGGCAGTGGCGGCGGCCAGAAAAAGCCGGTCCACCTGCTCCTGTGTGTAATGGGCATACTCCGCCTGCGCCTGTTTTACGCGGGCGATTTCCTCTTCCAGCCTCTCCAGGCTGTCGATTGCCGGCACGTCCTGTGTCATAGCCTGTCGTCTCCTTCTCTTGAAGTTGTCATAATTTTAACACTCTTTGCCCGTTTACGCAATTGACAGGCTCACCAAATTTCGTTATTTTTTTGGCACTGCTCCCCCGCGCTCTTCGTCTATTCTGCCGGAAACTCAGGACGTCCCCGGGTGCGGCCCCGCCCGGAGCGTTTTCTTTCCTCTTTGGATGAGCGTTTTCTTTCCTCTTTGGATGAATCTCTTGCGTCCGGCGGGGCGGATGTGTTAAGCTGAAATATGATATCGAGGCAGTGCTTCTTTCCGATGATGAAAACTGGATAGGGATCAATCAGATCCTTTCCAACAGACTGGTAGAGTTCTTTTTCAACGAGCACGAACTGGATGCGATCGTTTCTGATTTCGACAGCGTTCAGCGCGAGGTGAATCTGGGCATTTCCAAGCTGGATTTCAAAGTCGGAGATACATATCTGGAAGTAAAAACTCCGCTGACGACAATCAATGTGAAATACGGGAAGGACATCAAGACGCTTCCGCCAAAGCCGTTTTCATCAACAGACAGGATGGTAAAGCACCTGAAGGAGCTTGCCGGATCACTTAAGGATCATGAGAAGGCTGTTTTTCTTCAGGTCTATCAGTACCGCATCACGGAGAGGAAGGAACGGCTCAGGTCAACGCACTATGAAGAGGTGTCACAAACCTTCAAGGACGCTTCTCAGGCAGGCGTTGAGTTCTGGGAGGTCCAGATGGATTTCAGGCCGGAAGGGGTAACACTTTACAGCGTGACGAGAAGTAAAGACTTGTAAATCGGGATTTGCGGGGGTGAAAATTATGATTAAACTCCTTGGTAAAAATAATGACTTGAGAACTGAAGAAGGCAAAATAACAAGAATAGGATATGCAGTTATGACGCTATCCACCATTTTGGGATTGTGTGTATTTCTGACCGGAAGATACATGTATGGAAAGTCGCTGGAAAAGAAGCAGTAATACAAATTCCCAATTGTCGATATGCATCCTACTGTCTCGACCCTGAGCAGTCGGGGAATTGCCCATTCCATCATTAGACGGATTGCTGATGATCGGATTTGGTATTGCCGTTGATGAAGCCGAAAGGGAGAAACCCCGCTGCGCAGTTTGCGCGCCGGAATCGCGCGGCAGTCCCCCCCGGAATACAAGCTCGATAGAAAACAGGAGGAGATACTTGTGAGAGAGCAAACATCATCCGCACAGAACACGGAGGGGCTGAAGCCCTACCTCTCTCCCTTGGCCGTCTGGGCATTGTCCGTAGGCTCGGCGATCGGCTGGGGCTCTCTTGTCGTCACCAGCGGCAGTTATCTTTCCCAGGCGGGCCCGCTGGGGTCCGTTCTTGGCCTGCTGATCGGGTTCGCGATGATGGTGATCATGTCCAGCCACTACCACTTCCTTGCCAACCGTTATCCCGGGACCGGCGGGTTATATCACTATGTGAAAACCGTCTTCGGGTATGACCAGGCGTTCTTTGTCGGCTGGTTTATGTTTCTGACGTACATCTCCGTCTTCTGGGCCAATGCGACGAGCATCCCCCTGTTTGCGCGGTATTTCCTCCATAACGCCTTCGGCTTCGGCTATCTTTACACGATTTTCGGCTATGAAGTCTATCTGGGCGAAGCCGTCGTGACGCTGATCGTCATTGCCCTCGTGAGCGTCCTGTGCATCAAGAGCAAGAAGGCGACGGCGGCTGCGATGGTGGGCTTTGTCCTGCTTTTTACCGTTGGCATCACGGTGTGCTTTGCCGTGGCGATGGCGCGCCACGGCTCCGCGGGCCTGACGATGGCGCCCGCGTTCATGCCGGACAAAGGCGCTTTGCGTCAGGTGATCAAGATCGCATTCCTGTCCCCCTGGGCGTTCATCGGCTTTGAAACGGTGACGCACTCCGCGGCGGAATACCGCTTCAAGCACAGCAGACTGTTCAGGATCATGTTCCTCGCGGTAACCGTCACGACCGCGCTGTATATCTTTGTGATCCTGCTGAGCGTCTCCGCCTACCCGGAGGAATGCGTCGGCTGGATGGATTACATCACCCATCTGGATCGGTTTGAGGGGATCGCCGGCTTGCCCGCGTTTTATGCGGCGCACCATTATCTCGGCGATGCGGGCGTTTATATTCTGATGGCGTCCCTGCTGGCGCTGGTGTTTTCCAGCCTGATCGGCATGATGCGCGCCGTCAGCCGCCTGTGCTACGCCGTCGCTCAGGACGGCATCCTGCCGGAACGGTTCTCGAAGCTCAACGACAAGCAGATACCCGTTCAGACGATCCTTCTGGTCGCCCTCATTTCGCTGCCCATCCCCTTCATCGGGAGAACGGCGATCGGCTGGATCGTGGACACCACGACCTTCGGCGCCACCATTCTCTACGGTTTCGCGGCGATGGCGGTTTACAAGGCGGCAAAAAAGGAAGGAAGCAGGAAAGACGTCATTCTCGGCGGCGTCTGCATCCCCATTCTGATCGCGTTCCTCGTTTTCCTGCTGCTGCCGAACCTGTTCTCCGATAATCTGATCGCCTCGGAAACCTATGCCCTCATGGTCGGCTGGTCCATCGTCGGCCTGCTCTATTTCAACCACACCATCCGAAAGGATCATACCAGGAAATTCGGCAAAGCGATCGTCGTCTGGGCCACGCTTCTGGCCTTTATCGTTATCCTGTCCATGACATGGACGAACAGAATGAACGAAGCCAGGGAAAACGCCGCTTTTGAGACTGTTTTCAGCTATGTCGACGGTACAGCGGACAGCGAGACGCTCTCGATGGACAGAGAGGAATTCCTTGACCTCCAGCGTGAGCGGCTCCACAAGGCGGACCGCATCCGGTTTTTGACGATCGCCGGACTGTTCGCCCTGTCCATCGGCGTGATGATCGCAAACTACTTCATCGTGCGGAAATGGGAAAAGCAGGCGGCGGAGGAGCGGGATCGCGCAAAAACCATCGCTTTCACCGACCCCCTCACCGGCGTCAAGAGCAAAACTGCGTTTGCCATGAGTGAGAAGGATTACGACGGCCTGATCGCAGAGGGCGCGGTCGGGGATTTCGCTGTCGTGGTATGCGACGTCAACGGCCTGAAGCAGATCAACGACACCCTTGGGCATAAGGCGGGCGATGAATACATCCGCCAGGCTTCCGTGATGATCTGCGACATCTTCCAGCACAGCCCCGTGTACCGTGTCGGAGGCGATGAGTTCGTGATCGTTCTGACCGGCCGCGATTACATCATCCGCAAAGAACTGGTGCTGGCGCTGCATGACCGTTCCGTGGAGCACATCGACGGCGGCGGCGTTGTCGTCTCCGGCGGCTATTCCGATTTCAGACCGGGGGAAGACCAGAATTTCCACAGCGTGTTCGTTCGTGCCGACGAGCTCATGTATGAAGAAAAACAGCTGCTGAAGGGGCTGGGCGCCGTCTCAAGAGACGACGCGGAGGCTGCGCAGGCGCCCTCCGGTCCGGTGATCAACGGACAGGAAATGCTGAGCGTAAAGAAATACACCCTGATCGTCGAGGATGAAAACGTCAATCGGATGATCCTCGGAAGGATGCTCCAGGGCTCGTATGAATTGCTCTACGCGTCGGACGGCATCGAAGCCATCGAGAATATCAAGAAGTACGGCGATGAAATCGCGATCATGCTGCTGGATCTGCAGATGCCCCGCCTGAGCGGCATGGAAGTGCTCAAGATCATGCAGGAGGATAAGGAGCTGGCGGATGTGCCGGTCATCGTGATGACCGCAGATCACAGCGCAGAGGTGGAATGCCTGAAATACGGCGCCATGGACTTTATCCCCAAGCCCTATCCTTCGGTCGAGATCGTCCAGGCGAGAGTGAACCGCTGCATTGAACTGTCGGAGAAGCGCAGCATTCTGGAATCGACGGAACGAGACAATCTGACCAAGCTGTACAATACGAATCATTTCCTGAACTATGTCAGGATGTATGACCGGCACTATACGGAAATGCCGATGGATGCGATCGTGGTGGACGTCAATCATTTCCACATGGTCAACGAGCGCTACGGAAAACCGTATGCGGACGGGGTCCTCAGCAGGATCGGCAGCCGCATCCGGTCTGTCGCGCGGGAAATCGGCGGCGTCGCCTGCCGGCGGAACGCGGACGTATTCCAGATCTATTGTCCGCACCGCGACGATTATGAAGCGATGCTTGCCAAAATCTCCGACGGCCTCAGCGGAGAAGACACCGTTACCAACAGGATCAGACTGCGCATGGGCGTCTATGCCAATGTGGACAAAACGCTCGAGATCGACCGGCGCTTTGACCATGCCAAAACGGCGGCGAATACGGCAAAAGACGGATATCGAAAGGCTGTCGGCATCTACGACAACAAAATGCATGAAGCCGAGCTTTATCGGGAGCGGCTTCTGGAGGATTTCCGGCCGGCATTGGAAAGCGACCAGTTCCTGGTCTTCTTCCAGCCCAAATTCGATATCCGCCCGGATAAGCCGATCCTCTCCAGCGCGGAAGCCCTGGTGCGCTGGAAGCACCCGGAGCTGGGCGTGATCAGTCCCGGCATCTTCATCCCCATGCTGGAGGACAACGGGCTCATTCTGGAGCTCGACGAGTGTGTGTGGCGCAAGTCCGCCGCCCGGATCAGAGACTGGAAGGACCGCTTCGGTTATTCCGTGCCGGTTTCCGTGAACGTATCCCGGATCGACATGCTGACGCCGAACCTCACGGGCATTTTCAAGGAGATCCTCGACGAGTATCGGCTGAGCACGGAGGATTTGATGCTGGAAATCACGGAATCCGCCTATACGGAGGATTCGGAGCAGGTGCTGTCTACCGCGCGCGAGCTCTGCGGGATGGGCATGGGCTTCCGTATCGAGATGGATGATTTCGGGACCGGTTATTCGTCCCTGGGTATGCTGTCCCATCTGCCCATTGACGTTCTGAAGCTGGATATGAGCTTTGTCCGCAGCGCATTCGGCGAGACGCGGGACATGAGAATGATCGAGCTGGTCATCGACATCGCGGATTACCTGCATGTTCCGGTGGTCGCAGAAGGCGTGGAGACAGAGGAACAGTACATGGTGCTGAAGGCGATGGGCTGCGATTATGTTCAGGGGTATTACTTCTCCAAGCCCGTGCCCCCGGAGGATTTTGACCGCTTCCTGATCGAGCGCGGCGAGCAGAGGACGGAGATCGCGCCTGAGGTGAAACGGACCTGTGTGAGCATCTCCAAGGCGCTGATCAGCGATTTTGAAAACATCTATTATGTGGACGTCGTTTCCAATCACTATCTGGAATTCTTCAGCGGGAAAAACGGCGACCTGGAGATCAAGCCGGGAGGAACGAACTTCTTCGAGGAGGCGGGGAGAAGGCTGCTGGACGAGGTTTCCGAGGAGGATGTGAAAACCGTCAGCGAGGCTCTCAGCAAGAGCAACCTGGTGCGATGGACCGGGGAAGAGGAAACCTTCACCGCGTCCTTCCTGCGAAAGAAGGGCGAAGCATACCGGGCATACACGCTGCAGACGATCAAGACCAGAAGCGACGATAAGCATCATATCGTCATCGGCGTCAAGCCGAACTGATTCCAGCGGTACGGGGTCCAGACGGTTTGGCCGGAATCGAAGGAGGAATCCGGCCTTCGCGGGAAGGGAGGTGCGTGACCGATGACGGTTTATATGGGCGCGATCCTGCTGACAGAGCTGCTGATGCTCACCATGGCGCTGCATGTTCTGAATTATCCCGGCTTTGCGCAGGTGGAGAAGCGCTGGTATCTCATCACGTTCATCGCGGTCTTCCTTTGCGCCGGGATCGAGCTCATCGCGCTGCATTTCGACGCCCGGGGAAAGGCCTTCGCCCTCCCGCTGACCGTCCTGACCGTGATCCAGTTCGCCATCACGCCGATGCTGCCCGTCTTCTTCGCCGGCGCGCTGGGCATGCACCGCCAGGCCGCCATAGCGGCCGGGTTCTTTTCCCTGCATGTGCTGGCGGAGATCGTCTCCGCGCCCTTCGGCTGGATCTTTTATTATGATTCCCTGGGGACCTATATCCGGGGCGAATACTACGTCGTCTATCAGGCCTTTTTCCTCATCAGTCTCGTGATCCTGATCATCTGCCTGGTCATCGTGGGCACGCGCTTCAAAAAGCGCGACCTTTCCACCATCGTCATGGTGTTCGTGGTCATGGTCGCCGCGCTTCTGCCACTGCTCCTGTTCAAGGTCTATACGGACTACCTGGGGATCGGCCTGTGCGCCTCCCTGTGCTTCATTTATTATAACGATCTGATACAGGAGAATACGCGGGAAAAGCTGGTCGACGATCAGAAAAAGATGTATTCCATGCAGGAGCACACCATCTCCGGCATGGCCAACCTGATCGAGAGCCGGGACCTGGAGACGGGCGAGCATGTGGCGCGCACCAGCCGGTATGTCCGGACGCTGGCGGAATGCGCAAGGCAGGACGGCGTCTATGCCCAGGAACTGGACGAGCGCTTCGTCTCCTCGCTGTACATGATGGCGCCCATGCACGACATCGGAAAGATCGTGGTGCCCGACCACATTCTGAAAAAGCCGGATAAGCTGACCGAGGAGGAATTCGGGGAGATGAAGCGCCACGCCTCCGAGGGCGGGCGAGTCGTTCGGGAGGTCCTGAGCGGCGTCGCGGACGAGGAACTGGTGGCGCTGGCCTCGGATGTGGCGGCGTATCACCATGAGCGATGGGACGGCAAAGGCTATCCTGCGGGCCTTTCCGGCGAAGCGATCCCCCTTTCCGCCCGGTGCATGGCGATCGTGGACGTGTTCGACGCGCTGATTTCCGAGCGCTGCTATAAGAAACCCATGTCGAAGGAGGCCGCCTTTGAGATCATCCGGCAGGAATCGGGCACGCATTTTGACCCGAAGCTGGCCGAGGTGTTCCTGGAGCACAGAGGGGAGTTTGACCGATGACGCTCTATGCGGGGATGACGATCCTGATCGAGCTTTTCATGATCGCGATGATGGTCCACGTTCTGCGGTCCTCCGGCATCTCCAAAACGCAGAAGGGTTGGTTCTTCCTGACCTACCTGGCCGTCATGCTGTGCGCCGCGACGGAGTATGCGGTGCACGGTGTGCGCTATGACCCCGGGTTTGCCATTCCGCTGACGGTCGTCACGGTAGTGCAGTTTTCCGTCGCGCCGCTCCTGGGCATCCTCTTTTCCGGCGCTCTGGGACTGCCCCGTCAGCGAAAGATCACCGTCGGCTTCCTGTGCCTGAATCTGCTGGTGGAAATCGTCGCCGCGCCTTTCGGCTGGGTATTTTCCTTCGGTCAGACGGGCTACGCCCGGGGAGAATACTTCTTCCTTTATGAGGCGTTTTATTTCTTCAGCCTGATCTATCTGGTGGTCAGCATGGTGAAGGTCGGAAAACGCTTCCGGCACAGGGACCGGGGAACGATCGTCATGATCCTGGTGGTCCTGGTCACGGGGATCGTTCCGATGACGCTTCTGAAGGTCAACATCACCTATATGGCCATCGCCATCAGCGCCAGCCTTTGCTACATCTATTACAACGACCTCATCCAGCAGGATATACAGGCGGAGCTCATTGCCAGCCAGGAAAAGATGTCCCGGATGCAGGAGCACATCATTTCCGGGCTCGCCAACCTGATCGAGAGCCGGGACCTGGAGACGGGCGAGCATGTGGCGCGCACCGGCGGCTATGTCAGGGCGCTTTCGGAGTATGCCAGGCAGGACGGCGTTTACGCGGCGCAGCTGGACGATCGCTTTATCGACCTGATGTACCGGGCCGCGCCGCTGCATGACGTGGGAAAGATCGTGGTGCCGGATCACATCCTGAAAAAGCCGGGCAAGCTGACGGAGGCGGAATTCGGGGAGATGAAGCGCCACGCCTCCGAGGGCGGCCGGGTCGTTCATGAGGTGCTCGGCGGCGTCGCGGATGAGGCGTACCTGTCCTTCGCTTCCGACGTCGCCGCCTGCCACCATGAGCGCTGGGACGGCAGGGGATATCCGAAGGGCCTTTCCGGCGAGGACATCCCGCTTTCCGCGCGGATCATGGCGATCGCGGACGTATTCGACGCTCTGATTTCCGAACGCTGTTATAAAAAGGCCGTGCCGCCGGAAGAAGCGTTCGATATCATCCGGGAGGGAGCCGGCACGCAGTTTGACCCCAATCTCGTCAAGGTGTTTCTCCGCCACCGCAGCGCCTTTGCGGATATGTTCCCGTGAGCGGCCGGCATGCGCTGGGGGGGCGCGGCGGCGAAGTCTTTGCGACGGCATGAATCGCCGGAAAAACCCTCTGCGTCCGCAGGGCGGCGGGGATGTTCCGGATCGGCTTTGCCGCCTCTGCCTGCGGCCGGAACCGGCGCAAGGGGGAATTTCTTCCCCCGGTTGGCGTTCCGTTTCCGATCCTGCCATGGGGATTCCCTCCGGGAATTCCCCCGGCATAAAAAAGTGGTACGGGGAAGTGAAAAAAGGTTGACAAGCGGCGGCGTTTCTGCTATTATCTCTCCTGCTGGTGTTCGCCGTCATGCTGGTGTAGCTCAGTCGGTAGAGCAGCTGATTTGTAATCAGCAGGTCGGGGGTTCAAGTCCGTCCACCAGCTCCAGCCCTTCCTTGGGGCGCAAGTGAATACGGGGGTGTTCCCGAGTGGCCAAAGGGGACAGACTGTAAATCTGCTGGCTATGCCTACGGTGGTTCGAATCCACCCGCCCCCACCAATTCGTTAAAATCTCAACACAACTGTGTTGAGATTTTAATATTTCCCACACCTTTTCAGGGATTTCAGGCTTCATCCTTTATGTGTCCGTGCCAGGTTTTCCAAGCGAATTGCGAAAGCTGAAACGCGAGTATAGGTGAAATACGAGCGTGCCAATGCTCCCGAATTTCTCTCCGAAAACGGCTTTGACCCACAGCCGACCCACACCAGAAAAAACTGAGAATAAAAGCAGCGAAATCATACATTGTACAAAACACCGGGAGCGCCGTGACCCACCGGGGTTTCGGCGCTCCCGGTGTCCTTATCTTTGTTTACTCTGTCACAGGCTCTGTGCCATCAGGCTCCCCATCATGTCCGCCGCTTCGGCTTGCTGGCGGTTCGTTGTGTGGGTGTAGGTCCGCAGGGTGAAGCCCGCGTCGTAGTGTCCCAGCATCCCGCTGACCGTCTTGATGTCCACCCCGTTTTGCAGCATCATGGTCGCCGCCGTATGCCGCATATCGTGGAGCCGAATGTGCTTCAAGCCAGCCCCCTTGAGGATCTTTTCATGCAGACTATTGACCGTGTCCGGGTAGTACATTCCGCCAGTTGCCGGTGAGGGGAACATGTAGGGGTTGTCCGGGTGCTTGGCGTGTTCTTCCTCCAGCAGCCGGATCACCTCCCTAGAGACGGAGAGGGTGCGGATGGAGGTCTCCGTCTTGGGCCTTGTCACCCTGACCCCGCCTCCCCGGATGGCCACGGCCTGCTTGTCCACGCGGAGCGTCCGGCGCTCCACATCCAGGTCTTCCCACCGAAGAGCGGCCAGTTCTCCCTTCCGCAGGCCCGTGCAGAGTTCCAGGAAGAACATGGCCAACACGCCCCGCCGCTCCGCTTCCCGGAGGTAGGCCCGGATGTCCTCCTGCGGCAGGATCTGCATCTCCTGCTTTTGCAGTTTCGGCGGGATGCAGTCGTCGCAGGGATTGCGGAGGATGAGGTGTTCCTTCACCGCCCGTTCCAGGCATTCATGGAGCAGGGTGTGCAGACTTCGCACGTAGGAAGCACTGAGGCCAGGGTTTCTGTCCTTCTGCTCCTTGCGGATGCGCCCGTGCTCTTTGGTGTCGTTGTACAGCGTTTGGATATCCCGCGCCGTAAGCTTTTTCAGGGGGATGTCCCCCAGGGCGGGAAGAACGCGCTGCCGGAGAAGTGCCTCATAGGAGCGCCGGGTCGAATCCCGGATGTTGGGTTCGGCATAGAGCTTATACCAGTTCATCGCCCAGGCTCCCACGGTGTATTCCTCCGCTCTGGCGACGTCCACCTTTCCGGCTTCCTCCAGGGCGGCCTTCAGCTTTTCCTTGACCTCCGCCTGGGTCTTGCCCAGCACGTTCCGGCGGATGGGCTTTCCCGCCTCGTCGTGCCCTGCGACATAGCGGCCTTCCCAGCGCCCGTCGCTCCGCTTACGGATGCTTCCCTCGCCGCTGGCTCTGCGTTTACTCATGGGTTTTTCCCTCCCGGATGACCGCCATGATGAGCCTGGCTCCCAGGAGGAAGCCAGAGCGGAAGCTCTCGTAGGCCGTGAGGCCGTCCAGCTCGTCGTGGCAGTTGACCAGCTCCAGCAGATGCTCCTTTGCCGCCCCCTCCAGGTGCTCCGTGAGCCAGGCTTCGTCCTGCTTGAAGGATTCCAGCAGGACTTCTGCCTCCACTCCCTCCAGGTACTCCCGCTCGTTGGGCCGAAGCTCTCCGTAGTACAGATTGGAGATGATGTCGCTCATGTTCCCGCCTCCTTGTGTTTTTGTCAGCACGAACAAATACCACAGAGCACCCCGGAAGTCTACTGAATTATTCCGCACTCCCGGAACTCTTTTCGTCGATCCAGTCAATCAGTTTGTCCCTGGGGATAAGGATACGGGAGCCGATGGTCAGAGAGGGAAAGCCTTTCTCCTTCACCAGCTCGTATGCTCCGGCCCGACTGATCCCAAGCACCGACGCCACCTCCGGCACCGAGAGCATAAGGGGCAACTCGTCGAACGTCTTGTACTTCTCCTGTTTCATGCGTTTCCTTTCCGCTCCCGAAGTCGCGGGAGCCTTTTCTCTTTTTGCTTGCGTCTTTATGATGTACTTCCCCTCCACCTCCTGGAGTGGGCTGATCCACTTGACTCGGCAGTCTTACCAAGGCGTCTCCATCGCAGGCCCGGTTTGCTGTTCTTCCTCATGATCGTCCTCCTTGTGCCCCAGGGCGATCTTCTTCTCCTGTTCTTGCCGCAGGCGCTTGCGGTCCGTGTGACCGGGCATGGTCGTCGCGTCATGCACAGGGGCAGGGGTTACCGCATTTTCCACAGCGCGGCCAAGGTCAATAAGACTGTCGCCAAGACCGTGAGCGCCACCGCCGCCACGCCCTGCGTGATCAGACAGCGCCGCGAGGCCTTCGCCAGTTCGCTGATCCTCCCATCCGTCTCCCGGATCAGCTCCTCCGTAGACCGCCTCGCGGAAGCCTCCAGCTTGCTGATCGAAGTCTGTGTCCTCTCCGTCAAGCGCTCCGCGCTGGAAGCAAAGCTCTCGCTCAGGCTCCCAGCCTGTTGCGCGAACAGCTCCGCTTCCGTATACAGATCGTCCAGCTGCGCCTGCGCTTCCTCCCTCGTCAGCAGGAGATCGAAGGCCGCCTGAAGGCTGAGCTGCTGTGCGCTCACCCGCTCCAGCAGCTTCAGCACCGCCGTCCAGTTCCTCTCCGTCACCTGGATGTACCGCTCTCCCTGCCGCGCCGCCGAGAGGTCCCCGGCGTTCAACCGCTTCAGTTCTTCCAAAGAATAGGGCTTCCCGGATTCGGAACTCATGTTCCATCGCCTCCTTCAGATATTTTTCTTCGTGCAGCTTGTTGTCTCTGCACTTCATGCCGGTGGGCGTCGTGTAGGTGATGTACTTCCGCTCCGCCGTCCATCGGACCGCATAACCCAACCGGCGCAGCTCCTCCTCGAACTCCTTCCGGGTCCTGGCCCGGCGCATGCAATGGTCGATGTCGTACATCAGCCGGAGCTTCCAGCTCTCCCCCTTGGCTGCAGACCGGTACTCCCGCGCCGACATCCCCTGCACCGGCTTCTCCTTCGGAGCGATCACCGGATACCCGTGGGCAAGACAGAGCTCGTCGTTCAGCTCCCGGAGCTTCTGAAACCCGGCGGGGGTCTGATGGAGCTTGCGTCCGTCCTGCCAGCCGACGGAGTTGACCACGAAGTGAGAGTGGGGGTTGTCCGTGTCGCAGTGGGTGCAGACCAGCACCTCATGTCCCGGCCAGGCCCGCTCCGCAAACTCCAGGGCCAAGGCGTGGGCATCGGCAGAGGAGATGGTAGCGCTGGAGTCGAAGGACTGGGTGAACTGGTAGAAAAGAACGCCGCCGGTCTTGCCGTAGACCTGCTTCGTCAGCATGAATTCGTCGTAGGCCGTCGCTCCGCCGCAGTGGATTCCGCTGACCAAATCCCGCCCGCTCACCGGATCATGGACCTTTTGCTGCTGTCGGCAATAGTCCATGACGCCGCGCATGGCGCTGGGACTCTGCCGGTGTTCCGGGATGCTGTTCAGGGTTGCCATGTCCGATCCTCCGTCAAGGCGCGGAGCCGACGGATGATCTCCGCCTGCTGTTCCGCCACCTCCCGCAGACCGGGGACATAGCTCACGCCGGAATTGACCTTTGCCGCCACCTGATTGATGTTCGTGCCGATGCGTTTGAGCTCGCGAAGCAGAGGCGAGAGGTCTGGCGGCGGTGAGATGATCGCCCGGTCATTGACTGAGAGAATGTAGTCCGTGAGGTTCTTCCCGGCGTGCATCGCGTTGACGATGATGGCGTCTTTCTCCGCCTGGGTCACCCGGATCGTCAGGGTCACGTCTCGTTTTCGGTTTTCTTTCGT
>JAEEGH010021589.1_pt1 | contig 13282 bp, 8 predicted proteins | sample 9134181 | NCBI WGS metagenome assembly JAEEGH01 (sample SAMN16246544, study PRJNA631951) | gut metagenome | biome: gut microbiome; feature: rumen; material: DP-attached | host: Bos | place: Iran: Karaj | collected 2018-10
CCCGAGGAGGCTCTCGCTGCGGTAGCTGTACCCGTTCTGGCGAAGTATAACCTGCACTACAGCGTACCCATGGTACTCGGCTGCACCGCTACGCCTCTTTCGATGCTTCCCTGCGCATGCGGCGTGATCATTTATCACACGATCAGTGTCATCAAGACATATTCGGGCCAGCAGATCAACCTTAAGAACCTGGACGAGGTCATCGGGCTCTTTACCGGCGTTGTAGACGCATTTCTGGCAAATAAGCAGATGCTGATCACTATCGCGGTATTCGCGCTGGTGATCGTTGCGATATTCATTATCCGCAGATGCAGCTTTGACTTCGCGTTCATCGTATCGATCGGCGCGGGCGTGCTCGTGAACATCCTCGGATTTCTGGTTGCGGTACTTCATTTCAACGTATCGATCAATGCGGGCAAGCTCATCCTGATGTCGCTGTTCTCGGGACTTATCGCGATCGTGCTTGAATTCTTCAAGAGAGTTCTCGACTACACCGCGATCGAGCGCGTTCAGTTCGAAGACGACGATTATTACTACTACGTAAAGGCCGTTCCGAAGGTCAATGTCAGCATTCCCCGCCACAGCGTAAAGCGCATGAGCGATTACAGGGACGAGGAGGCTGAAGAGGAGACTCCCGCGACAGGCAGCTATGCTGCTTTTGCAGGCGACACATACGAGGAAGACGAAGAGGAAGAAGAGGACATCCGCATCGCTCCCCCGAAGAAAAAGAACCGTTTCTCCTTTAACAGGAGCGACTATATCAAGGAGACTCCCGCAGTCCCGAAGGATTCGGATATCCGCTACGAGGAGTTTGACGACAGCGATTTTGACGAGGACGGCGCGGGACTTGACGCCGAGGTCATCCGCTATGACAGGGATGAGGACCTTTCCGCCTTCGGCATGAAGAACATCGGTCCCGCGGACGACGCGAAACCCGCTGACGACGGGGATTACGAGACCTGGATGACCCTTGACGATGACGACAACAATAACTGATTTTGGGGAAGACTATGAATACTATCAAAGAATTCATATTGGAAATGATCAGTCCCATCACGATGATGAAATTTTCGATCATGGACGTGATCGAGATCCTTATCATCGCGGTGCTCATTTACAACATCATAAAGTGGGTCCGTGATACCAGAGCCTGGGTTCTGATGAAGGGTATCCTGGTACTGTTCCTGTTCTATATTCTGGCCACGATCCTGGGCTTCGACGCGATACTCTGGATATTCCAGAACGGTATCGGAGTCGGAATCACGGCATTGGTAATCCTGTTCCAGCCCGAACTGCGCAAGGCTCTTGAACAGCTCGGCAAGAGAAATATCATGACGCCTTTCTTCGAGACTCAGGAAGCGAATATGTTTTCCGACGAGACCATCGGAGAGATCGTTAAGGCCACCTATGAGCTCGCAAAGGCCAGGACCGGCGCGCTGATCGTTATCGAGCGCAGCGTGAAGCTCGACGATTACGAGCAGACCGGTATCGCCCTCGACGCGAAGCTCACCAGCCAGCTGCTGATCAATATTTTCGAGCACAATACGCCGCTCCATGACGGCGCTGTAATAGTAAGAGGCAACCGTGTGACTTCGGCTACATGTTATCTTCCTCTTTCCGAGAACACCAGGCTCAGTAAGGATCTCGGCACCAGACACCGTGCGGCGGTCGGCATCAGCGAAGTGACCGACAGCTTCACGATCGTTGTTTCCGAGGAGACCGGCGGAGTTGCGATCGCGGAGAACGGCGAGCTGACCAGACGCGTGGGACGTGAGTTCCTCTATGACCGTCTGCTCGAGCTCCAGAACAAGACCGAAGATACCGAGGAGACCGGCAAGGGCTTCTTCGGGAAGGCCGCCTCATTTGCGAAGCACAGCGTTAAGGTCGGCAGAAAGGCAGACAAATGAAAGAAAGACTTACACACAATCTGGGTCTGAAGATACTTTCCATTGTCCTCGCCGCATTTACCTGGTTCCTGATCATGAATGTGGCGGACCCGGTGGTAACTTCTACCTTCAGCAATATTCCCGTGCAGATAGAGCACGAAGAGGTTCTTACGAACCGCGGATATCAGTACACGATCGAGTCCGGCGACAAAGTCGACATCAAGGTCAAGGGCAAGAGATCGATCGTTGATTCCCTCACGGAGAACGATTTTAAGGCTACAGCGGATTTCAATTCACTTACGGCGCTATTCATGGCGTCAATCACAGTGGAGTGCACCTCCGAGCACGCGAGCGAGGTCGTGATCTCGATAAGGAACGAGACTATGGCGGTCAAGCTTGAGGATCAGGAGATCAAGTCGTTTAACGTCAGGATCATACTTAACGGCGAGCTGAAGCCCGGTTACTACTGCTACGATACATCCTGCAGCCCTCAGCTGATCACGGCTACCGCATCCGTTACACAGATGCAGTCTGTGAAGGAGCTTGTGGCGGTTGTCGACGTTTCCGACGCGAGCTCGACATTTACCGCGGACTGCGAGCTTATGGCCCTCGATTTCCAGGGCAATGAGATAGACGCCCAAAAGGTAAGCCTCTCGCAGAGCTCGGTTCCCGTAACGGTCGGCATCTATCCGACAAAGGCAGTGGACATTAAGATCACTACCACCGAGGAACCCGCGGCGGGCTATTATGTTGAGAAGATCGAATACGCGCCTCAGAGCATCGTCATTGCGGCAGCCGAGAGCGCGATCAAGAATATAACGGAGATAGAGATACCCTGCAGCGTTGCCGGAGCGAACTCGAACATCGAGGTGCGCCTGGACGCAGAGGATTATCTGCATGAGCATTACGGAGTGGACTGCTTCATCGCGGACGCGAGCAGCTACATCTCGGCTGTCGTTACGGTCAGCCCGATGGTTGAAAAGGTGCTTGAGCTCGGCGAGAACAGCATCCTGCCGATGAATCTGGCGGAAGGCCTTGAATGCGTGATCTATTCGGTAGGCTCGACGGTGACCGTAAAGGGACCCGCGGCCGACATCGAGAAGCTCACGGTCGAGGATCTGCATCTCTACATCGATCTGGCCGGCTGCATCTCGGGCACCTACTCGAGACAGGTCAAGGCGAGGACGGACGCGAAGGTGGAGATCAAGGTCAGCGACGTGATGGTAAGGCTCTCCGAGCAGGGAGCGGATCAGAATCAGGATTGAAGATCCTGAGGTAAAAATGCCGATTTACGGCGCGGGCAGCAGAGGGACATTTTTATAATTTCCCGTGCTCCCGCGCCTAGCGATTATTTACGATAAGCTAAAGTACAGGTAAGAGGAAAGCAAAGATGAATTACAGGAGATACACGCGCAATCCGCTGCCCGGGGTGACGGGCAGGCGCTGGCCCGAGAAGACCGTCGACAAGGCCCCAATATGGTGCAGCGTGGATTTGAGAGACGGAAATCAGGCTCTTATGGAGCCCATGGTGGTTGAGGAAAAGGTCGAATTCTTTCAGATGCTCGTAAAGCTCGGCTTTAAGGACATCGAGGTTGGCTTTCCTTCGTCGTCCCAGATCGAGTTTGACTTCGTAAGACAGCTTGTGGACCGCAAGCTGATCCCCGACGGCGTCAGGATCCAGGTCGCTGTGCAGTGCAGGCCCGAATTCATCGACAGAACGCTTGAATCCATTGAAGGCGTGCAGAACGCTATTGTCCATATCTACGCGAATACCTCGAAGCTCCAGCGTGAGGTGGTATATCATCTGTCGAAGGACGAGATCCGCGACATGGCCGTAAAGGCCGCCCTTCAGGTAAAGGAATTCGCGGAGAGCTTCCCCGGGAAGATCACTCTTGAGTATTCTCCCGAGAGCTTCACCGAGACCGAGCCCGAGTACGCGCTCGAGGTGTGCAACGCGGTCATCGACGCGTGGAAGCCAGACAGGAAGAATCCCATGATCATCAATCTCCCGGCTACGGTCGAGAACAATACGCCCAATGTTTTTGCGGACCGCATCGAGTGGATGTCCGACAGGCTGAGCAGCCGCAGCGCGGTCATCTTAAGCATTCATCCGCACAATGACAGGGGCACCGCCGTGGCGGCGAGCGAGCTTGCGCTCCTTGCGGGCGCGCAGCGCATAGAAGGCACACTTTTCGGCAACGGTGAGCGCACGGGCAATGTCGACCTGCTCACCATCGCCTACAATATGTTCGCCGAGGGCATCGATCCCGGTCTCGCCATCGACGACATCGTTTCGATCAGAAAGACCTACGAGGGACTCTGCAAGATGAGCGTGCACGACCGCCATCCTTATGCCGGAGACCTTGTATTTACCGCATTTTCGGGCGGACATCAGGACGCTATCAACAAGGGCCTCAAGGCTCTCATCGAGAGCGGCGATCCCATCTGGCACGTTCCTTATCTGCCGATCGATCCGGCCGACATCGGAAGGATCTACGAGCCGATCGTACGCATCAACAGCCAGTCCGGCAAGGGCGGGGTCGCTTTCATCATGGAGACCTATCACGGCTTCAGACTGCCCAAGGGCATGCGTAAGGAATTCTCGGATATCATCCAGCGCGTGACCGAAGCGGAGGGCGAGGCGGAGCCCGACCGCATCATGTGGGAGTTCAAGCAGAATTACATAGACATGAAGGAACCTTATCATTTCAGGCTCGCGAAGATGGAAGATATCCCCGCTGCGGCTGTGGACAATTATCACACGCTCGCGGAGATTACATATACCGACCACGGAGAGGAGAAGACATTTTCCTCGAAGGGCAACGGTCCTATCGACGCGGTCAAGGCCGGCCTTCAGAAGGAGCTCGGAAGAAAGCTCCGCATCCTCGACTATTCGGAGCATGCGCTCGGCGAGGGTTCTAACGCGCAGGCTGCAGCATATATCCACCTGATGGACGCGGAGAGCGGTCTGATCACCTACGGCGTGGGCGTCAGCTCGTCAACGACGCGTGCGTCCATCAGAGCCATTTTCAGCGCGCTTAACAGAATGGAGCGCATGAAAAACACGGAGGAAGAATAGTTTTGAGACAGTTCATCAACAACCTGAAAAAGTACAGATTTCTTCTGTATGAGCTGATCAAAAAGGACATAAAGCTCAAGTACCGCAGCTCGATACTCGGACTGTTCTGGACGCTGCTCGAGCCGCTTCTGACGATGATCGTGCTGACGCTCGTTTTCTCCGAACTGCTTGGAAGGGGAGATCAGTATTATCCTGTATATATCCTTTCGGGACGACTGCTCTACAGCTTCTTCTCGGGCGGTACGAAGGCGGCGCTCAAGTCCATCCGTTCCCACGGAGCGATGATCTCGAAGGTTTACGTGCCGAAATACATGTACCCGGTCGCTTCGATCGTTTCGAACTACGTTATTTTCCTGCTTTCGCTCATCGTTCTCGTGGCTGTGTCCGCGGTAATGAAGGTAAAGCCCACGATACACATGATCGGCGCGATACTGCCGCTGATGATCCTTCTGGTGCTCACGCTGGGCGTCGGAATGATACTCGCAACGTTGAACGTATTCTTCAGGGACCTCGAGTACCTGTGGACCGTTGCGCTGATGCTCATCATGTACACCTGCGCGATCTTCTACAAGATAGAAGGCATAAAGAGGCACCTTTGGATATTTAAGTACAATCCGCTCTACTCCGTGATCGTGAATTTCAGGAACACCGTGCTTTACAGTGTTTACGGGCAGGCGATGGATATGTGGCATCTCTGGTATTCAATGGGAGTGAGCGTCGCACTGTTCGTGATCGGACTGGTATTCTTCTGGCGCAAGCAGGACAGGTTTATTCTGTATGTATAATGCGCAGCCGACCGGTTTATGAATGTGTTTTTTCCAGCTGCGAACAGTAACTGTAAAAGTGCCCGGTTGTCGGTACAAATTTGGAGATAAGAATGTTGGAAAACGAAACCATTAACGAGATAAAGGAACCGACCGTTCCGACGGAGCCCGCACCTGCGGAGAGTCCGGCGGCCGAGGCTCCGAAGAAGCCTGCGAAGAAAAAGAAGCTTCCGCCCAAGGTCATTACTCTCGAGGGCGTGGGCATGAAGTTCAGGCTCACGGACCAGAAGGTCGACAACCTCAAGGAATACTTCATCCGCCTGGTGAAGCGCAAGCTCAACTACCATGAGTTCTGGGCGCTGAAGGACGTGACCTTCCATGTAAGACGCGGCTGGAGAGTGGGTATTTTGGGACTCAACGGCGCCGGCAAATCGACGCTCTTAAAGATCGTAGCGGGCGTTTTAAAGCCCAGCGAGGGCGAGATAAAGGTAAAAGGCAGCGTGGTACCGCTGCTCGAGCTCGGAGCCGGTTTTGACAAGGAATACACGGGCGCCGAGAACATATATCTTTACGGAACGATGCTCGGTTATTCGCGTGATTTCATACGCGAGAAGTTCGATGAGATAGTGGAATTCTCCGAGCTGCAGGAATTCATCAATACGCCGCTGAAGAACTATTCGTCTGGCATGAAGGCGAGACTCGGATTCGCGATCGCGACGGTCGTGGAGCCCGAGATACTGATCCTTGACGAGGTGCTTTCGGTCGGCGATTCGAAGTTTAAGAAAAAGAGCGAGAAAAAACTTAAGAGCATGATGAAGAGCGGCGTTACGGTGCTGTTCGTATCGCATTCGTGCGATCAGGTAAGACGCATCTGCAACCGCGCAATAATACTCGATCACGGCCGACTGATCGCCAACGGCAAGGTGGACGAGATCTGCGATATGTACGAAGAGATGAATCAGTGAGGCACCCCGCAAGGAAGGTAAAGCCATGACACTTGACATTATCATTGCCTGTCTGGACGACGGGAACGGCTATCTTCAGGAATGCCTGGACAGTATATCTGCCCAGGCTTTTAAGGATATCAGGATCATCCTTGAGAAGGACGATCCGAAGGACCCTAAGGGCGTTGCTGCCATGCGCAACAAGGGGCTTGCAAGCGCAGGGTCGGACTATGTCATGTTCATGGACTGCGACGATTACCTGAGCAGGACTGCGCTGACTTCCGCGATGTACGAGGCTTTAAAAAACCCCGGGAGCATCATACGCATTCCGAGGAAACGCAGCCTTCACAAATACTCCGTTCAATTGGTCAACGAGGGCGTCGAGCGCGATCTGCGCGAGAATCTGCCCGGAAGTTTCTACGATACATGTCTGGGACAGCTGATCCCGAGAAGGCTCTTGGAGGGCCTGTCTTTTGAGGAAAATTACAGGTATTACAGCGATATACCTTTCCTCGCGCGCCTGTACGAGAGGACCGACGTCGTCATTGCGGACGACGCGAGATACTACAAGCGCGTGCACAACGATCCGGTCAATTACCCTTCGCTCGACCAGGAGATCAATCCCGAAAGATTTACCGAATACTGCGCGGCAATGCGACTTGCGGCAGCCGGGATGTCAGATCCGCGCCCGATCCGAAACTATATCTGCCAGTTCCTGATCAGCCGCACGATCGTCGGAAGAAGCCAGAAGGCAGCAGGCTGGAGCGACCGCGACATGAACTCTTTCGCAAGTCTGGTGGCCGAGGTTGCGGCTCCCGCGATAGAGGATTTCAACGGTGAATCAAAGCGTGTACTTACCGCGTTCAAAAAAGGCAAGATCAAAAAAGTCAGACGCCTGATCCGCCTGCACCACCGCAGGCTGAAGTTCCACGATCTCTGCCGCAGCGCGCACCAGAGGCGCCTGCTCGTATACAATAAGATATTCCGCAAGCTCCCGGTCAAAAAGGATCTTGTGATATTTTCTTCGTTCTTCGGGAGGAATTACGCCGACAGCCCGCGCGCGATCTACGAATACATGGCGGTCAATTACCCCGGCAAGAAATACGTCTGGGCGCTCAACAACACTTCAATCGAGATTCCCGGGCACTGTAAGCGCGTGGATACGCATACTCTCAAATACTTTTATTATCTGGCCGTTGCGGAGCTCTTCGTGACCAATGTGCGCCAGCCCGAATGGTACGTAAAGCGCAAGGAGGCGAAGATCCTCCAAACCTGGCACGGAACGCCCCTGAAGCGCCTCGTGTTCGACCTGCAGGATGTTTATGCGGCTAAGCCGCTCGAATACAAGAGATTCTTCTTCAGGCAGGCCTGTGAGTGGAACGCTCTTGTGTCGGACAACGCATTTTCGACGAAGGCGTTCCGGAGCGCGTTCAGATATCCGAAGGAGAAGATCATCGAGACCGGATATCCGCGCAACGACATACTTTTTGCGCCCGATATCAGGGAAAAAGCCGAGGCGCTCAAGAAAAAGCTAGGACTTCCGACGAACAAAAAGATCGTGCTCTACGCGCCGACCTGGCGCGACGACGAGACCGAGGGCGTGGCCGAGTACGGATTTACGCTGAAACTCGATCTGAAGAAGATAAAGAAGCTCTCGGACCGCTATCATTTTATCCTGCGCACGCACTATCTGATCTCGGAAAATCTGAACCTGAACGAGGACGAAAAGCGCTTTGTGACCGATCTTTCCTCCTACAATGACATTGCCGAGCTCTATCTGATAAGCGATGTGCTGATCACCGATTATTCGTCGACCTTCTTTGACTACGCGAACCTCAGGAGGCCCATACTTTTCTACGTTTACGACCTCGAGAAATACAGGGACGATCTGCATGGCTTCTATTTCGACATGGAAGAAGAGTGCCCCGGACCGCTGCTGCGCCGTACCGAAGAGGTGGTCGACGCGCTGCGCAACATAGACGCGGTAAGCGTAGAGTACGCAGGCAAATACGCGGAATTCAGGGAAAAGTACTGCAGCCTCGACGATGGACACGCCGCGAAGAGAGTCGTTTCGGCGGCCATGAGGTTGTAAAAAGAGCCGCGTCTATGCTATAATGCAAGCGAATATAGGTATTTTTTACAGGGTGGGAAAACTATATATTTGGATCGGAGAATACTATGACGGAGTTTTTCAGTAAGTTTAAAATGAATGGCGAAGAGTCCGCACAAAGTGGTAATACACAGCACAGAGAAGTCCCGAAGATATTCTTCGCGCTGCTCCTGATACTGTATATAGCTGCGTCTGTTTTGCTCAGATACGCATCGCGCAATTCGGGCATCATGATCCCGCTGGGCAGGGCAAGATTGCCCATGACGGCGTTTACCGGCGTATTTTCGGCCATTGCGAATATGTGCGTTATATTCCTGGTCGTATTCTATAAGAGGATCGGTTTCTACACTTCACTTGTGATCCTTCTTATCCAGTTTCCCGACATAATCACCAAAATGGTCTCGCAGCACGATTTCTCCGGACTTCCCGGACTGTTCAACAATCTGCTCACGCTTGTTGTTATCCTGCTCATTTACCGCAGGAATAATTCGATCGAGAAATACAGGGTGTTCGATATCGAGCATTATAAAGAGCAGCAGCAGTACTCGCAGCGCCTGTTCGAGCAGACCGCGACCGCGCTCGTGAACGCGATCGATGCGAAGGACGAGTACTCGCACGGACATTCGGTCCGCGTGGCAGAGTATTCCGCGAAGATCGCGAGACAGCTCGGAAAGAGCGACGAGGAATGCTACCGCATCTATTACACCGCATTGCTTCACGATGTGGGCAAAATCGGCATTCCCGAAGAGATAATCAATAAAAAAGGACGCCTGACCGATGAGGAATATGACAGAATCAAAAAACATTCGGTCATCGGAAATCAGATACTTTCGAGCATCAACGAATATCCGTATCTCAGCATCGGAGCGCATTTCCATCATGAAAGATATGACGGAAAGGGCTATCCCGAGGGCCTGAAAGGCGAGGAGATCCCCGAGATCGCGAGGATCATCTCGGTAGCGGACGCGTACGATGCGATGTCTTCGAACCGCAGCTACAGGGATGCGATCCCGCCGCAGCTGGTGCGCGAGGAGATCATCAAGGGCATGGGAACCCAGTTCGATCCCGTATTTGCCCAGATCATGCAGCATATCATCGACGAGGATGTCGAGTATAAACTGAAGGAGCGAAGGGCCTCGATCGAGCAGGCCTGGAACAACACCATCGAGTGCGGCGAGTACAGGAGCACCGCAACCGAAGGCATGCTTATCACTCCCAATATGACTACGGTCAGGTTCGGTTTTACGGCCGGGAAAGAGGACAAGAGCAATGTTCCGTCATTCGTCCTGTTTGATTCCCTCGACGGCGGGATGCACAACAGCGAGAAGTCGGCGCGCGACATGAACTATTATGAGTTTTGCGAGATCATGGCGGACGGACGCGTGGAGCGCAAGGGTGCCCGCAACATGCAGGTAAAGGTTGTCAGGGACTACGATTCCGAAACACAGCCGAAGGCCGCGGGAGAAGTTGTTTCCTACGTGGTCGAAGCGGTCAAGATGAAGGATCACGTGCTCGTCAGGATCAAGGAGAGGGAGAAGGTCATCGAAGTGACAGTGGCTCTTCCCGACAATTCGCGATACGTATTCATGTCTATCACGGGCGAGCATTGCCTGATCAAGGACCTGAACATTTCCAAGGCCGAGAAGCCCGTTTCGGAGGGCTATATCACGAGGATCGCGGACGAGGTCAGCTACATCAACGCACCGGTCGGCGATATCCCGAACATCCAGATCGACGGTCACAGATCCGAGTGCACCGACGGCATCCTGCTTTCGGACGGTATGAAGATCATGTTCCATACGCAGAGCCTTCCCACTGCGAAGCTCGTATGGCATTGCCCGTACATTGTGCTCTTTACGTCGAATGACAAGAGAGTGAACGGCCAGAACTACAAAGAGCTGGCGCTGATCAGGATCGACGGCGAAAGCTCCGATTACAATGACGGTGCTGACAACCGCATGATCATCAACAGGATCGATGATTTCGAAGGCTGGGAGGCCTGGAAGCGGGCCAACAGAAAGGGCTTCGACTGCGAGCTGAAGTTTGAGCGCAAGGGCGACAAGATCATCACGACGACCGAGAACATGGGCCTGAGCATCAAGAACATTACGACGATGAGCAACCCTCCGGAGGAGATATATGTGGCGCTCACGGGCGATCAGTGCGCGCTGACGGGTATCAGGGTGCATCGGGACTAGGCGCCCGCCAATATACGGGGCGGGCGGCGACGAGTAAAACTTCCGGAGACACGCTTTCGCTTCGACTACGGACGCAACGCTACATAAGAAGGAGAAGGACACAAAGGAACTGTCCTTCTCCTTCTAAGTATCGGCGTCCTCTACGAGTCCCGGAAGTTTTTCTCTGCAGCGCCCGCCCCTTACATTAGTGAAAAAAACAGGCTGTCCGGGAAGTTCGGACAGCCTGTTTTATGCACATATTCAAGTCAGACGCATCGTTTTTGTTTTAGAGAGAGTGGTTGCTTTACTCGGTGGTTGGATTTGCAATAAGGGTTACGTCGGAGTTGAGCTCGGTGTAGGAGCCGTCGATCAGGCGGTAATGCGTGATCTTTACGGTGGTGCCTGCGCGGTAGGAGGTTACTGCGTTCTTGAGGTCAGTGGAAGTCGTGATCGAGATTCCGTTGACCGCGGTGATGATATCACCGACCTGGATGCCGCCGTCCTGTGCGGGGCTGCCTTCCACGAAATCGGAAACATACGCGCCTACGGGGATATTGTAGGAAGCTGCCATCTCAGCGGTAACGTCTTTGATGTATACGCCGAGGTAGCCCTTTTCGTTCTCTGCGAGAGTCTCGCGGGCAGCGAGCTCATCGAGGATAGCTACGGCACGTGAGATCGGGATCGCAAATCCCATTCCTTCAACGGATTCATCCGAATATTTCGCGGAGTTGATGCCGATCACTTCGCCGTTGAGATTGAGCAGCGCGCCGCCGGAATTGCCGGGGTTGATAGCCGCATCGGTCTGGAGCAGTGTCATCGTCGTGCCTTCGATCGTAACGTCACGGTCCTTTGCCGAAACATATCCTACAGTTGTAGACTGGCCGTAACCCATCGAATTGCCGATCGCTACTACCATCTGGCCGACCTTGATGCTCTCGGAATCGCCGAGGGTCGCGATCTTTATCGCCGAAAGGGTATCTGCGGTAAGGTCCTCAAGCTTTACGGAAATAACCGCGAGATCCGCGGAAGCATCCGTGCCCTTGATCACTGCGGAAGCTGTGGCGCCGTCGCAGAATGTAACATTGATGGAGGTCGAGTTCGCGACAACGTGGTTGTTGGTCGCGATCAGGAGCTCACTGTCGGTCTTCTTTAAGAGGATTCCGGAGCCTGCGCCTGCCGACTCGTAAGTACCGAAGAAGCTGGTGTTCAGGAACGTGCAGTCAATAGAAACTATCGAAGGCATCGCGTTCTCAACCACGGGCGAAACATCGGTCGCCGAGGTATTGATATCGGTGATCAGAGCGGTCGAAGCCACAACATTCGCATCGGAGGTCTTCGAGGTCCTCGAAGCATGTCCGGACTTTGTGCCGGACGATGTCTCGTATGCAGGTGAAGCCGAAGGATTGATCCTGTAGTAGAGCTCGTTGGTCAGCATGAATATGCCGGCCGCCACGAGTCCGAACAGAGCCGCCGCAAGGATGACCTTTAAGAAGGTCGGCATGCGGTGCTGCTTCTTTTCTTTCTTCGGTGCGTCGGGGATCACGGACGCGGTGTAAGGCTGCTGTACCGGGCCGTTCCCTCCGGGGATGTATCCGTAGCCTGCGGCGTAGCGGGCGTAAGCATCGTTCTGTGCGGTATCTGCAGTATGGTAAGTGCTGTAAGCGCTGTCCTGTGCGGGAGTTCCGCTGTATGTGCTGCCCTGCCAGGTAACTGTCTCTGCAGTATTTGCTGATGTGATCTCTACTGTGGTCTCGGTAGTAGGTTCAGCAGTAGTCTCTGCTGTATCGGCGGGACGGTAGTTATCGTAATTGTTTGCGGTATCTCCGGTATCGGTGCTGTCGAATCCGCTGTTGTTCAAATCGTTGTTGTAATTCATATTGTCATCCATTTTGATTCCTCCTATTTAGAATCGGCTTTCAGCCGATTCTGATTCCCTTTGGGTATATCACTCGCATACCATACTTATTATCAGAATCGGTATTCCGCAGAACTGTTTTGTCACCGGTGACATGTCTGCGTTTTCTGAAACTCAATATAGCCCCGGTTTGTGTTGAAACTGTGAAAAAAAACGAAAGAAAATGTTAAAAAGATTGTTATTGCAAACCAAATAATGTAGAATTATCAGCAACAGAGGGGCTTTTGGCATGATAAAAGACAATCAGAATACATTAAACAAACTCCATATTGTTATAGACGCGGCTCTTATTGTAGCCGCTTATTTCCTTGCCTATCCTCTGCGTTTCTATGTGCTTACCCGTCTGAAGCCGTTCGCCCTGGCCGAAGGAGAGCTGTTCCTGCCGTTCGAGACCTACGCGCAGAATA
>JAEEGH010021590.1_pt1 | contig 13280 bp, 12 predicted proteins | sample 9134181 | NCBI WGS metagenome assembly JAEEGH01 (sample SAMN16246544, study PRJNA631951) | gut metagenome | biome: gut microbiome; feature: rumen; material: DP-attached | host: Bos | place: Iran: Karaj | collected 2018-10
TATGCTTATTTCCAGCTGTTCGTTCATTTCTTCCAGTGAACCAAAATATGGAGCAGAAAGGTATGTTCTCTGCTTGCCGCGCTTTAATGACTGAGGAATGTCTTCCAGGGCCTTAGAGTAGAGGTTGCGTTCTGCCATAGTTGCAATATAAGAAATAGCAACCTGTTCAGAAATGTTAGATTCAACAGAATTTGCATTGAAAGCCGCAATAAGGTTGTTCTTAAAGGTAACAAGGTTTTTCTGGAAGGTAAGGTTGTCTGCAAGTGGAAGGTCTGCAATAGATTCAAATGTAAATTTCTTTGTCTCTGTAAAAATAGAATAGCGTGCAATTGTGTCCATTGGGGTAAAATGCAGCATGCTGTCTTTTATTCCAGAAGCCTGAACTTCCCAGGAGTCTTTTTTGCCTGTAATTACAACATGGTCAAAATCTTCTGAGGCTATTCTAATGTTAGATGTAAAGCTGAATGGAATGGCAAGGCTGTCGGTACCATCAGGCAGTGAAGCTACAGCAGAAAGACTTGCACCTGAATCTTCTGAAGAAAGGCTAAGCAAAAGGCTTACGTCGTCTGTAAAGAAGAATCTGCATGAAAACGGTTCTATAATTTCATAACCGGTAAGCTGAATTACTTTTTTCTGGTTTTCAAAGTCTGTAAGAATTGCAGGATTTTGATCATCACAATAGATGTTCAGCCCGTTATATGATATTCTTAGTTTATTTTTGAGGATTGTCTCGTTTCCGTTTTCTGTTTGTGCCAGAGTAACCTGTAATCCACCGATTTTTTTAATGATGCTTGAATCTGTTCTAAATTGTAGGACAAAAATGCCGATGATAATAACGATATAGACTATAAGCAGTCCTAATGCTTTTTTTAATATACGAATGCTCATTTGTTAATAGTTTAGCCAATGATGCGTTTAATTTCAACTATATGTATACTATATAAAACAAAAAGGGATTTATATGAAAAAAATTAATTTATGTTCTTTGGTTCTTGCTTTGACTGTGTTAATTTCTGCAAGTCTGGTAACTTCTTGTGGAACAACAAAATCTGTAGAGAATGAACCTGCTGCTCCAGAAGCACCTGTCGTAAAGGAAACTCCAAAGGAGCCGGAGCCGGAAGACCCTATAGACGTAAAGTTTGCAAAAAGACTTCAGGTTTATCTTGATAGAAATGATATTCGTGGGGCAATCAACTGTTTTGCTACCATGCCTAAAGAACTTAATGATAAATTAGACCTTAAACTTATTTTGGGTGCCCTTTATTTTTCTGACACTCAGTATGATATGGCAGAAGAAGTTGCAAATGCCGTTCTGGAAAAAGACCCGGCTAATATTGAAGCCATGGAATTGCTTTCTATGTGTGCTCGTGCAAAAGGTGACCGCAAGGCTTATAAGGCTATAGCAGACCAGATTTTGCTGCAGGACCCTTACAATGCTTCTATTAATATTCAGAAGGCAGAAGAGTATGCTTTGAACAAGCGCTATAAGCTTGCTTTGAACTCTTACAGAAATGCAGTTAAAGGTGATGCTAAAAATACCGATGCCCTTTTTGGTTATGCCCAGATGTCTTATTATCTTGATGATTCCAAGACCGCAGAAACTTATTTGAACCGAATTCTTGAAATTGATCCTAAAAATGCGCAGGCCTTGTGTTACCTTGCAAAAATTGCTTATGGCGAAGATAACTATTACCGGGCAACAAAGCTTATTAAGCAGGCTATAGAGATTAATCCAGATTCTTATGACTATTGGATGGACTACGGAACTTACCTGCGCTATCAGGGTAAGTTTGATGATGCCGCTAAGTGCTGGGAAAAAGCAGTAACAATTGACCCATCATACTTTTTGGCATATGCATACCTTGCAGGCAACTACGATGATTTAGGAAAATTTGACCTTGCCTTAAGAAACTATCATAAAGTAATAGAAACAAATCCAAAATATTTCTACGCATACGAATCTACTGCAATTCTTGAATATCACGCAGGAAATTTTGATAGTTCCATTCAGTATTTCACAAAGGCAAATTCTTACAGCCAGAATTATTCTTATTCACTTATGATTGCGGCAAGCTATTACAAGAAAAACGATACTATAAACGCAAAGAAAATTCTTGCAAATCAGTTAAAGACCTTGGAAAAGAATTCCCTTGAATATGATATGGTAAGATTCTTCCACGACTCATACAGCAAAAATGCAGAAGCCAGCATTAAGCAGAAAATTGATAAGGAACTTAATAGCAACAAGCGCGGTAAAATGCTATTCTACTTGGGACTCTATTATGAACTGATTGGTGCAGATGACATGGCAAAAGAATATTATGCCAAGGTAACAAGCATGAGTGCGCCAATGTTCTTTGAGTACAGAATTGCAGAGTGGGGAATGAAAAATGAGTCAAACTCGTAGAACTTTAGAGTTCGGGGGCAGAACAATCACCTTGGTTGGAACTGCTCATGTTTCAAAAGAGAGTATAGAAGAAGTAGAAAATACAATAAAAGAATTAAAACCTGATTGTGTAGCCATTGAACTTGATGAAAAACGCGCTGAATCAATCAGAAATCCTGATAAGTTCCGCCAGCTGGACGTTATAAAGGTTTTGAAAAACCACGAAGGCTTTTTAATGATGGCAAACCTTATTCTGTCGTCTTTTCAGCGCAGAATGGGAATGAATGTTGGCGTAAAACCTGGTGACGAAATGCTTGCTGCAATTCATGTTGCAGATGAAATGGGCATTCCTTCTGTTATGGTCGATCGCCCCATCCAGACAACCTTAAAGCGTGCCTGGGCAAAAAACTCTTTCTGGGGCAAAATGAAGCTTCTTGCAAGCCTTCTTTCCAGCGCCTTCTCTAAAGAAGAAGTAAATTCAGACGAAATAGAAAATCTTAAGAATTCCAGCGAAATGGATTCTATGATGAACGAACTTTCGGAATATATGCCGGTAATTAAGCAGGTTCTGATTGACGAACGAGATAATTATCTTGCTGCAAAAATCTGGTCTGCTTCTGGTAATAATGTGGTTGCTGTTTTGGGAGCCGGACACTTACCTGGAGTTGTTGCTCATCTGGAAAAAATGGCTGATGGTTCTGAGGGCACAGACGTTACAGAAATTTCTGAGATTCCTGCAAAAGGAATTGGTGGAAAGTTACTGGCCTGGATTATTCCTGTGGCAATTGTTGGCCTTATAGTTGCGGGCTTTATCTACGGCGGCAGCCAGCTTGGTCAAAAAATGATTAAAGAATGGATTTTCTATAATTCTGTACCAGCAGCTGTATTCTCTTTACTGGCTCTGGCCCATCCTCTTACAATTCTGGTTGCCTTTGTTGCGGCTCCTATTACTTCTCTTTGTCCTTTTATTGGAGTTGGTTTTGTAACCGGTATTGTGCAGGCATTTTTCCAGAAGCCAAAAGTGTCTGACATGGAAACTTTGCAGGATGACGTTTCTTCTTTAAAGGGATGGTACAAAAACCGCATTCTTAGAGTATTCCTGGTTTTTATTCTGTCTTCTTTGGGAAGCTCAATAGGAACTTTTGTGGCAGCTGGCGGATTTATTTCTGATCTGGTTTAGCCTTACTTGCTGCTTACCTGTAAAAATTATATTGAATCAATTCTGGGTGGTATTCAAAGTGCATGTTATCATAGATAACCCACTTACCACCCCAGATAAATCCTTCTTCTTCAAAAATCTGAATAACAGATAATGGCGGCATCCAGCGGTCTTTTAGGGGGATGAGCATCCAGGTGTTTGGATATTTGTCCCTTGCCCAGTCCCAGAAAATCTGTTTACCGCCCTGCTTTTTTGGCAGCACATCAATTGCAATTCCAAGACTGTGAAAAGATTTGCGGTTTGTACCGTTAATAATGCGCCAGAAGTAAGCGTCGTTTGATTTTAAATTGGCAAGAAAGTCTTTTACTTCCTGGGCCTCTTTTGTCGGCGCGCCAGTTTCAGGGTTTTTACTTTCTGCTAGTTTATAGATTTTCTTTTCTACCTGAGCGAGCGGGGCAATCATTCTTTCATGAACATTTGTTCTGTTTCCAAGAAAGGTAATTTTTTTGATGTGACTTTCCAGCCGGGCGCGGGAAGTAGCGTCGTACAAGGCATCAAAGAAAAACATTGGCGTTCCGGCTCCGTTTTTTCTGCTCTCTTTGGAACTGAACTGCTTAATTCTTTCGCGTTCCTCTTGGGTATAGGTAGCTGGATCAATCAGTTCTTTTTGATAGCCATAAAGGAGTGTCCAGTATTGTTCTGCGTTTGCAACTTCTTCTTTGGGGAGCAGGCTGCCGTTTGCCCATACAAAGTCTGTGGTTTTTCCGGGGCCATCTTTGTCTCCCGGGGTGTCTGGAACTTTTACGCTGATTATCCAGTCTCCCAGCTGCTGGTCGTATTTCCTGCTAAAAGTAATGTCCGGGTATGCGCGCTCAAAATATTTTATGTTTGCAATTCCAATAAAAGGCTGAGTCTGGTTTTGTTCTTGTGCTTGAGCTTGAGCTTTTGCGGGGGTCAGGTGCAATAAAAGTATATAAAATATGATGCAGGTGAGCGCGCGTTTTTTCATACTTATATTGTAAGTGATTATTCTTTGATTTTAAAGTAATTTTCGCCTTCTATAACGGGGATTTCTTCGCGTTCGATGTTGTCTATCTGGATAAAGGTGCCGCGGTCTAAGCCGCTGATGAGTTTTTTGATGGTTTCGGGGCGGCCCTGTACTTCCATGAGTACGGAGCCATCCCATTCGTTACTTACCCAGCCGGTAAGGCCCAGGGAGTCTGCAAGGGTGCGGGCTGTCCAGCGGAAGCCCACTCCCTGCACGCGGCCGGAGAAGCGGAGGCTTTCCCTGATGCGTTGGCTACTCTTTTCCATTCCAGCAGTAAGTGCACAATTTGCAGTGGTCGAGACCAGTGCTGTCCAGCATATCGTCCAGGCGGTGGAAGCGCAGAGATGTAAAGTTCAACTGCTTGCGGATTTCTTCTACCATTTTTGCGTATTCTGGAGTATCTGGATCGCAGTATTTCTGCAGAGTTTCTTCGCTTACGTTGTCGCCTTCAAAATCTTTGATGATGCGGCGGGTGATAAGATCCATTTCGCTCTTTGAGCGGCTGAAGTTCAGATATTTACAACCGTAAACAAGTGGCGGACAAGCCGGGCGGATGTGCACTTCTTTTGCACCGCTCTTGTAAAGGTAGTCTGTTGTTTCGCGAAGCTGAGTTCCGCGGACAATAGAGTCATCAATCAAAAGAATCTTTTTGCCTTCAATCAGCTGCTGAATAGGAATGAGCTTCATGTGGGCAACCTGGTTTCTGATTTCCTGATTTGTAGGCATAAAGGAGCGTGACCAGGTTGGTGTGTATTTGATAAATGGGCGTGTGAATGGAATACCGCTTTCATTTGCGTATCCTACTGCGTGAGCAGTTCCACTGTCTGGAACGCCGGCAACTGCATCCGGGTGAACCGAATCCTTATCGCGGCGGGCAAGGTAGCGTCCACAGTTGTAGCGCATTGCTTCAACGTTTACACCTTCGTAACATGCTGTAGGGTAGCCGTAGTAAATCCAGAGGAAGGTACAAATCTTCATTTCTTTACCAGGCTGCTGCAAGATTTCCATTTTTTCTGCGTTGAAGAAAACAATTTCTGCAGGACCAAGTTCGTGGTAATCTTTGTAGCCCAGATTCATGTATGCGTAGTTTTCAAAGCTTGCGCAGAAGGCACCATCTTTGTGACCAATTTCTATAGGAGTACGACCAAGGCGGTCGCGGGCAGCGTAGATTCCGTCAGCTGTTAAAATCAGCATGGAAATTGAGCCCTTAATTTTTTCCTGAACAAACTTAATGCCTTCTACAATTGTGTCCTTGTGATTCAAAAGGGCAACAATAAGTTCAGTCTGGTTGATTTCACCACCGCTCATTTCCAAAAAGTGAGTGTAGCCGGAATCAAGAACTTCTTTTACAAGTTCGTCCTTGTTTGTTACGATACCAACTGTTGTGATTGCAAAGTTTCCAAGGTGAGAGTGAACCAAAAGCGGCTGAGGTTCGTAGTCAGAAATACATCCGATACCCATCTTGCCGTGAAGGTCTTCCATGTCGTTTTCAAATTTTGTACGGAAGGGCGAGTTCTGAATATTATGGATTGAACGCGAAAAGTGGCCGTCGGCATTAACTACCGCAATACCTCCGCGTCTGGTTCCAAGGTGGGAGTGATAGTCTACTCCGAAAAACAAATCCAACGAACAGTCTTCTTTTGAAGCAACGCCAAAATATCCGCCCATTTTCTACATCCTTTTTTATTGATTTGAAAGAAAAAATATGCGGATATTATAGTGATTTTACGCGTCGATGGCAAATAGTGCTCCTGCCTGAGGTTTTGCCCCGGCAAGAACGTATGGTGTCTGAGAAACTGCCTGCTGAATCTGTTTCTGGTACTGCTCGATAAGAGCCTGTGCTCTGTCATCACTGATGTCTGTAATAGATTCTTTTGGCTTATTTTGAATTGCGGAAATGCGGTCTATAAGAGAGTTCAAAATTCTAATCTTGCTGATTGAAACGCCCTGCTGTCCTGACTTAGCAGCAACGCCGGAAACGTGGTCAAAATGCGAATAAAGAAGGGCTGTTTTGCTTACAGGAACATAAAGTTTTCCCGCAGCACCACTAGAAGTGATTGCCCCGCTGTATGAAAATGCATTGCTATAGTTTCCGATTGAACTTGTCATTTTTTTAGCCCTCTTACTCTAATTGTCGGAGGCCCAGAAAAAATGATTAGAAAAAAATGTGCCCCTTAGAATTTTGTATATTGGGAAAATAATTCTGAATTATAAAAACTGGTTGAAAAACTGGTTGACTTTAAAAACCTTTCCCCTTATATTCTATTTATACAGGAGGTAACCTATGGCTTTATCAATGATTCCATCTGGATACAATGTTTATGATGTTGGTGCTTTTGATGCAAAAACCTATTTTGCCGAACTTTTACGCAAGGTAAAGGAAGGCGTTACAATCAACATTACAAAAAATGGAAAGCCAGTTGCTGTTTTGCAGGGAAAAACTACTGTGCAGAACCAGGCTGCCTTGGATGCTCATAAGCGTATTTGTACCCGTGCTCAGCGAATGGCCGAACTTCGTAAAAATAGCGGAGCAGAAGCCCTTACTGCAGCAGAAATAAAGGAGCTTAAGAATGCCGGCAGAAAATACTGAAACTCTTACTAGCGGTGGCCCGCTTCCATGTTTTGTAGCAGATACCTCTTTTATGGCAGCTTACCTTCTGAACGGTCTTTGTGATGATGAAATGTCAGACTGTGTAAAAGATATAGAATACGTTCTGGAAAACAATGGACAGATTTACGTGCCGCCGCTTTTCTGGTACGAAATTCAAAATGTACTTTTGTACAAGACTCGTTCAAAAAAAGATGGTAAAGCAAGACTTACTAATACCGATGTAATGGATATTATGTACGACCTGCAATGCCTTCCAATTTATACAGATATGCTCCCGGATGGAGAAATCCGCCAGCGCATTTTCTCCATGGCCCAGGAGCACAATCTTTCATATTACGATGCTTCTTATTTTGAACTAGCCCGCCGCTATAATCTTGTACTAAAAACTTACGACGAAGATTTGAAGCGGGCTATTGAAGAATAGGTTTTATGCCCAAACTAACCAGAGAATGGCCGCTGCAGCTGCAGTGGTAAGGATAGTGAATGGGGCACTTATTTTCAGGAAGCCTGGGAAGGTGATAGGGTGACCTTCTTTTTTGAGGATGCCCATTGCAACAACGTTTGCAGAAGCTCCGAATGGAGTGAGGTTGCCACCGAGGCAGGAACCAATCAAAAGTGCGAACATAAGAAGTTCCTTCTGAATGTCCATAGCCTGTGCAAGGTTTCCTGCAACCGGCAGCATAACGATGATGTATGGAACGTTATCAACAAAGCCGGAAATTAAAATACTGAAGAGGAGAATTAAAAGGAAGCCCAGGAACTTGCTGCCGCCTGTAACGTGGGCAAGCCAGAGGGCAAAGTCGTTCAGTAAGCCTGTTTCGCTGATGGCACCGACAACCACAAAAATGCCAATAAGGAAGAAGATAGTTTCCCAGTCCAGTTCTTTTACAAGAGTCCAAACTTCGCTGGCTGCCTTTTTCTGATGTAGACGGTACCAGAGTAGCCCGATAATTCCAAGTCCAAGTACAAAACATCCGGAACTATAACCAAGTTCTGGAGTAAGGAATGAAATTACAGCCAGACCGAAAATCATAATCAGAAGGAGCCACATAGGGAAGAAAGAAATTACTTCTTCTCTGTCTACAGTTGCTTTTTCCTTTGCCTTGCTGAAGAAGCAGTAAAAGAAAATACAGCCCACAATAAGACCAGCCTGAATAAAGAAGAAAATGGAAATCTTACCCTGAGAAACAAAAAAGTCGTTAAAGCTGTAGTGAGCGTAGCTTGCAAAAATCATGCTTGGAGGGTCACCAACCAAAGTTGCAGTTCCTTCCAGGTTAGACATAAGTGCCAATCCAATCATAAATGGAACCGGATTCAGCTTAAGTTTTCTGGAAAGAGCCAGGGCGATTGGTGCCATCACCAGAACAGTTGCTACGTTTTCTACAAAGATAGAAATAATGCCGGTCATTGCAAGAATGAGTACAACGGCAATTCCTGTACTAGGAGAAATAGCAACAAGTGCATCTGCAATGCGGGCTGGAACACGCGAGTAGATAAAGAGGGCGGCAATAATCATGCTGCCAACGTAAATCATAAGGATATTCCAGTTTATGAGCTCAAGGAAAATGTGATGGAAAAGTGCGCCTGCTCCAGAGAGCGGTTCAAACACATTTCCGCCAAGAGCGCCGCCCTGACACAAAAAGCCAAGTACAACAACAATAAGGGCAGCTGTGCTGGTCATCCACACCTTTTTTTCCTGAAAGATGATAACAAGCAAGTACATTACAAGGGCGATGCCCAGAACAATCCATTTGATATCCATGAGGACTCCCATTACACGTTGAATTTAAAGAACAATACGTCGCCATCCTGAACAACGTACTCTTTACCTTCCTGGCGGTACTTTCCGGCAGCCTTAATTGCGGCTTCGTCCTTGTACTGGCGCAGGTCGTCTATAGTGTAGGCTTCTGCTTTAATAAAGCCTTTTTCAAAGTCTGTGTGAATTACACCGGCAGCGCGAGGTGCCTTGTCTCCAGCGTGGATTGTCCATGCACGGCACTCATCTGGTCCGCCTGTAAAGAAGGTGCGAAGTCCCATCAGGTGGTAAGTTTTGCGGGCCAAAACTGCAAGACCACTTTCTGAAAGTCCAACGCTGTCCATAAAGTCTTTGCGGTCAGCAGGGTCAGTAATTTCAGCCAAATCAGCTTCGAACTTACCGCAGATTACAACAACTTCAGAGTTTTCTTCATCAGCATATTTCTTTACGATTTCAACGTATTTGTTTGTCTGAGCTTCAATAGAGTCTTCGTCTACGTTTGCAACGTAAATTGTAGGCTTCATTGTAAGAAGGAACATATCGTAAAGAGCGTTCTTTTCATCATCAGTAAGGTCTGCTGTGCGGGCACACTTTCCGTCCTGGAGCAGAGGCTTAATTTTTGCAACAGCGCTAATCCAAGGAGCGTATTTCTTTTCTTCTTCTTTTCCCAAAGAACGGATTGCTCTGGTTACCTTATCCTGGCGGGCTTCAATTGTGTTCAAGTCTGCCTGGCAAAGTTCCCAGTTAATAGTAAGAATATCAGTTTCAGGGTCAATTGGAGCTGCTTCGTTAGCGTTATCGCGAACGTGCATAATGTCCGGATTATCAAAACAGCGTACAACGTGTGCAATTACAGAACATTCGCGGATGTTTGCAAGGAACTTGTTTCCAAGACCTTCACCGTTGCTGGCTCCCTTAATCAAACCTGCAATATCAACAAATTTTACGCTTGCAGGAGTCTTCTTTTTTGGGTTATGAATAGAAGCCAGAAAATCAAGTCTTTCATCTGGAAGATCAACAATACCAATGTTAGGATCGATTGTACAGAAAGGAAAATTCTCAGCCGCAGCTGGAGCCGCAGTCAGAGCCGAAAAAATAGTAGACTTTCCAACGTTTGGAAGTCCAACAATACCACATTCAAGTGCCATATATTTACCTCAAAAATTATTACTAATATACCAAACTGACAGATAAATTACAAATCTTCTAATTCTTCAAGTTCTTCTACATCGTCAATGATGACATCTTCGTTTGTGACAACGGAATCATCAGCTTTAGAATTACTGTAATGTAAAATGTATTCGTTGTATTTTCCAATAACTTTGCTAAAGTCTACCTGCATAAGACTCTGAAGGTCCGGCAGTTCTTCCTGAATCTGGTCAAAGTCATTTTCAATAATATTCATCAGGTCGCCGTCCAGCTCTCTGTTGTCTGTCATTTCCCTCATTATGGAAATAACCTTGTCTTTAGAGAACTTTCCCTTGTAGCTGCGGCTGTCGCAAAGGGCACTGGTTATATCGGCAATAGTAAGAATTCTCTGGGTCATGTTCAGCTCAGAGGCTGTAAGATGCTGAGGGTAACCGCTTCCGTTCAGCTTTTCATGATGACGGAATACGTTGTCGAGTATTTCTTCCGGTACAAGGCCTTTTAAAATTCTTTTTGAGTGATTTACATGGTAGCGCATAATACCCATATCTTCTGGCGAAAGTTTTCCAGGATATTCCAGAATGCGCTGAGGGGTAACAATTTTTCCAATGTCGTGAAGAACAGCGCTGGTAAAAAGTTTAGAAAGCTGTTCAGAAGTAAGGTCTTTTCTTAAGCCAAGAGCCAGGGCATAGCAGGAAGTGTTAATGGAATGGCTCATGGTAACTGTACTCTTAAAGTCCAGAATGTAGATTAAGAGCTTTTCCAGAGTTTTGTTGTCTTCTTCCGAAAACTGCATCTTGTTTATAAAGTCATACAGTTCATCAAGATAGCCTTCGTCGCGGATGCAGTCTTCCAGTTCGTGGTTTTTATTAAGCTGAGTAAAAACTGCTATAATTTCCGGGTCCAATTTGCCTGGAGCAAGGTCATTCAGGTTATCTGGAAGTGGTTTATCAGGATATCTGTAAACAAAATCACTTACGCGGGCGCAAAGGCTGATTATAGATTTATAGGTTTCCTGATGAAGATAATTTTTTGCATCACGGTTAAAGCTGCCTGGAAAATCGTCCAGAGCAATTGCATCATTGCGGATTGGAGTCATGAATTCCAGATAGAAGCAGGCAAACATGTATTTGCTTTTTACTTCCGGAGTGTCTGAAAGATAGTCTACATCATTTGTGTAGGGAGAATAGTTAAAGAACATATCCTCGCGGAAAAATCCGATAGTGTGAAAAAGAGAAAGAAAAACCAGATTGCGGATGCTGCCACGTTCCGGCAGTTTGTAGGCGTGGGCTATCTTCATTACAAGGTAGGACGTTCTTTCTGTGTGACGCACAATTTCCTTGTTGATATGGAAAAGCACTCGTCCTGCTATGCGGATAAGAGCGCCCGAAGAAAGGACTGAGTAGAGTTGAGATTTTAAATTGCTCAAATCAGCCATAAATCCGCCTTTTACTGAGGAATCAGTCTGTTTAGAGTGAAATCCCTCTGTCTCCAGTTTTTATCTACTTTGACTTGTAAATCAAGCTCTATCTTTTGAATGTAAATTTCGTTCAGTTTGCGTAAAGCGGCGCTTCTAATTTCTTTAATTTTTGAAGCGCCTTTGCCAATTACAATTCCCTTCTGGCTTTCCCGTTCAACGCACAAAAAGGCGCGGATCCAAAGTTTTTTGCCGTCATTGCGGTGTTCAATATCTGCAACATCAACATAAACCGCATGTGGAATTTCGTCTTCAAGGCGGTTTATAGCTTCACCGCGGATAATTTCACAGACACGGAAGCGCAAGTCCTGATCGGTATACATTTCTTCGTCATAAATTGGGTCGCCTTCCGGAGAAATATCGTACAATCCCTTAAGAACTTCGTTTATACCTTCGTCCTTTTCTGCAGACATTTCAAAAATGCGTTCTGCTGGAATCTGAGGTAGATTTGCATTTATAAAGGTGCGGATTTCCTGAGGGCGGCTGGTCTTCAAATCTGTTTTATTGATGGCCACAACAACCTTATCCTGAAGGCCTTTAATTAATTCTGCAGTGTGAACTTCTTCTTCTCCGGTTGCCCTGGTTGAATCTATAACATAAAGAACAGCATCAATTCCTTCCAGCTGGCTTTCTGTAACGTTTCTAAGTCTAAGGTTCAGTTTCTTTTCTGAATCATGATACCCCGGAGTATCAATAAAAATAAGCTGCCCAAGAGATGTGTTTACAAATCCCTTAATGGCATTGCGGGTAGTCTGAGGAATTGGAGAAACAATACTAACCGGTTCCTGACAGGCAGTATTTAAGAATGTGGATTTTCCAGCAGATGGACGTCCAATAATTGCAACAACAGCTGTTTTCATTGTAGAGAATTATAACACACACGGGCAAAAAAGTGTGTAAAAATTTAATTGTTCTGTTATAATATGCCGGATGGAGAATTTCGGAGGTTGTATGAAAATTAAACGTTTTCTTTCTTTCTTTCTTTCTTTCTTTCTTTCTTTCTTTGTTTGTCCTGCATTTTTAATCACAATTATTTCCTGTTCGGCACTGGGCAATTATGCGGATGGGACAATCAGCTTTATTTTTGATATAAACACTATTACTCCGGCCCTTGCACGAGCTGCAGAAGAGTCTGAAGAGCATTTACATTATCCAAAAATCAGCATGAAAATAAATCTGTATTCTGATGACTATTCTGTTACAGAAAACCTTGAATTCACAGATGAAGAAATTAAAAAGGCTTTGGCACTTACTTCTGATGGCACAGCCGATTCAGACTATGGAAGCCATAGCCTTACTTTTGAAAAGGTTCCTTGCAATGTTCCGCTTACCGCACGGGGTATAATATATTTTACATACACCTATGAAGGCGAGGAAGATTCAAAATCTATTTCGTATTATGGAGAATCAGAGGATGTTACCCTCACTCAGAAAAATCTTCAGCTTCCACTTAAACTAAAAAATATTTCGGATGAAGAAAAAGTTGCAAACGGAGACTATTGTACCTTTTATAATTTAGACAGTAATTGCACTCTTTTTGGAGTTGATAATGGTTTCTACTATATATATAAGGATGGTAATCAGTGTTCTCTTGGATTATTTAAGGTTACTAAAAAAGACCAGTTTGGTAATCCTCAGTATTTAGAACTGGCAGAAAGATGCTGGTATGACAGCGAAGCTGATGATTACGTTTTTGC
>JAEEGH010021592.1_pt1 | contig 13278 bp, 15 predicted proteins | sample 9134181 | NCBI WGS metagenome assembly JAEEGH01 (sample SAMN16246544, study PRJNA631951) | gut metagenome | biome: gut microbiome; feature: rumen; material: DP-attached | host: Bos | place: Iran: Karaj | collected 2018-10
TTGAATGAATTCACCGAATTCATTCAAAAACCTGTCCCCATGATCTCACTTCAGCACCCGATTTGCTTTTCCCTTCGGCCAGCGACTTTTGGTTTCGGGCTTTGCCGATGGCTTTTCGTTAAACATTGCAACTTTTTCAGCGCGATTGCAATTAATTTGAGGATTATTTCGTATCTCTGAGCTTCGCTCGAAGATAGGCTGCATCTCGGAAATACAAAGATTTAGAGTCCCTTAATAAGGGACGGCTATAATGCAGGGATAAAAAATAATCAAATTGTTTTGTATTTCGCTCGATTTGCACTATCTTTGCAACCAGAATGAGACAGATATATGTATTGTTGATAGTGTTGCTCGCGTTGGCGGGATGCGGGGGCGGGAGATACGGTGAGATGCGTCAGCGGCTTGATGCGCTGAATGCACTGAACCGTGCTGACTCTGTGCTTACTGCCACGGAGCGCGACGAGGCGCAGGCCCTCGCCGATTATTTCGACAGTCACGGCACGCCTAACGACCAGATGCTGGCCCACTACCTCTTAGGCCGCTGCTATGCCGATATGCGCGAGGCCCCCATGGCCCTCCACTGCTACCAGGAGGCCATCACCCGTGCCGACACGCTTAGCCCTGACTGCGACTTCGCCCAGCTTAGCAGGGTCTATGGGCAGTCCTCCGCTATCTTTTATCAGCAGGGTTTATACCGCAATGCGATGGAATATGACGACCTCTCAGCAAAATACGGATGGTTAGGCAAGGATACATTATGCGCATTGAGGAGCTATGCCATGAAAGCAGCGGCATACGACCAGCTTCAAATGAAAGATTCTGCGATCTTGGTATATGATAATGTTGTCAAACAACTGAATACCAACAACTTTAAAAGGGAGGGAGCTGTTATTTCTGGGTTGCTTGCATTTGAATTACAGGAGAAAGGTGAATTAGAAAGAGTTTGGACATTACTTAATGAGTATGAACGTCATTCTGGTTATTTCAGTTCTATAGGTGAAATAGAGAATGGACGCGAAATCTTTTATTACTGGAAAGGTCTGTATTATCTTAAAACGAATCAGCTTGACTCCGCAGAATATTATTTCCGCAAGGAACTACGTACTGGCAAGGACTTTAATAACCAGAACTGTGGCTCTCATGGCTTGGCTATGCTGTTTAAACAAAAGCATATTCTTGATTCTGCAAGCTATTATTCTGAATATAGCTATGCTATGAATGATTCATGCTTTGTTGAGATGTCAACTCACGAGGTTGAACAGGCCAAAGCCATGTACGACTACAGTCGTAATCGTGAACTGGCACAGCAGGAGAAAAATAAAGCTGACAGGCAGACCATCAGGCTGCTTGTTGTGTGTGTCGTAATGATTTTATTACTGATTGTCTTAGGAATTATTGTTGTGTTGTTTTATTTGCAGCTGCAGAAGCGTAAAGCTGAAAAATCCAGATATGATGAGTTGCTAAGACAACTCAACAGTGTGCAGGCAGAAATAACAACACTTCGTGTGCATGAAGCAGAATTCCATAGCCTGATTGATAAGAAAGAGTCTGATATTGCAGATCAGGATTTAGAGGACGCTGCGTTAAGAGACGCCCAGGCAGAATTGGATCGGCTTCGTGATAAAGAAAAACAGCTAAGCGGGCTTGTCAAAGAGAAAGAGGAGGCTATAACTGACCTGCAGACACAATTGGCCAGATATGAACAACGACAGGCAGACCTAGTCCAGAAAGAACAGACAGAACTTGAAAGGCTCAGCAATATCCCCTTCTATCAGGATTTGATTGACAAATCAAATAAAGGTACGCTTTTGTCGGATGATGAATGGAATAGTGTCAATGCACTTGTCAAGGAGGTGCTCCCTGAGTTTTATGTGTTTCTAACGACGAAGAAGAATTATCTGAACGAGAAAGAGTATAAGGTTTGTCTCCTTACCCGTTTACATTTCTTGGGGAAAACATCTGCTGCTTTTATAGGTTTAGCCCCGTCTTATATCACCAAATACCGCAAGGATCTCCACGTAAAACTCTTTCAGGGCGATGGTGACAGCAAGGCATTTGTTCAAATATTAGGTGCAATAGGCTGATTTCTTATTTTTTTGAATTATTATTGAATTTCCGCAAATGACTGTCTTTTAGCCGTTTGCGGTTCTTTGAATTTTCTTTGAATTTGTAATTGCCATTTTATTTGTTTCTTTTTGGGTATTTGTCTATCTTTGCCACCAAATTCCTAAACAAGCTGTACGTACATGTTTAATTACAACTTTAAATGAAAAGATTATGAAGGAAAGAAACAAATCCATTTTAGCATTCCTCGGATTAACCAATCTGGGGTGGGCAACTTTTAAAAGATCTACACTTATTACTGCTCTTGTATGTATTTCATTGTTTTTCTCACCTTCCCTAGTTTCCGCTCAAGACGGTGGAGATGAGGAAGAAATTGAGTTCAGTGTTGATTGGGGAGATCCTACTCCAGGAGGACTTGGTCATTCAAAGACTCCTATTCTCATGCCAACACTTTGGCAGAATGGTTACTTGCTGGACTTCCACGGTACACATACTGACTATGTGCTACGCATCGTTGATGCCGCAGACAACGTGGTCTATATGGCTGTGGTTCCCTCGTTTCAGACTCAGGGCTGGCTACCTACTACACTTAGCGGCACCTACCGCATTGAACTCATCTCTGGCGACTTGCTCTTCTACGGCTTCATCACGCTGTAAAGCAATCATTCATTTCGGAGTGCCGGCAAAGAAGCTGAATGCCGACGTGTCGGCACTTTGTAACGTATTAAGTACTAATTCAATCATTAATTAAAATGAGAAAAATTCTATTCTTAACATGCTTTTTAGCAGGAATGCTTGTTGCATGTAGTAATGATGCTGATGGTGATCTGTCTTTCAATGGTAATGGAGGGGTCACCGTTGAGGATTTAGGAGATATTAGTGATGAAATCGCTATTTTCTTTAATAAAGAGTTGCCAGAAAGGCATAATGATTCTCAGCCCTACGGTTATTCAACCTCTTTCTTCTATGATTTTTCTATTGGTTCAAAAGAAAAAATTGAATGCCTTGAGAATGTCGTTCGTCTCATCAATAGCAATCAGGAGCTGGCTGACATTTATCAGGGCGAGAATGAGCTCCCAAAGATTGACTTTGACAAGTATACGCTTATCATAGGCCACCAACTCTTGCCATGTCTTGGTTTCTATCTTACCAAAAAGGAACTCGTGGTAAGTAAAGAAGGCCTTGTTTTGAACCTATATACAAGGAACGATAGAGAAATACGTGCTTGTATGCTTCAAAATTTCTATTTCTGGGGGCTCTATCCTAAACAGTCGCAGAATACTGTCTCTGTCAAGTGTTTTATGGAATATACAAGCAAATAATAAAAGCATAAAGAATGGAAACAAGAAAGATTTTGGCATGACTTTTAGTAATACGGATTTCTTATATCACGCTGTAAAGCAATCTGTCTAATTCGGAGTGCCGGCAAAGAAGCAACATGCCGACGTGCCTGCACTCCATTAGACATCGTAAAAACAGCATTGACTATGAAAAGTCCATCCTCCTTTTGGCAGGTATGCTTCGTGCTTGCAGGAATTCGGATGAGGCCTCTAACGGTGGATGGCAGCCGGAGACCTGTTTGTGATAATGAAAGAATTTGGTATGGAAAAAATGAAGAAACTAACGAATAAAGAACGGGTAATAATGGAGCTGTTCTGGCAGAACGGCCCAATGTTCGTTCGTGAACTTCTTGAGCACTACGAAGAGCCGCGTCCCCATTTCAACACGTTGTCCACTTTCGTGCGCCGTCTGGAGCAGGTGGGCTATATAGGCCATAAGCAGTACGGATCCTCCTACCAATACTACGCTCTCATTTCAGAGCAGGACTACGAAATCTATTCGGAGTACCGGCACGGAAGCACAATGCCGACGGTCGGCACTCCTATTAAAGAACTATCATTAATCAATAATCAATAACATAATACAAACATGAAAAGACAAATTTTGACGATTCTGTTGCTGATGTCTGTCATGGCGGCTTCGGCCCAGGACGCTGTAGGCACATGGAGCCTGAAACCCATGGTTGGCGGTACGATGGCTAATTTGGCAGGAAAGGGGTCTGGTTACAACAAAAGTAAGATTGGATTAGTAGCCGGTGGCGAGGTGGCTTACCAGACAACACGCCACTTGGCTCTTTCCTTAGGCGTGCTTTATGCACAGCAAGGGGCAAAGGATTTTGATCTGGATCAAACAGCAAACGAGACCATAAACGATTATCAGTTTAAAACGGAATATGTAAATTTTCCGCTGTTGGCGAACTATTATTTGATGAAAGGGTTGGCCTTGAAAACCGGCATTCAAATGGGGCTTCTTGTTAAGGCCAGGGAAAGCATGGATTACCATAACTTGGCAAGTGATGGAAGCGACGTTCATAAAAAGATAGATGACGATGTAAAGAGCGGCAGCTATACATTTGACCTGTCAATACCGATTGGCCTATCCTATGAATATGAAAACTTTGTGCTGGATGTCCGTTATCAGGCTGGCTTGACGCGTGTGCTTAAAGACAACGAGACTTGGTGGCGGTTGGATGAACCCAAATGGCGCAACAGCGTTTTCCAACTGACACTGGGCTACAAGTTTGCATTGTAATTTGCTACAGTATTCCCATCATCAAACCGTCTCACTTATAAAAGAAATATCGCGCTGTAAAGCATTCTCTTTTGGGGGTAATCGATATTCAAGCGTGATTATACGAACAAATGTTGATACCCCTCTTTAAGAGAAAAACAATTAGAAGTAATAAAAATGAAAATAAATGCCTCAATATTTGCTATTATTGTCTCAGCTTTTGTTATGAATGGTTGTGGACATGTCGATGATGATAATGTTGATCCGTTTCCTCCAAATGATGTTAGTAAAGACTCTACTAACGCACATCCTCAAGAGACTTATATTATCAATCATCCTGTACCATTTTCCCCTGAAAGTGCAGAGGCCAAAGCTCTACTTGGAAAATGGAAAGCCGTTAAAGATGGTCTCGGCGACTTGAAAAAACAAAACCTATTTTTAGAGTTTGGTAACGACGGTATTTTATCTTATGAAACCCATGTCGGCTTCGAAGACCACACATTAGTTATATCCAACTATGGTTTTAAGGAAGATTGGACGTATAATGAGACTTTAGGAGCATTAGAGGGGACCCTGCTCTGTACTCTTATAAACAGAGATAATCATGAACATGACTCTTACTATTGTTTTGTTACCAACGACCTTCTTGTATTATATTATGGAGGAATACAAAATGTTCCAAACCATATTTCACTTATGGATCCAGCCACTTATTATGAACGTATAAAATGAAAGAGATCATGGGGACAGGTTTTTGAATGAATTCACCGAATTCATTCAAAAACCTGTCCCCATGATCTCCTCATTCAAACGAAACCAACTCTGTGCCACACTCATTGCAGAGCAAGGGCGGATTTAGGCTTCCCGTTGCGATTTCCTTGTCAAAACATGATTCTATGTCAAGGATGTTTTCATAGACACAGCCGCAGTTAGGGCACTTATATTGAGGATTATTAGGCATGAGGTGAGCGCTTTTGCTGCTTACCTTGTAGCCATTTGATGAAGTGATAACCATATTCTTTACAAGTTAACAGTTAATGTTTCAATACTTTCTTACCACCTATAATGTTGATACCTTTACTAGGTTTCTTCAACCTTCTACCGTTGAGGTCATAAACTGGGGATTTTATGCTCTTATCCATGGTGATGCCCTGAATACCAGAAGGATCAAACTCTACGATATTTTTGAAGTAATATGCATACCCTGCATTAATGTAAGAAGTCTCGCTGTTTTCAGGAATTTGCAGAGTTGCATTATATACAATACTGAAAGCTCTGTCTCCAAGAGTTGGAGCTTTATCATTTAGTGACTTTACAGAAATCAATTTAGTACAGCCTAAAAATGCATCATAACCAATATTTGTTACAGCACTAGGGATTATTATAGAACCCAATCCTATGCAATCACGGAAAGCGTACTCACCGATAGAGGTAATACTATTAGGAAGATCTACAAAGATTAAACCGCTACAACCATAGAAAGTTCCTGCCATAATGTATGTCACTCTATTGGGGATATTCACAGAAGTTAAACCATTACAATATCCGAATGCCCACGGGCCAATACTTGTAACACTATTGGGGATATTCAAAGAGGTTAATCCGCTACATTGATAGAATGCTGAATGACCAATTGATGTTACACTGTTAGGGATAGTAATAGAGGTCAGACCACTGCATTGACAGAAAGCTTCATAACCAATATTAGTTACATCATCGGGAATAAAACTCATTTTACATCCAGTAATTAGGGTGTTATTTTCCGTTTCTATAATAGCATTACAATTGTTTCTTGAATCATATCTACTATTGCCTTTTTCTACAATAATAGAGGTTAAGCTAGTACAGCCCAAGAAAGCATTATGGTATATGCCAGTTACACTGTTGGGGATATTCACAGAAGTTAAACCGCTACAATATTTGAATGCAGAATTGCCAATCGACACTACACTGTTATGGAAAGTAACAGAGGTCAGACCTGACCAGCCACAGAATGTGTGACTACCAATGGATGTCACCTCATTGGGTATTTCAAGTCCTTTGATTTCTTCGCCTTTTAAATATAAGTGATGAGCATAATAAAGTGGATTAGAACTATCCTCATAGAAGCGTATCTTGCACCAAGCAACAATATCAGAGATGTAAACGGAGGTTAAACCGATACAGCCAGCGAAAGCATAATAACCAATATCAGTAATGCTATTAGATATGTAAACAGAGGTTAAGCCTGTACAACCAGAAAAAGCCCGTTCACCAATAGATGTAACACCATCAGGGATGGTCACTGAGGTTAAGGAGGAACATCTATCGAAAGCCCATTCGCCAATAGAGGTGATTTTAATGTTTGCTCCAGCAAAAGATACAGACTCTGGTATAACGATGTCGCCAAAATAACTTTCTCCATTGGCAGGCTTTATTACCTCGGCCTCATTACTATTTTTTATTCGACATCTTATTCCGTTAGTTTCCACACAAAAATCGGATTCAGAAATAGATTTAAAGTTTCTCCAATAATCGGCATTAGAGAATTCTTCTTTCTTTCCTTCTGGGACATATAGGTCTGTCCATGTGTAGCAAGTGTTCCCGAATGTGTGATCACTTATTTCAGGAATTTTTGAGCCATCCCCAATCATATAAATACTGGTAATGTTTTCTGCTTTATAAAAAGCATAATCTCCTATTTTCCGACTGCCAATCACGAGCGTTTTAATTTCTGTATCCTCATCACTATATAAATGTTGTGCGTAGAATAAAGGATTACTATCTTGAGAAACAAAATCGATGCCACACCATGCATCGATGTCATTGACAATTACTTTCTTTAGACTAGTACAATTCCTGTATGCACCAAGACCAATCCTCGCAACAGAGGGTACAGAGATCTTTTCCAAACTTACACAATTCATAAAAGCATAATCATCAATTACCCACATTTTATCAGGTAAGTTTATCTGCTCCAATCTTTTGCAATTCAAAAAGGCATTTTTTGGTATATAAATAAAATTGGAGGGTAATATGACGGCATTAAGACTACTACAATTCTCAAAAACATTTTCTCCTAAAGATAGCGCTTCCTCTGGTAAATGAATAGCTAATAGACCGCTGCAATTTTTAAATGCACATTTCCCAATACTTGATAGTTGTTCTGGAAGTGTTATCGTAGTCATACCTATACACCCTTCAAAAGCACTTTCTCCTATTGAAGTTGTTGTCTGTGGAATAGTTATGGATTCTAGCTGTTCACAGCCATAGAACAGTTTATTATTGATAGATGTAATCCCTTCAGGTAAAATTACATTAGACAAGGCTTTGCATTCGTAAAAGACACCAACACCGATCGTTTTCATACTTTGAGGAATTGAAATAGAGGAAAGACTACTGCATCCATAAAAACAATGATCTGGCAAAATCGTAATACTTTGTGGAATGGAAATAGAAGTTAGTGCCGAACATTCCTTGAATGCCATGTAATCAATTTTTGTAACTTTAAACAGTTTATCTCTGTATGTTACAGTTTCAGGAATAACTATATCCCCCGTATATTTAACTCTGTAGCCAGATTGATTATATCCGCCGAAGGTAACTTCGAACTCGTCAACAGACAATCTGTTGTAATAAATGCCGTCAACCTCGCAGTCGTATGCAAAAACACTTGTACTTACAAAGAGTGCAAGCATAGTCACATAAAACAATTTGTAAAACCGTTCCATAAGCTTATCTTTCATTAGAATAATTAGGATGGAAATTTCTTATAAAGAATTAGCGAACTTTTTTACATTTAGATCAGCGCCGACCATTACAATCTGCAAATCTTTTAAGTTTGAAGGGGCTAGGATCCTATTTAATTGCTTACTATCTGAATAGACATATACATGAATCTGCCCATTGGTCATGTTCCTAAGAGCATTCTTCAAATTCTCTGCCGTCTTCTCATAGAAGCGCTCTTTTGGGGAGTCCATACTCTTAATCCATACGATGAATGGAACATTGTCATAGTAGACATCTTCTGCAAATAACGAATTCTTAAAAATGAGTTTGATTTGATTGATAATTGTTTCGTACTCTGGAACTTGATCGAATACGAATTTGACTGCAATGTTACAGAGCGTTTTAGAATCGTCTTCAGTAATAGTTACTTCAGGAAGCGTGAACTCGTTAGGGTCAAAATCTTCAAAAACTTGAGGCTTCATAATCATAAATCTTTAGTGCCTATAGTCACCCAGATTCAGCGGTTAGTAATATTTATCTACAGAAAGACGTGGGTGCTCTACTTCGCCTATCCCACATCCGGGCTCTCGCATTGCCTTGCATCAGGATAAGCAACTCGATAGCCCACGCCGAGATATATTGACGATACCCACAAAAACATGAGTAGGGTACAATACACCCAAAGTGGACGTCTCGTTGCGTTTCTTCTGATGCCTTGATTTGCGAGATCTGGATGTCGAAGATAACGTTCGTAAACGTCCTTTTTACCACTAAAATTCGACCCGTCAACCCTTTCAGGCAATTTGAGTCGTCTGCAAATATACAAAAAAGTTAGCAAATTGAGCATGTTTTTACGAAAAATCTTCATAATTCGTTGCTAATTTCAAGAAAAAGCGCTATTTTTGCAGAAAACATCGATAGAATCATGGGAACTCTGCTGATCCATTTTACCAGAGATATTCGGAGGTATAATGTCTGTATCAACAGGCAATAGAATCTGCAACAAAACGTTATTGGAGATATGGCAAAAAAGGAAAACAACGAATTAGAGAAAAGGAACCGGGCTTTCCTGATTAACCAAGATGAAAACGGAATAGTTCGAGTTTATGTAGGATTCGAGAGTGAAGATGTGTGGCTCAATGTGGAGCAGATGATGGAACTGTTTGATGTTTCGCAGCAGGATGTTAGCTATCACATCAATCAGATATATGTCGAGAATGAGCAAGATCCAGAACGAACTCACAAAAAATTTTTGTTAGTTCGGCAGGAGGGAAATAGAAGTGTCCGTAGAAACATGAGCCACTACAATCTGGATATGATTATTGCTGTGCCTATAAGGTTACTCACGCTCTCTATTTAGATATGGGCAGAGGCTGGAACTATGCATGGTTTAGAGACGAAGACGGCAAGGTAAAAGAAATCTTTTCTGAAAGCAAATTGGCTCCAAGTTATAAGTACAGAACCAATTGGATTACCTTCTATAAGTGACTAAAAGCGATAAAATGCAGAGAGAATAACGATATACGGAATAAAAGCATTAACTTTGCAAACGAAATGGCTAAACGTAGAGAAATAAGAAACAGTACGGCAGAGTTCCTAATCTTTCAGATAGAAGGAAAGGAACAAGGGATAGAGGTGTTCTATAAGGACAAAACGGTGTGGTGTACCCAGAAAGCGATGGGGATGTTGTTCGACTGTACCTCTGACAATATAAGTGTGCATTTGCAGAACATCTATGATACGGACGAACTAAAAAAAGAGGCAACTACCGAGAAAATTTCGGTAGTTCGGCGTGAAGGTAACAGGGATGTCAACCGTACGCTTCAGTTTTACAACCTCGATGCCATCATAAGTGTGGGATATCGTGTCAATAGCATCCGGGCTACTCAGTTCCGCCAGTGGGCTACCAGTGTACTGCGAGAATATGCCATTCGTGGATATGTGCTGGACAGAAAGCGTATGGAGAATGGCACGTTCTTGGATGAGGACTACTTTGAACACCTGTTAGCAGAGATTCGTGAAATTCGTCTGTCTGAGCGACGTTTCTATCAGAAACTGACGGACATCTATGCTACAGCCATTGACTACAATCGCGATGCTCCTACCACGAGACAGTTCTTCAAGATGATGCAGAACAAGGTGCACTATGCCGTTCATAGACATACAGCGGCAGAACTGATTGTGGAACGTGCCAACGCTGAACAGGAGCACATGGGTCTGACCACATGGGAGAATGCTCCTGACGGGAAGATTGTGAAGACAGATGTGTCGATAGCCAAGAATTATCTGAAAGAGGTGGAACTGGCTGACATGGGGCAGTTGGTGAATGGTGTGCTGGAATTAGCAGAGCGCATGGCCAAGCGCCATATTCCCATGACGATGGAAGACTGGGCCAAGCAGATAGACATCATCCTGGCAGCTGGTGGCAATGAGGTGCTACAGAACGCAGGAACTGTAACGGCAGAAGAAGCAAAGGAACATGCCGAGACTGAGTTTGAAAAGTATCGCATTGTGCAAGACCGTCTGTTCCAGAGTGACTTTGACAAATTCTTAGGCGCATTGCCATTTGAAAAAGAGGATGAAGATAAACCAGAATAGGCCATGATGTACGACGATGACCAGATGCTCATGTTGTCGGGGATTCAGCACTATATGTTCTGTCCCCGACAATGGGCGCTGATACACATCGAACAGCAACAGTATATCTGTATATCAACAGATTACAGAATAAAAGTCGCCCCCCATGTGGGGGTGTGGATTGAAACTCAGTCAGAGGAATGGGACGCTGAAAACAAGTGACAGCCATGTGGCATGTATTGTAACTTTTGGGGGTGACCGTGCAAATATAGTACATTTTCTCTAATTGCAAAATTCTTCACTCGAATTTATGTCAGGGGACTGGTACATTGACATATGCATCTCCCCTTTTTTATTTATCCCCCCTAACTAGCCTATATAGCATAGCTAACTGCGCTATTTAGCACAGCTAACTAGCCTACTTAGCAGTCTTCATCAGGGTCGGAGAAACTGATCAGATTCTCCGATCCCCTGATTCCCGACCCCCTGATTCCTTTAATTCGTTCCGCTCGGCCTAACCGCTGGGCTTGTCCAAGGAAAACTTGTCTTTTCTTACGCATCAGCAAAAAAGTCACGATAATACTTGGAAGTACAAAAAAAACTTTGTACCTTCGCAACCCGAAATCACAGTCGAAATCACTACCTCATGATTTTTGAACTTTTCACGCAAAAACTTTTAATCAACCGAAATAATATGTAATTATGAAAAAAAGTAGAACATTTAAACTGTTTTCAGCACGCGCAGCTGTGCTGATGCTTGCAGCCATGTTTACTGCAGGAGCACAGTCACAGACTATTAAATTTGAAGGAAATAACATACCATATAAGGCTGTCATCAATGGTTCTAGTGACTCTGACGTTAATATTCTGCCAGAAGAGGGTAAATTAATAAATGAGATAGACTATAACCGTTATTTCCAAATAGGTGTGCCAGCTACTATTGTTTTACCATTTCCTACTACAGGTATGACTGTAACAGGAGGAAACTTTTATGAGTTTAACGGCGTGGAATATAATCAATCTGCAGGACGGTGGGAAGCAACTATGACTCAGGTATATGCAAATAAACTGTATAGAAACACCCCTTATATTATTGTCCCTACTGCATCCAAACTAGATTTTGATTTGCGTGGAAACATAGTACATGTTTTTACTGATGTAGCAACAGTAACATGCGATTGCTGGGCTTTTGTAGGCACATACAAAAAGGTGTATTGGGTTAACAAATCTGTAGATGTTGCAAGTTCTGAAATTGTGGCAAATGATGGGAATATGCATCAAGTTGAAGTAGGAGACTATTATGGATTTGCAGCAAATATTGGTACGGCAGTTGGTGGTGTATCTGTTGCAGCTGGTGAATTTGTAAAGTGCTCCGGTAACGGAAAAGTTGATAATAGTGCTTTCATTTTGCCCATGCGTGCATATCTCAAGTTTGTTGGTGATGAAAAATGCCTTGCAAATAATGATACCAAGATGATAACACGCAGTAATGGTAGCAACCTGCCTTCAAGTATAGCAGTCGTTTTGCGTAATGCCGACGGTCAGGTAGCAAGCATTGGCACAGTGTCAAGAGAAACTGGCGAAATCACCTTCGAAGGCTGGTTCACTCTCGACGGCATCAAGCTACCAGCTAAGCCCACAGAAAGCGGTGTTTACATTCACAACGGCAAGAAGGTTCATGTCGGAGACAAGCGATAAAACGAGCGGTTGCTTTTAACGGTAAAATATGAAAAAAAATAATTCGTACAATAGATATGTCTAAGAAGGAATACAACAAACCAAATACGAGAGTGGTTAATTTGCGGCACGACCCTCATTTGCTGAGTGAAAGTGAAAAGTACTATAATCCGAATTCTCCTGGTTCTGAAGTGCCTCAACCCAAGATATGGTATGGATGGGTTGATTAAGTTGCCTGTGATTTTTGACTTGCAAAATACCCCCTGTTTGCTCCGGGTAAACTCCCTGTTTACTCGGAGCAAACTCATAGTTTACCCGGAGTAAACTCCCGCGGTACTGCCGCGCCACCAAAATGTTACTTTCGTGCTTATTCTCCTCCCCTCGGGGAAAGGCTACGGGTTCTTGCTGAGGCAAGCGACCAAGGTCGAGCGGGCGAGCTTTGCTCGGGAATGATCGGGAGGGGGTTAGGTTTCTGTTTTATACCCTCTGATTCCTGACCCGATTAACAGTCGTTTAAGGTTTTTAACACGGTTACTCCCCCCCTACGATTTTCACTGAAATGCCTATTTGTAGGGGGAAACGAAAAGTAACAAGTAACAAGTAACAAGTAACATTTTAGGTCTTTCAGACCATTATAGACTATATATATATTATATATATAATATATATATAGTCTATAAA
>JAEEGH010021595.1_pt1 | contig 13277 bp, 5 predicted proteins | sample 9134181 | NCBI WGS metagenome assembly JAEEGH01 (sample SAMN16246544, study PRJNA631951) | gut metagenome | biome: gut microbiome; feature: rumen; material: DP-attached | host: Bos | place: Iran: Karaj | collected 2018-10
CCAGCAAGACAGTCTGCTCCAATATCAACCAGAACCGGTCCCAGAGCAAACTGTTCAAAACTAAAGCCCACAAACGGAGAATAGAAATTACCTATAATATCCTTTGTTAATGGTGCTTCTTCTGATTTACCTGTTATAATAGCATTAAATCCAAGTCTGATAAATAGGTTTTTAGAAAGACTTGCAAATGCGTATTTTACAGCACCTTCTACATCCGCAATAACAGGGATTGTTTTACCTTCTTCTTCTGAAAGTGGAATTGTAAGGAACTGAGCGCCCGCAAATACATCGGCACCCAGAACATTCTTATTTTCCATTGTATATTTGTAATCAAAATCCAGGGCAACACCATAATGCAGTGAGCTTATATCAGACTGTTTTTCAAGCAGATAGGTCAGGTCTACAATGCCTCCCTGAATCTTCCAGTTTGTACTTGTAAGCTTTGTTTCTTTTCCAGAAACGTATACAGCACCACCGGAAGTTTTGCTTGCAGCAACGTATTCTTTTTCTACGTTACCTCTCTGCTTTTCCTTTTCTTTCTGGATTCTTGCAAGCTCAAGCTGACGCTGATATTCAACCTCGGCTTCATGCTTGCGCTGAATTTCATAAGCATCAGAAATAACGCTGTACATTTCTACGGCTTCTTCATTATCAAGATTGTTCTCAATAAGAACCAGCGTAGCGGTCATAGCAAAATCGTAATCGCTATTTACCATAAGACGTCTGATTTTCTTCTGAGTGTAGTTTTCCATTAAATAGTAATACTTATCGTTTACGTTTTTCGAAAGTACACTATTTAACTTTGCTTCATCCTTCGCAGAAAAGCAGCTGTCTATCTGCTTATAAACCTCGCTTACATATTCTTCCAGGGCAAATAACTGGCCGGAGAAGAATAGTAACGAAACTGCTAATGCTAATGTTTTTATTTTTCTTCCAAACATTCTGACTCCTTTGCCTAGAAGATATTAACTCTGAATCCAAGAGCTAGCTGAGGAATGATACTCTTAATATCCGCTCCCGAAACGTCCGTAGGGATAAACCACAATGAACCTTCTGTGTACATTGCGAATGAACTGAACATCTTAACGTTCTGCAGCTTAACCTTAGGGAACTCAATCTGTGCCATCAAAGAAGAAAGAATCTGAGATTTTCCACTGTTAGTCTGAGAGAAGAGCGCAAATTCAGCACCTACTCCAAAGCCCGCATAGAGCCAGTCCCAGTCGTGTCCTAAGAAGAAGCTGAAAGGCAGAGATGCAACGCTGGCAATAATCTTAAGACTGAATATATTTCCACCATAACGCATATCTGTCAAATCTACCTTGAAGAGATCAGAAACTGCGTCACGCTGCTGCTGTGTAAACTGACCGTATGAGAACTGTACCTTTACAACATCGTCAAAGAAGGTAAGACCTGCACCAACCGCAAAGAGGGAAGCACCCCAGAAGCGGAAGTCTACATACAATCCCTGGATGAATGATGGAACTTCGTATGCAGCCTTATCACCCTTACGCAGTGTAACTGTTACATCTTTAAGTTCAACATCATCGTTAGAAAGACCTGATGCATTAAGTACCTGGTTGTAGCGGCCACCATTTGAAGGAGCAATCAGACGGATTGAAGGTGGAGTATTATCAATCTGTACAATTGTTCTTGTAATGGCTGTTTCGCCGTTCTTCATTGTCGCACGGATAAGGAAGAAGTGGTAACCTTCAGAAATATCCTGATTTTCAATACGGTACATCCACTTTTCATTTGTAGAAAGCTCTGTGAAAGTCTTACCGTTATCGAAGCTTATTTCAATCTTAGCAACCTTCTTAGCGGCAGTTGCATCCTTCTGTTCCTTAGTTGCTTCCTTAGTTCTAGAGAAGAGCAGTTCATCTTCACTGATTGAGTAACCTGCCTGTCCTCTGATGTATGGACGGTTTATAGCGAAGTCACCGTAAGTAAAGTTATCAATTGTTACCCATGGTCCAATAGGACTGTAGGTAATTGTCTGCTCACGAGAGCTTACAGCTTTTCCGTTAGCAAGAACTGATTCTACAAAATAAGAATGTACGCCTTCTTCAACATTTTCAGGACCAAGGTCAAACTTAAAGAAGCCGCAGCTTGTAAGTTCTGTCTCGGCAATAAACTTCTTATCAATATAGAGGTTCAGCTTTGTAATTTCATTTTCAGATTCAGCCTGTCCGTAAACTGTGAATACACCGTTCTTGTGTTCGCCTTCAAGCGGATAAAGAATGTCTACAGTTGCAGGAGCAATATTCTTTTCAAGGTGAATGTTGCGGCTGACATTTGTTGTATTACCTGCTTTATCTTTTCCGGTAAGCTCTACGTTATAGAATCCGTCCGGCAGGTCACGCATATCAATTGTTTCACCAATAATTCTGTCAATCTTGAATGGGCGTACATCCGGTTTTGTTCCCTTTTCAAGGTTTCTGATTGTAAGGAAGAGGTCTGTAACCTCAACGTTATCAAAGGTATAACCAGAGAAGAAGAGCTGACCTGTTGTTGTAGAATCATCAAGAGGGAGTTCAAGGTTCAATACAGGAGCATCGTTATCAATATTGATAAGACTTGAGTAAAGTCCCTGGATACCATAGTTATCTGTTACCTTAAGGAAGACTACCTGTGTTCCACCAGGAATTGCACGTGTATCAACTGTGTAAGACCACTGCTCTGTACCAACAGCCTCGTTATAAGAGTTACCGTTATCAAGAGAAACCTTAATGTTTGCAATTCCGTTCTTATCGCTTGCCCAACCAGAAATTGTTACAAGGTTACGAACTGATGTATCGATTGTAGGCTTTTCTACAGCACCCTTTGGCTCTTCAAGAGAAATGCGGTAGGTTCTTGAAACCTCCGGTCCCTTAACACCATTAATATCAACTGCATATACAGTAACTGTATGCTCGTTATCTGTCATTGTGTCGAGAGGAACATCAATAGAGAAGCTTGTATTAAGTTTGTATTCAGCTTCAGGATCTGTTCTCTTGAATACTTCTTTTGTAGAAACCTGCTTGAACTGGCCGTCATCAATCTTATAGAAGATCGAAGACTCACCATCATCATCATATACAACGCCCGAAATTGTAAAGTCGCGGGTAATTACCTGCATATCTTCCGGCACGTGGATTTCGGCACGAGGCAGGTCTGATTCATTATCAATACTGAATGCCCATGACTCAATTGGAGTTACGTTTCCGGCATCATCTGTGAAGGCAAAAGACATTGCATCACTGATTGGTGCTTCCGGTGTACCAATGTGAGTATAAATAAGAGGATTCATTTCGATTGGCAGGCGAACCTGTGAACGGCCCTTTTCTGGAGGAGCGATATATTCTGCCTTAGCAAAGAGACCGTTATCCTTAACCTCGAATACGATGAGGTTATCACCGTTTACAACATCTACTTCCTGAGGTTCAATTACGCATACCTCTGGAGGTGTTACATCCTTATAAGCTGATGTATATACATAAGACTCGTGGCCAGATGTGTCGCGGGCACGCATATTAATTCTTATAAGGCCATCAGGAAGTTCAGAAATATTTACATCTTTAGAGAAGGTTACACCAACTCTATTATTGTTCTTAGAAAGATCAAAGCTTTCCCAGGTCTCGCCGTTATCAAGAGAGTATTCTACAGCGCGGATTCCAAGAGGATGTGCTGCAGTTCCCGAAAGCTTAAAGGTATTTCCTACCCACTGGAAGAGCTCTGGTGTTACAAAATTAATTTCAGGCAGGCTTGTATTGGCAATAAAGCTTAATGGAGAAGAGTTATGTACATCTCCAAAGCGGTCTGTTACCCTTACGACAACGTTTCTGTAAACGCCGTCTTTTTCTGCTGAAAGTGTAATAAGCTTGTCGGTAGTATCAACTGTAAGCCCCTGAGTATTAGATACAAGCTCTACCTTAAATGGAGCATTGTAATTTACATAATAGAAGAATTTTGAACCATTGCTCAAAACGTAATTATTGTCTACTTCATCATATACAGTATCTGCAGCAGGCATAGGATAAATGCCTTCCTTATCATTAAGAAGGGCTTCATCTTCCTCGCGGATAACTGTAAAGGAACCGGTTACTGTCTGTTCGAGTGCACCGGCCTTAATAGTAGCACTGATTTTATTTACACGAGATGGAAGGTTTGTTGCAGGGATTTCTGCAATCCAGCGCATAGGGTTGTCTGCAGTTGGCTTTGTAAGCTTTGCGGCACCCTTCTGAGTAACCTGACCACCGGCAATTTCCTCACCAGAAATTTCAAAGTTTACAGAACCAACAGCCGCGCCTGTATCAATATAAAGGCGGATTGTTGCAGTATCCTTTGAGTTGTAGCCGAGAACTACCGGCATACCGCTGAAGTATTCTGCATCATCAATCTGAACTATATGAGCAGAAAGAGATGGCTTTTTAACTGCTGTAAATTTTGCAGATATAAGTTTATTTTCTGGAGTTGAAGAAGCAAAACCAAGGGCATTGTTTCCTTCGATCATTTCTGAACGAGGGAAGGCCTGATAGTCGTTTGTCATTTCGCCCTGGTAAACAGCAAGTGCGTAAACATCAAAGCCGTCTGCCCAGTAAACTGCAGGAGCTTTTGGTGTCGGCATTTTTCCAGCCTGCTCTTCTACATCAGGAATATTCTTAACGGCAATTCCCTTTGCAAGCTGATTTCCACCTGCACTTTCTGCAATAAGTTCTACAATGTGAAGACCATAACCATAGCGTTCTGCATCAAATGTAAACTTGAAGCTTCCGCTCTTATCTACTTCAACTTTTGTGAAATCGTCGTTTGAAGAAGGAGCAGTAATTGTTCCAATTATACCCTTTGCAATATCTACCTTAGCAGACATTACACGGTACTTAAGTCCGCCAACGCCTGTTTCGCAGCTTACAGAACCGCTGATTGTTACAGGGCCTTCAAGGGCAGAAAGAGCTGTATTTTCTGAATAGTTATCAATTGAAATTTGAGGAAGTGCTGTATCTGCACGGAAGCGTAATTCGCGTGACTCAATAGTCTTACCCTTATCAGTCTTGATTCTGACTTTTACAGGGTCAGAGCTTCCAACAGCATCCTGAGGAATAAGTTTAATAAGGTTTCCTTCAAGCTCTGCCTTTGCAAACTTAGTTGCAGGAACAAGTTCTACAGAAGCGGCATTAGCTCCAATCAGATAGCCTGTAACAGGGAATTCCGGATTGCTGATGATTGAACCGTCTTCTGCAACGGTAGAGTCATCAAATACAATCATAGGCTCTTCTGATTTTACTACTGTTGTATTTGTTACGTAATAAAGTGCACGGTAAGTAGAAACACGGCCAATGATATCTTCTGCTGTAATTGTAAGATTCATTACACCCTTTGCAGAGTCTGGCAGAATAGGCATTGTGTATGTGTAAGAAGTTGAATTCTTAAGATCTACAGAAGTTTCTGCCTTGCCGTCCTTACCCCAGGTAAGTTCTGAGTTAACCTGTACAAGGCCTACACCCGAAGTAATGCCAACAGAGAAGGTCTTTCCACTCTCAGGGTGAATTTCCATTCCGTTTACAAACTCGTCGCCGTCTTTGCCACCGCTTATTTTTGCAGCATCAAAAACAGGAGCAATTCCACGAGAAACAATATTAACTGATACTGAATTTCCAACTACACCGTTTACGTCTACTGCAGTTACTGTTACCTTATGGTTTCCTGCAGAAAGGTCTTCGGCATTACAAAGGTGATAATAGAAAACACCCTTTGTTTCCTGAATAATTGGTTCGTTTCCATCAAGAATAATACGAACTTCTTTTACTCCATCAGGGTCTGTAGCAATACCGCGTACAAAAAGCGGATCTTCATCTCCAAAGTTCTGGCCTTCTACCGGCTCAGAAATCGAAGTAACCGGCTTATCGTTTTCCTGATTAAGGGTAATATTCTGAGTTACATCAACTATGTTGCCTGCACGATCTTTAGCGTGAATTGTGAATTTTGTAGACTTGTCTTTACTTGCGAGAGTGTCTACATTTACTGCCCAATATGGGTTACCAGGAACAAGATCAAAGGTTCCAGACTGAGCACCAAAGCTCCATGAAAGCTCTGTTACACCAATTGTATCCTTTGCATAACCTGCAACTGTAAAAATACCGTCCATTTCCTGATCTGGAGCCGGATAAACGATACCTACATCAGGCTTTGTATTATCAATAAAATAGAGGAATGAATACATTCCCACAGAACCGGCTCTATCTATAGCCTTAAACCAGAGAACGGCCGGACCGTCTTCGAACTTCTTTGTATCAACTGTAACAGTAAAATCACAAAGGTCTTTATTTTTGTTTCCGCCGAACTTAAGAGGTATAAAGTTCTGGCCGTTATCTGTTGAATAATAAAGCTCCTTAATTCCGTTACCATCAGATACGATTCCGTCAAATTTTACATTTCCGGAAACGAGAATACCCATAGCCTTATCCTGAACTTCTGTTACCGGCTGTTTACGGTCCAGCTGCCAGGTGAGCTTGTATGGGCTGCTTACACGAGGTTCTTCATTTATATCGTAACCAATTACTTTAATTGTATGGTCACCTTCTTCAAGGTCATTTGTATCGAGGTAATATGACCAGAATTCTTTTCCTTCTGCAGTAACCTGCTTTTCGTGGTCAGTGCCTTCGTCGAGCACGAGGTCTACTCTTGAAACACCATCATCATCCACACAAGTACCTACAATATTAAGGTTACCTACTACGCGCATTCCAGGATATGGGTTTGTAATACCGCAGATAGGAAGGTCAGATTTTGGATCCAGATACAGGTTATGAGGACCTTCAATGTGTACGTTTCCACCAAGGTCGCGTGCTGTGATCATAATATTGTACTTTCCAGGCTTGCGGCTGTCTAAATCGAACTGCTCCTGCCAGCTGTTCATGTTTTCAACAGGAATATCTTCAACATCGCCTTTACCATGAGCAAAAAGCGCGGAAGACACGAGAATGCTGAACATTGCAATTAAACAGACTTTTTTCATTTTCCTCATTAATTACCTCTATTTTTGTTGAAAAAAAGCTATTAATTTAAAATCCCTCATTTTATTATCGGTAGATTGTCATTGTTTAATTAGAAAAAGTTGAGATATAATAAAATAAGACTTTTTTAAGGAGAACAGATATGAGTACAGCAGATATTTCAATTTTACAACAAGTTGTTAATAAAAGCAAAAAAATAGTTTTTTTCGGCGGTGCAGGCGTTTCTACCGAATCTGGAATTCCAGACTTTCGTAGTGTGGACGGGCTTTATAATCAGCAGTGGAAATATCCGCCGGAGCAGATTATAAGCCGTACCTTCTTTTACCAGAATACTCCAGAATTTTACCGCTTCTACCGCGCCAAGCTGCTGCCCCAGGGTATTAAGCCTAATGCGGCTCACTATAAACTTGCAGAACTTGAAAAAGCCGGTAAGCTTCTTGCCGTTGTAACCCAGAATATTGACGGCTTACACCAGATGGCTGGCAGCAAAAATGTATTTGAGCTCCACGGAAGTACTTTGCGCAACTACTGTCTGGACTGCCACGAGTTTTACGATGAAAAAATCATTATCGAAAGTGAAAATGCTCCGGATAAACTGCCTCACTGTAAAAAATGCGGCGGTCTTGTTAAGCCGGATGTTGTTTTGTACGAAGAAGGCCTGGACCAGAGGGTAATTGAAGGAGCAGTTAAGGCTATTAAGGCTGCAGACACGCTGATTATTGGCGGAACCTCGCTCACTGTTTATCCGGCTGCAGGTCTTATAGACTATTTCCATGGAGAAAATCTGATTCTTTTGAATAAATCCAGCACCCCGCAGGACAGCATGGCTTCGCTTGTAATTCATGAGCCGATCGGCGAAGTTTTGAGTCAGATTAAAGTCGAATAGAGATTCCCCGGTCAAGCCGGGGATCTAAAAATTCATGATAAAGCCGAGGGAAAGTTTGATTCTTTCTTCCGGCTTTAAATTTTGCGGCGAATTAATGGTAAAGCTGTAAACTGTATAAATATTGATTTTATAGGCAGAGCTTGCAGCCATACCAATATTCGGTGTTACTTCAAGGCCGGTTTTTATATAGACGGAATCCATATAATAACCGCGCCCGTCTGCTACAGCCTTAAAGTATTCTCCAAGCTTTGAAGTCTGGAAGCCGCCGTAATTTGCCGAGCCTGCAGTTCCTGTTGAAGCATATCCGGCTGCTACATAAAAATCATTAAGATATACAGCTGTAAGGCCTGGAATAGCCTTTTGAATATCCATAGAAAAAGCAAGCGCTTCTACATTTGCATCAAATACAACCCTTCCAAGCTGATTTTTAACTCTGTTGTCAAAGTATGCATAACCATAATCAGAAGAGACCGGCAAAAGCTTAAAGCCCAGGGTAAGCGGCAGATTATAGGTAAAGCCATATTTAGATTCAAAAGGAAGAAGTCGTGGTATATAAAGCTTTGCCGCGCCGGCAAGGGCCGATATATCAACATAGATAATAGAAGAATCTGTAAGTTCTGCATCTTTTCTGCCGCCATAGCTTACAGAAAGTGCAAGTCCCATATTTTCGAATCGGCCAGGCCCAGCCTTTCTTACATTTGTATAACCGAGTGTTACTATATCTTCTATAGAATAAAAGAGACTTTCGTCTTTTCCTAACAAGGCAGTTGCTTTGTTAGAAAGTGTAATTCTTGAATAGCTTCCAAAGGCCAGGCTCGAAGAGGCTGTAAATACTGCTCCCCCCTGCTTCCAGCCCTCTGAATTGAATTCAGATTTTAATTCTGTCAGAGTCTGGAAAAGGCCCGTTTCTGTACCCTTGTTAATTGAAAAAGAAAGTCCGGCTCTTTTTGTTTCAATATCCCAGCCGCCGGTAAGGGTATAAAGGTCTGTTACACCGCTTGTCCATGGAGCACCTGTAACATAAGTTGCTCCAAGTCTGTAAGACCAGAGCTTTGAAGTTCCTGATGCATCTGGGCCAATAAAATCCGGAGTATAATTACCAACAGGAACAAGAAGACCGCGATAAAGTCCTGAGAAGGGATTATAAGCTTTAGAAAGAGAAGAAAAGTCTGGCTGTGGCAGTTGTGGCTCTGGATTGCCACGTCGCCCTTCGACTCCGCTCAGGGACCACTCCGCTCCTCGCAATGACGAGGCGTTGGGAACGACAGTGTCCATGACGACGTCAGCAGCCTGCCCCCCCGCATCCTTCAGGCACAAAATTCTGTTCTGACGGTAAAACTCACCTATATAAATCAGCTTGTCTTTCCATAAAACCGGCTCAAAAATACCGCCCGAAATATCAGCCCCGCTTAAAATCAGCTGTCCGTCTGCCTTCCTAAGTTGCCCAAGGCGGGGTAAAGTTCCCTTCTGCGCATAACTGAAATAGAAGACACCCTGAGAAAGTGAAGCCGAAAGCGACCTTACAGCCATTCCCTCAGGAAAAGCAAATTCTTTGAGCAGGCTGCCGTCTACAGAACTTATGCAGAGACTGTAGTTCATACGCTCTTTTTTAAGCCAGGCAAAAGTTCCTTCTTCAAGAGGGGTAAAAGCATAAGGATTTCTTTCTGAACCGGTTACAATTTCTGTCAGCTCTTCTATACCCTTTATACGTCTGCCCTCTTCGCTCAGGTTGATTTTATAAATTACAATGGAATACTTCTGGGCCAGATACTTTTGTGCTATAAGATAATAGCCTTCGCTGCCGGCCAGAATTGCCGCTTCCTTTAAGTTCTTTGCTTTTACAGAATAAAAAGAGCGGTTCTCGCAATCATAAATCTTTACGCAGGCCTGGATTGTCGGGTAATTATCGCTCATATAACTTACCGCAATAAAACGGCCATCGTTAGAAAGCTTTACTCCTGTCAGCCCCCGCTGGTAAAACAAAACCCGCGGCTCTGCCGTTGCCTCTCCTGTTGGCTCTGCCATAAATACCCGGCCGCCAAAATGATCCATCCAGATCAGTTTATCTTTAGAGGCCGAAAGGCTTTCATATAAAGAACCCGCATTATTTAATGAAGAATAATCCTCGCATTCAGGTTCAAAAAAGTCCTGAACCAGGGCCGCCCTTACCGGATTAGCATCCAGTTCTGGAACCTCATACTCCTGCTCAAACTGCTGCCAGGCTGTCTTCAACTTTATACCAAAGGATTTTTTAAAGGCCCCGGCAATTGTAATGTTTTTTCCATTAACTACACGGTACCAGAAGTTGGCATAAGCCTGGAGCCCGTACTTTTCCTGCAGCCAGCCATGAAAAGCCCCGTTGAAAGAATAGGGAGATCCACCCGGCGAGACATCGGCTGCACCAGAAGTGTCATGATATGCAGGAAACTTATCCTCAATTTTTGCCTGCTTTACATAATGCTTTGCATATTCATCATTAAGCCGGCCTTCTCCACCAGCGCTTTCGCTAACAACTGTGGCACCCTCTGCCATTCCGGTTGTAACAGAAAACATTCCCGGAGCAATATAATCACCAAAAACCTTTCCCATTCCCCGCCATAAGCCGCTTTTCATATTAAAAGTAACTGCATGAGTAAGCTCGTGACGGAAGGTAGAAAGCAGAGTCTCACTGAAAACGGCAAGTTCACTGCTTCCGGATGCTCCAGTATCGTAAATTGCAATATGATTATAAGGGACAGCTGTCCAGAAGGCATTAAACTGATCTACAGCCGGAGTAATAACTACCGGCATTCTGAAGGCTGGAGAAAGTCCGTACTGTGCGGTAACTTCGTCATAAACCTGGTCGGCCTTTTCATAAAGAATTGCCGCACTTGCTTCGCAGCGCTCCGGATAAATAATGTCAAACCACTTTGTTTTCACAAGGCGGAGTCTATTTTCACCGCTGAACATTCCGCCATGGGCAAAAAGACCTGAGACCAATATTGTAAGAAGAAAAAGAGAAAGTATTTCTTTTTTGTGTGAGATTATTTTGTACATAGTTATATAAAAAAAATAAGGTTGCCCTCAATAAGGACAACCTTTTATTTGTTATGCTAAGTCTGTTTTTCTGCTTTCAAATTCGTTAAGAATTTTGTCTGCATTTGCAAATTCTACAACTGAAAGCTTTTTGTGAAGAACTGCTTTAACAAGTGAACCTTCCAGCTTAAAAATCAGCTTCTTGTACTGAGCTGGGGAACAGTTCTTGTCCATGTAGGACTTGATAGCCTTATCTACACTATCAACCACTAATTTTTCCTTATTATTCGTTACCATCCGAACACTCTCCTTTTATTGGCTATTTTGTATTAATTTTTTTTAAATAGCGATAGTTTTACTACCACAGATAAGTTTATAAAAAAAAATTATTTTATTCAATCCATGACGCGGGCAAGCACGTAAACAAAGGCACTGTTCCAGTAAATGGCAACCTCGTTTGTAGAATAACTTGGCTGGGCGTCGGCAAAACATTTGAGCGGCGGGCGGCCGGTCAGGTGCTGCTTGGCATATGCATCTAAAAGGCCGGAGCATGGACCTCCGCTCAGCATTCCAGGATAAACCTTACCGCTAGCCCCGCTTGGTCTGTGATGTGGATTTACAACCTGTTTTGTACCGGCTCCCGTAACGTAGCAGTAATTAACAGGATTACAACCAAGAATATAATCTATCTGAGCCTTTGCAGCCTGCTTAAAATCTTCGCGACCGGTAAGGTCGTAAGCCATAAGCATTATATGGGCAAGGTCACAGATTGAACCGTTACTTCCCCACATTACAAAACGAGAGCAGTAACGGAAGGCAGAAGCTTTACTTACTTCCAGATACTTTTCTGCCTGAGTGATTATTCCGCTTGTGATTTCTGCAAGAAGGTCGGCAGGAAGGGCATCCCTGGCAGCCAACTCCAATAAGATTTCTGTTCCATAACCGGAAACAAAAGGCCAGCCAAAGCATTCCTGCCAGCCGTCGTTCCACGGATGCTGAGAATCAGGCTTGTCCTTTTTCTTGTCTTCGCGATATTTAAGAGCCTGAGTAAGATAATTTTTTTCGCCGGTAGCTGCATAAAGGGCACAGAGGGCAAAATAGCGCTCATCTCGAACATCTCTGTCACCGTAGCCGCCTGTAGTAATTTCCGGCGGATTAATATAAAGCTCATCATCATGTGAAAAAAGATAATTCTGAGCCTTAAGGGCTGCATCAAGCAAAGCCTTTGCAAAAGCCTTGTCCTGAGAAGGTCCTTCTTCCTCATAAAAGCCTGATGCATAAGCCAGACAGCCCGCAAAGTCTGCAGTAGCCGCTGTAGAAACCGGAGCCAGAATCATCTGATCTTTTTCTTCCTGAGGCATTATAAAAGGACAGAAATGATAGCCGGAGATTTTATGATAAACCGCGCCGTCTTCCCTCTGCATCTGCAGCATCCATTCAAGTTCAAAACGAACTTCAGCAAGAAGATCAAAGCCTTTTCCGCCGTTAAGGGCTGCAAAATGTTCCGGGCATTTTTTATAAGCCAGCAACAGGTCCATTACCGCTTTTGTACCGGCAACAATATAACGGCCGTAATCTCCGGCATCGTGCCAGCCGCCCTGCACTTCTTTCTTTTCGCCGCTGCCATAAACTTCAGCAATGCCAGTATGGCAGATTCCCTGCCCGCAGCGTGAATCTGTAAAATATTTTAAAGTAGAAAGAGCCACAGCATCGTAAACGGAATCAGAAATTTCAAAATTAAAGCTTTTTTCAGTTCCAATACTGATGTAGTATTGGCCCGCTTCCTTTAGAGAAGAAAAATCTCCGGTAAAATATCCGCCGCCAGACTGCTCGTCTTCAGGTGCCGCAAAGAGCTGGCCGCTAAAAACAGCCTTGCCGTCTGCCTTCTGGCATACAGAGAATTCCTTTGCATCTCCCTTAGCGGCTTTGCTTACGAGAAGGGTTTTGATGTCGGGGCTTCTATACCCCAGCTGATTGATAAAAATTTCTGACTCTTTCATAACATAACGTTATACAGATTTTCAGAAAAATTAATTGAATAAATGTCTATGCTTGTGTTAGAAATTTCCACAGAATATCTGACTAAGCGGATAAGACAGCGTCTGTTTACTGCCATCTTTTGAAATCAAATTGATTTTTACTGCGCTTTCACTTATTTCTTTAGCAGCTGCATCGCCATAAAAAGAGCCTACCATTTCCAGATATTCTTCTTCACTCATATTTTCGTTATTAAAAACAGGAGCAAGGAACAAATCCAGGGTTATTCTGGTCTGTTCATCTGCAGAATTATAAAAATCTTCCAGACTTTTTCGGGTCACAGCGGCCGACAATCTGCCTTTTTCTGCTTTTATGATTCCAGAAGTAAAAATATAAGAGCTTTGCTTTTT
>JAEEGH010021606.1_pt1 | contig 13272 bp, 10 predicted proteins | sample 9134181 | NCBI WGS metagenome assembly JAEEGH01 (sample SAMN16246544, study PRJNA631951) | gut metagenome | biome: gut microbiome; feature: rumen; material: DP-attached | host: Bos | place: Iran: Karaj | collected 2018-10
CCGTCATGTTCAGCCTCAAGGCGTGGGGCATCAACAAGCCTATCCATCTCAGCACAGGCGTCGGCTGCTTTTCTTCCGAAGCCGTCCGCTTCTTCTGCAAGCAGTTCAACATCCGCCGCGTCGTCATCCCCCGCAAAATGACTCTCCGCGAGACAAAGCTCATGATTGACAATTTGAAGGATATCAAAATTGAATTCGAAATCATGATCATCGGATACCGTTGCTATTTCAATGATGAAGACTGCCATTCCGTCCACAGCGGTTCCCGGCGGAATCTCTGCGGAGACGTTTCCCTTGGGCAGACGTTTGTCACACGGCGCTTCCCCGACAACTGGAAGGATGTCGTCCAGTCCATCATCGACGATCCAAACGGAGCCTTCGAGGAGGGTTCCCTGCTCAATGAATTCCGCAAGTACATGGCGCAACCGATGCCTCCTCCTCCCCGTTTTGACGATGACGAACCATATTGCGGCGGGTTGGACCAGGAGTTGGCGAAAGCGGTTTACCAGAACTGCGGCCTCTGTGCCATCAAGCCTTTTAGAGACATGGGCGTCCATTGCTTGAAAGTCCCGCTCCGCGGGTCCTCAGAATTCAAGCTGCAGTCACTCAAGCTCGTCCACAAAGTCATGACGCATGAGAATCCCACGCCGGAATTCTGCCGTGGGCTTGTGAACAGTCCGTCATTCTGCGACGCGCTGACCAACTGCTACTATAACGTCCCCGAAGCGCATCCCAACATGAAATAACCAACTACGCAGGAAAACATCATGGAACTAGCAATTTATTTCTCCAATCTGAAACGCCTTGAACAGATGGACGATGCCCTGCGTTACATCGAGACGAAGAACATATCCACCTATCTCTTCGGCACCATCTTCTCCCTGAACCCCAACCTGTATGACTATTCTATCAACCTGAGCTCACTGACGTGGCTCCGTTCCGTGCAGGATGCGGGCTTCGATTTCTCGCGGCTCTATTTCGGGCAGGAATTCTGCCAGAATCTCATCCCGTCGCCAGATGAACTCGAACAGGCCTACTACATCAGCAAACAACTAGGGTGGAACTTCACCTATGTCACGAACGGATATCTCACGGAAGAAGGCCATGACAAAATCCGCGCGAACATCGAGAAGATGAAGGAGATCCGTGCCAATCTGGAAGTCGTCGTCAACGACTGGGGCACGCTCAACATCATCCACAACGAATATCCGCAGCTCATGGGGCACATGGTTCTCGGACGCGTCCTGAACAAGCAGACGCGGCTCAACCTCTTCTCCCACGCCGGCCAGATGCCGCCCGTCCACATGAGCAGTATCGACACGCCGGAAAAGGACATCCGCCTCGCGCAGCTCAACGCCTTCCGCGACATTAGCCTTTCCAATCCGGACTATCTCCGTGAAGTCAAGAACTGGGGCTTCACAAATGTCGATTTGGACATGACGCCGCAGGCCGTCACTAGACCGGATGACGGCTGGGGCCTCTTCCTCGGCTATTATTTCCCCTGGAACTTCATCGCCGCCGCGCGAAACTGCCCCACCGCTGGCGTTTTGGATCCACCACGTACTTTCGTCATGACGGACAAGCCTTGCGGAAGAGCTTGCCAGCAATACAATTGCTCCAAGCACATGCTGCAATTCGAACAGGCGGTCGTCCAAAGAGGCACGACCCTTTTCTGCTCATCCGAAGATTTCATCGACCAGTACTTCGGCGGAAAAATCCCCTATGAACGGCTTATTTACGAACCGTATATTCCCCTGTAACGGTTTTTCGCTGAGTTTCTGTGTTTTCTACCGTGCCAGTTGACGTCCTGTCCATGAAATTCCATATAAAAACCTATGGCTGCCAGATGAACGAACGCGATTCCGAAGCGCTCGCATGTCTTCTGGAAGCCGACGGCGCCGTCTCCACCGATTCCGAAGAGGACGCCGATCTCATCATCTTCAACACCTGTTCCGTTCGCGATCAGGCGGAACGGAAGGCGATTGGAAAGATCGGCTTCATGAAGAAGATCAAAGCGCGCAATCCAAAACTGGTCGTCGGGTGCATCGGATGCATGGCGCAAAATTATGGAGACAAACTGCTTAAGGATCTTCCCGTGTTGGATTTCGTCGTCGGGACGGATCAAATCCATCGCGTGCCTGAAATCGTGAAAAACATCCTTCGGACGAGACGCAGGACCGCCGCGACGGAATTGGACAAAATCATCCGCCCCGAACTAGATGGCCATCATCCAGGCGCGGTTGTGGCGGAGGTCGCGGTCATGCGTGGCTGTGACCAATTCTGCTCCTACTGCATCGTCCCGCACACAAGAGGGCGGGAGAAAAGCCGTCCCATTCCCGCCATTGTTGAAGAAGTCAAACGGCTTGTGGATGCGGGAACGCGCGAAATCTTGCTTCTTGGCCAAAACATCACCGCCTACGGCGTTGCCGAGGCGCGGCAGGACGGAACCTACACGAAAGACTTCTCCGCATTCGCCGACCTTCTGGCCGCTGTCCACGAAGTGCTCGGATTGGCACGCATCCGCTTCACGTCGCCGCATGTCCATTTCATGAACGACAAGTTCATCCAGACCATCCGCGATCTTCCGAAAGTCTGCAAATGCTTCCATGTGCCGCTACAGTCCGGTTCGGACAGGATCCTGAAGCTCATGCGACGCTCCTACACGGCGGCGGAATATATGGATTGCATCCACAGAATCCGCGAAGGGCTGCCGGAAGTCAATTTCACGACGGATGTCATCGTCGGTTTCCCGACGGAGACGGAGGATGACTTCAACATGACCCGCCAGCTTATGAAAGACGTCGTGTACGACATGGCCTACATTTTCCGCTATTCGCCCCGTGCGGGCACAAAGTCCGCGAGAGACTATCCGGACGACGTGCCGGAGGAGACGAAGCATCTTCGTAACCAAATCCTTCTGGAGGATCTTGAAGCGGGCGCGGCCGAACGGAACGCGCGCTTCAAGGACACCGTCCAGGAGATTCTCGTCGAAGGCGTCAGCAAACGCAATTCCGAACGATGGACGGGGAGGACCATGCTCAACAAAGTCTGCAATTTCCTTCCTGTGGAGGGAATCAAGCCGGGCGATCTCGTCAATGTGCGCATCAAACGCACGACGGCCAATTCCCTTTTCGGCGAAGTCATTTCCGAATGATCGCCTTTCCACCCGCATGAACCGTTAATAATCCATTCTTTCACAGCCATCTGATTGTTTTCAGAATGAATTCTTCCAACAACAGCTCCAAAGAATTGAGACTCGTCTTCGCCATCGGCGGCAAATCATTGACATTGCCTGAAATGCAGACTGTCGCGCATGCCCTGGCGGATTATCTGCCACGCTATGCCTCCAATGGCGCAAATTGTCTTCAGGACGATGTGACGCGCATGGTAGCGGACAAGGCGATCGACCACCAACACGATGATTTCACGTATATCGCGGACGATCTGCTGGAACACGCCATCGACTTCTTCTCCACGCCTGGCAGCGCCGCCGCGGCGGATTCCGTCTCCAAGGCGCTTCCGTTCATCATGCCGGATGGTGCCGCGAACTACGAACGTCTGGCCCGCGATGTCCGCAACTCGTTGCTGGCGAAAGACATGAAAGCGCATCAGCGCAGTTTGGAAAATCTTCAGAAGCATTTTCCGCATGAATATGCCTTCGCCACGCCTTACCAGTTCATTCTGCCGCTTTTGGACACGCCATGGTTCCAAAATCTTCCAAACGAATTCCTTTCGTTCTGCGCGCGCCATCTCATCCCCTCCATGATCGTCAATCTGAAGCCGCTGGATCCGATTCTGGATTTCATGTTGCCGCGCCATGACACGCTTCTCGGATTCGCCATCTATGCGATGACGGACGCGCTGATTCTCCAGGGCCGTCTCGAAGAGGCCGAAAACCTTCTGAAGAACGACCAGCATGACGCCGTCATGACGCGAAAGGCGTGGCTTCATTTCCTGCACGGCAACCTGCAGGAGGCCACCGCCGTCTTCTCCAACATGCTGGATACGATCCGCCGCTCTTCCTATCAGACGGACTATTATTTCAGTGCCATCACCGGCATCATCTATATTCTGGCCCTGATTCGCCAGAAAACGCAGAATTCCATCAACAATGCTCTCGCCTATACGAAATTGGCGCTTGGAAATCCTTTGTGGGGAGGTGTTTATGAACATCTCCACGATTTTCTCATGACGCTCATATACGGTGAATCGCGCACATTCCGTACCGTAGCGACGGAACCGCGCAACAATTTCACCAAATTCTTCGCCTTTATTTTGGACTACTGGCGGGATCCGCTTCTCTTCGCGAACACGCAGCTTGCCGCCGTCCAGTCGTTCCGTAACCAGGCGGCTCAGAACGGATACGGACTTATCGTCGCAGAATGCGACGAATTGATCGCACGTCTTGATTCCGCATGGATTCCGAACACGCCGAGCTCCGTCGCCTTCTGGGCGGAACATCACAGCGAATCCATTCTCCTCTGCCATGACGTCCTCCCCACATGGACCATTGAACTTAACAAGTTGCGTCATCGAATCGACGAGGAAAGCCAGAAGCGCGGCACACGGCTCGCATGGCTTGTCGAACCTGCCCCGCCGCCTGTCATCATCTCGTTAAGGCCGATTGAGCAACAACTTACCAAAACTGGCAAATGGACAAAGGGACATGCCGTCAATCTCGACAAACTGCTGCTTGACGTAAAGGACAAGAATAACGAATGGCCGTCGCATTTCACCAGCCAGGACATCCATGTCATTTCCATTATCCATGACCTGCGGATGCTGTCCGAAAAGAACGAAAAAGGCCTTTATGAAATGAATTTCAACCGTTTGGCCCCGCTTTTCGCCTTGATCGGCCATCCATGCCTCTATTGGGCGGACAAAGACGAGCAAGTCCCGCTGGTTTGCAAGCAGTCGTCGCCATTCGTCCGTTTCTCCAGCGACGACACGAAGCTTTGCATCACCATCCATCCGGACAACCCAAGCTTCAAACGCATCGTCCCGATCCATGATTCCGCCGATGTCTTGAAGCTTTGCGCATTCTCGCAGATCCAGCTGGATCTCGCACAGATCATCCGTCGTGGCCTGCAGATCCCATTGCAGGCGAGAGATGAAATTCGTGAAGTCTGCGCCTTCCTGCAGCGGGAGTTGGACATCGTGTCGGAAATCCCGCTGGAAGGCCTTGATTTCGAAGTGCTTCAGGCAGAACCGACTCCTGTGCTCAATCTTGATTATTCCAACGATATCCTTACGGTCGAACTCGTTTTCAAGCCGTTCAAACAGCTGGAACAGCTCTGCCTGCCCGGTTCGGGTCCATGCGAGTTTCTTCCTTCCACCATGGGAAGCCCCGTTCGTGTCAAACGAAACACGGCGGAGGAGGAGCGGCAGGCGGCAAGACTTCTGGAACTCTGCCCGCAACTCTGCAACGCCACGGAAACGTCACCGCTCAACTGGCGGTTGACGGAGCACAACGACATTTTCGAACTGCTTCTCATGCTCCACGAGCTCAACGACTTCCTGATTGTCCGCTGGAAGCAGAACAAGCATCCGAGCGTTTCGCGGCGGCTGGGGCTTTCCAGCGTCCATGTCACCATCAGCAGCACGGAAGACTGGTTTGAACTGGACGGCTCCGTGAAAGTCAGTGATGAGCAGACTATCAGTTTCCGCCAGTTGCTGGAGCTCGCCGCGCAGCAGAAAGGCAATTTCATCACGCTCGGCAACGGCCAGATTCTGGCTCTCGCGAAGGATTTCAAACGCCGTATCGACGATTTCAACGCCATCGGCGCATTTGATCCGGAAGGGCGGTTCGTCATCAACCGCTTCGCCGTTCCCGCCACGCAGTTGCTCTTTGACGACGCCGGCTTCGCCGGCTGTGTGCGGCCAGATGAATGGTTGCAACAAATGGAAAAGATCAACGCCGCCATGGCCCTCAAACCCAAACTGCCGGACAACTTGAGCCCAAACGTCAAGTTGAGAAAATACCAAATTGAAGGCTTCCAATGGCTTACACGGCTTGATGCATGGGGCGCGGGCGCCTGTCTCGCGGATGACATGGGTCTCGGCAAGACGCTTCAGGCCCTTACCTTCATCTCCTCCAAGGCGGAGGAAGGCCCTTCATTGGTTGTAGCGCCGACGACTGTCTGCCATAATTGGCTGGAACAATGCGAACGGTTCACCCCGGCCCTCAAACCTGTGGTTTTCGGACAGGGGAACCGCGCCGAAATGCTTGCGAAGGCCGCGCCATCGACGCTGATGGTCGTTTCCTATGGGCTGCTCCAAAGCGAGATCGAATCATTCCGCAAAGTCCGTTGGCGCGTCGTCGTGCTCGACGAAGCGCAGGCCATCAAGAACAGTCAAACAAAACGGTCGCAGGCCGCTCTCAAGCTGAATGCGCAGTTCAAAATCATCACGACGGGCACGCCATTGGAGAACAATCTTTCTGAATTGTGGACGATGTTCCAGTTCATCACGCCTGGCCTGCTGAAATCGCGGCTTCATTTCCAGAATAAATTCGCGGTGCCGATTGAAAACGAAAAGGATCGCGTGGAGACGGAACGACTCAGCCGAATCGTCAAGCCGTTCCTCCTTCGCAGACGCAAAGATCAGGTGCTCAAGGAGTTGCCGCCGAAGACCGAAATTCCGTATTTCGTCGAACTCTCCGAAAAAGAACGCGCCTTCTACGAAGCCGTCAGACTTAATCTCATTGACGAACTGAAAGACCAGAAGGGCGGTTCCGCCAAGCAGAACCGCATCCGCATCATTGCCGCCATCACGAAGCTCCGTCAGGCCGCCTGCAATGCGAAACTCATTGAACCGGAAGCAGATGTGCCAAGTGCCAAGCTTGAAACGTTCGTGCAGTTGGTTCAGAATCTTGTCGCAGCAAACCACAAGGCTCTCGTCTTCTCGCAATTCGTCCGCCATTTGGACATCGTACGGCCCATTTTGGACGAACTGGGCGTCTCCTACCAGTATCTCGACGGTTCGACGCAGAAAAAGGACCGCGTGGATGCCGTGGAGGCCTTCCAGAAAGGCGATTCCAATCTCTTCCTTATCAGTCTCAAGGCCGGCGGTTTGGGCCTCAATCTCACACGTGCGGATTTTGTGATCTTGCTCGACCCATGGTGGAATCCAGCCGTCGAAGATCAGGCTTCCGATCGTGCGCATCGTATCGGCCAGACGAAACCAGTCACCATTTATCGTCTTATTGCGAAGCAGACCATCGAAGAGAAAATCATCGCGCTCCACAATGAAAAACGTGATTTGGCGGAAAAGATCCTTTCCGGCACCGACACGCCTGGCTCCATCAGTGCCGAAGAACTCCTCAAGCTGATTACGGAAAGTTAAAACCGCTTCGCGGGATGTAGCGACGGCGTCCCTCCGTCGCGTTTCGCTGCGTCCCCGCCGTCTGGTGTGTCGCAGCCAAATGGTCAATTATTCGGTCTTTTGTCTGGCCGTCTGACGTCTTTTGCACGTCTCATGTCTCTCGTCTCTCGTCAAAACAGCGAAATGGCGAAGCCATTGCGTTGTCCGGCAGGGAATTGACATGAGACGCGAGACGCGAGACGCAAGACGAGCGAAGACAGGAGACAATAGACGGCAGGAAAAGAAGAAAAATCTTCTGTCAGAAAAACAAGAAAATGAGTGATAGCAGTACAATGCATTCCAAACCATCAATCGGCCATGACGGCGGCGCGCTCATCTGAAGCATCTCCCGCAAGGACTTTAACTGCTCGGCATTGATTCGCAAGAATTTCAAACGTTTGGAAAAAGTATTCAATAACAGTCAAGGCGGCGACTTTTGTATTTTTTCAAAAGTCGCCGCCTTGACGGGGAAAGAATGTGATCTGCGGCCCATGCAATTTCCAGAAGTCTATCCTGCAAGAATCCTGGAAACGAAAAACGCAACCATCAGTGTGATGAATGGGGCATGAATTGATACAACACCGTGGCCGTTGAGCTGATGGGCATGCTTTGGAGAATGATTCTGCCGGGGCCTTTCACAGCGGTGTTGAAGAAACCTTCACCGCCGAACAGCATGTTCTTAAGTCCTTTGACAGAACGGATTTCCATGGAGCAACTTTCACTCATGGCCGCCAAATAACCTGTATCGACGATTTTGCAGGATCCCGAGGGGATGTCGTATTCATGTGCGGAGCCGTCGATTTCCAAAAAGACCAATCCTGTGCCGCTGAATTTCCGCATTAGGAAACCTTCGCCGCCGAAGAATCCTGTACTGAGACGCTTCTGAAGATACACTTCATTCGTCAAGTTGCCGACGGATGCCAGATAAGAGCCTTTCTGGACGATCAGTCCGTTTCCAGGCGTGATTTCCACGGCGCGTATGGAGCCTGGAAACTTGGATGAAAATGCGATTTCGCCCGTCTGATTGGCGATATAGGTGTTCATAAAGGCATTTTCATTGGTGAACATACGACCGAGCATTTTGCCAAGACCGCCGGCGGATGTCTGCATTTCGATGCCTTCATCCATCCATGACATGGCGCCCGCTTCGCATTGAATCTGCTCTCCCGCTTCCAGATAGACTTTCAATACCGGCAAGTTATCGCCTTCTACATTGTATCGCATATGTCTTGCTCCTTTTTCATTTTCGAAGGCGTGGACGCCTCCGTCACATCCATTTCCGAAGGCGTGGACGCCTCCGTCACGTACTACTATCGTTTATTTTCTTGCTTTGTCAAGCAGTTTGCCTAACGTTGTTTATAGGTAATCAGTTTGGGATCCGTACCATTGTTTTTGTAACTGCAGACAAGGATGAAAGTCTTATCGGCAATGACGCCGAAACAGCCATCTGACGCTTCGATTTGTGTTCCAAGATATATGGTTTTGTCATCCAGAAATTTCACGGTATCGCCGTTTGGAAGAGGGTAGGGCAGGTTGACAAAATAACCTGGCAGTTCATGAAGCTCGTCTGCTGGCGGGATGTTATTTGTTTGCAACAATACATTGATTTCATTTAGCAGATTCTGTTTGAATTCTGCATACTTTTCTTTGCCGCATGCTTTGATGCATTCCGCGGCGATACATGGCCCGCCGAAAGGCTTGCCGCAGGTTTCTTCGCAACCACGACAATTATTCGCTTTGAAAGGGCATCCTTCGCATTGCGCTCCGCATATTGTACTCATGATTAAGCTCCTTTCAGTTTTTAAGCTTCACTGTCTGAATTGTGTCCCATGACATTTTTTCGCACCAATGCACGGTCCGTTCCTGTACATCGAAAACCATGGAGACTTCGGTCGGACAGACTGTCTGCGACACTGCTTGTAATACCTCAAAACAATCCGCCACATCAAAATCATCTGTTGCATTTTGCAATATGGCATCCGCTTTCTGATATCTGTCCCAACCCATCCATGGATGCTTTTCGGCATCCTGTTTGAATGGTGAGAAATTGGTCATGATCTTATATTCCGGCTTCTCATAGTACAAATTGCCTTGGCCTGGAATGATATACAATACATTTCCATCCGCATCCGACAATGCTGACATAAAGGTATAGCCTGGAACGCTATAGACAGGTCGTTTGTCTGCGATTTCACGAATCTCCTGCAATGTTTTCTTTTGCATCAATAAATCAATGTCAAGCAAAATAACATTTTCACCATCGTCAGCGGGATTGCTCCGTTCGTCAAATGGCCAGCAGGTCGGCATTCCCACAAAATCACCGCGTGAATTCGCACCGAATAGCGGAAGCCATCCTTCTTTCGGGTCGTCGATTTCAATAAAGACGCCGTTTTCTGCCTTCCGGACACGCCAAACGATGTCCAGAATGTCAAGATTCCATCCGACGATGGTTTTCTTCTTATTGACAACGATGCTTGTGCACATAAGATTTTCTATGTCATTTTGTACAGGAATCTAGGTCCTTCTTCACCGTTTTCACCTGTCGGAATGAAACCTGCATTCGTCAGAACTTTTTGCGAAGCCGTGTTATCGGGAGCCGTCTCAGCCTCGACTCTTGTCACACCATCTTGTGCAAGGGCCCATTTGGCAATGACTTTCACGGCTTCCGTCATGTAACCATGTCCGCAATATCCTTCTCGCAAGCCGTATCCGAGTTCCACCATGCCGTCTGCGGCAAGACCTTTAAAGGACAAGTCGCCGACGATTGTTCCAGGCTGGTTTTTCAGTTCCATGAACCACACGGCATGCCACATCCGTTTTTCCGGCTCGTTGATGCAACCTTGCAGCATTTCCGAATAGGCTTGTTTCAAATCTGCATCCTGCTCATTCTCAATCAACTGAACCATTTCATTGTCGCTGATTGGATAAAGCAGCAGTCGTTCGCTTTCGATTTTCATGATTTGATCGACATTATTTCTTCCGCTGTTCGCGTTTCTTTCGACGCTGTTCACGATTGGCCTTTTCCGATTCGAACAGCTCGACCGCTGCGTCGGTCATTTCTTTGTTCCATGTCTTTCCAACAGGTTTGCTTTCGGCCATCCATGGACAATAAATACCATAATCATCGTCGAGGACAATGGTGTATGATGGGCCGCAGCGGTCGTTGACATGCGAATACAGGCGACGTCCTGATAGGATCAATTCTTCCACTTCGCGACTGCTCATGTTTTTGTTGAGGCGATCAAAGACCGAGCCTGATATTTCATAAAGATCCCATGATCCCTGAAACATAATCTCCGCACCGTAAACGCCTTTCTCATCGTTATAACAGGCTTTCCAGCCTAATCCTTCTTTCATTTTCATATGTTTATATATCTCCGAAAATGATGGTTGACTATTCAGATCAATCTATGAACAAATCTTATTCTTTATCTTCAGGCAAGCCTCGACATGCATGATCCAATGTCTTGAGAAAGGCATTTGAATCAGTCCTCTGATGTCTTTTCCACACCAATAGTCAATCAGCCAGTATGCTTTTTCATCCGTGCTGACGACGTACAATGATTTAAGGTTTTCTTTTCTCTCATTTGAGATTTTCCATTTTAGCTTGTCGTATGGCAATTCCTTGAGTATTTTTTCTGTGTTTCTTTTCACTTCTGTAATATAGGCGTATAATTCGTCCAAATCAAGCTGTCGTGAAAAATCCACGATCTGTTGTTTCACAAGTTCATTGCCTGTTGTGGTAATCGGAGAATGGATTCGCTTCTGATAATTTCCAGAGAAGAAAATCTGAGCATCTCCATTGATCAATGTATGAGCAACAATGTCTTCAATTCGAAAAATATGCCATATTGAATAACCGATTGTCTTGCAATGGTAACCATTGGTATTGATAAACGGAATGGCATCAAAATCCTCTCTTTTCAAATCTTTCTTGAAAGAAAGCAATACATCCATGATCTGGTTACGCAAATCTATTAGCGTATCAATACCAGCCTGCCAGCTCTCTTCTTTCTTGAGCTGTAGCTGCATGGTTTTGTTCAAATCCGACCATTCTTTGTTCATATCAAATCTTCATCCGTTCCAAATCATTCTGTTTCAATGGGTGTATTTCACCTTTGACCATCAGATGGATTCGTCCAATCTGTATGATTCTTTCTTGTTTTACAAAAATAGCGCTTTCGTTTTCCATGAGATATACAGGAAGCTCCAAGGAGATTTGTTTAACTTTTTGTAAGAGTTCTTCTTCCAATGGATAATGCGCCTTGACTGTAATATCGGCGAATCCCAAGCCATCATATGGTGTAAGAGATTCATATATGTCAACAGTGTGTTTTCCCATGTTCATGGCACCGGCGCTCACGCCAAGAATCACAGCGTTGCTTTGACGAATTTCATCAAAAATGCCTTTGTCACGTATCAGTTGAATTTGCAACGTTGCATTCCCTCCCATGAGAAAGATGCAGGATGCACCACAGATAAGTTTTATGGATTCATCTGCTGTTGTACGATGATCAATGACGGTGTGTCGCTTGAAAGGCATGTCTCTTTCTGCAAACATCTCATGCATGCCATCGGAATCATCGTCGTTTTGCGTGAAGTCATCTGGCCATGCACTGACAAAGACAAGACTGTCTCGAACCGTGAGCTTTTCACGAAGGATATTCACGATTTCATCCGTAAAGTGATGGGTTGGAAAACCACTGAAGAAACCAATCAATTTAGCATTCATGATTTATATATATCCTAATATCAAAATGCGTCAGTGTTTGCGTGATTTCTTCTTTTCAACTTCAAGTTGTTCCAACTCTTTCATCCAAATTGATGCAGAGGCGTCCGACGGCATTCGTAGATCACCTCTAGGCGAAATAGCCACACTACCGACTTTGGGACCATCAGGCAGGCAACTTCTCTTGAAATGCTGTGCAAAGAATCTCTTGTAGAACGTTTTCAGCCATTTTAGAATGACTTTCGAAGAATATTTTTCTTCAAAAGCCTTTCTTGCCAGACGGAAGATTTTGTCCGGTGTACTGCCGCAACGAAGCATATGATATAGGAAGAAATCATGGAGTTCATATGGGCCGACCAAATCCTCTGTTTTCTGGGAGATTTGACCTTTATCCGGAGGCAGGAGTTCTGGCGAAACAGGCGTGTCCAAAACATCATACAATGTTTTGGAAAGCAACTTGTCTTTACTGGTATCTGCATAATATTGGATAAGATATCTGACCAATGTTTTCGGGACAGAAGAATTGACAGCATACATGGACATGTGATCACCGTTGTAGGTGGCCCAGCCCAACGCCAATTCAGAAAGATCGCCTGTTCCTATTACGATTCCATTGGTCTTGTTGGCCAAATCCATTAAGATTTGCGTCCGTTCACGAGCTTGGCAGTTCTCATAGGTAACATCATGCAGTTGTGGATCTTGTCCAATGTCGGTAAAATGGATGTTAACGGCATTTGCGATGTTGATTTCCCTAAATTCCCCGCCGATACAATGAATTAAGTTGACAGCATTATCATATGTACGATCTGTTGTGCCAAAGCCTGGCATGGTTACTGAAAGAATCCCTTTGTGGTCGAGCCCAAGCATGTCAAAAGCGCGAACCGTCACGAGTAGCGCAAGTGTCGAATCCAGTCCGCCGGAAATGCCAATGACGGCTGTTTTACAGCCAATATGTTGTAGGCGTTTCTTCAATCCCATGGCTTGGATTGAGATAATCTCATTGCATCGTTGATTCCGTTCTTCCTTATTGCTTGGAACAAAAGGTTGAGGATCGATAAATCGTACAAGTTTCGTTTCTGTAAGACGCATGGAGAAGTTTACATGTTCATAATCATTGTTGTTTCCATGTTCGTATGTTGTCATGCGCCGTCGTTCAGCTTCCAGACGTTTCATGTCAAAGA
>JAEEGH010021609.1_pt1 | contig 13272 bp, 6 predicted proteins | sample 9134181 | NCBI WGS metagenome assembly JAEEGH01 (sample SAMN16246544, study PRJNA631951) | gut metagenome | biome: gut microbiome; feature: rumen; material: DP-attached | host: Bos | place: Iran: Karaj | collected 2018-10
TTCGGGCTATGAGCATCAGCGCAGCGGCATCGGCAAAGGTAAGTCCGAACACATTGGTAAAGAACAGCGGAAATGCAATGGACATAATCTTCCATGTTACGCCGCCGGCAGCGGCATCGCCAAGTGCATATCCGATTTTTTCAGACAGATTATTAAATTTCATAGGTCTTTAAGTATTATTTGTATAATGGTTAAATTTTTTTCTATTGTTTTCTGATATCAGATTATTGCCGTGCAATCCTTTCATGGATTCAGGAAATGGGCGCTTTCACAAGTGCCCATTCCGCACCATGAAACTTACTAACTACACAAAAACAATTATTATTTAAATTCTAATATCAAAGATGTTTCATTATCTCAAGATTCTTCGCAATCTGTTTGTTCAGAGTCTCGACAGATGCGCTTGTGGTAAGTCCGTCGACCGGAGTACCCATGCAATAGTCAACGAGTTTGTCGATGGTGGATACCGCAACGTGCATTCTGGTGTCTGACGATGCGTAGTAAATCTTAACCGTTCCGTCCTCGTCGGCAATCCATCCGTTGGCAAAGAGCACGTTGCTCACATCGCCCACTCTCTCCTCGCCTTCCGGCACCATGAAGAAGCCCCCCGGAGTTGCAATCTGTCGCGTAGGGTCGTCGAGGGCTGTCATGTACAGATACAGAACGTATCTCAGTCCGGCGGCACATGCTCTTACTCCGTGAGCCAGATGCAGCCACCCCTTTGGAGTCTTTATAGGGTGAGGTCCTTCGCCGTTCTTCACCTCTTTTATAGTATGATAGTGGCGCACGTCGATAATCTTCTCGTCGGTAACCACCGCATTTGTTATGTCGTCAACAAGAGCCCAGCCAATACCTCCGCCCGAGCCAGTGTCTATGAATCCGTCTTGCGGACGTGTGTAGAAGGCATACTTGCCGTCTACAAACTCGGGATGAAGCACCACGTTGCGCTGCTGGCTCTTGCTCTTGAGGTCGGGCAGTCTGTACCATGTCTTCAGGTCCTTTGTGCGTGCAATTCCGGCTGTGGCTGTGGCAGCCGAGAGATCGCCGGGCTGGCTGTCGTCGTGTCTTTCGGCACAGAAAACGCCGTAAATCCATCCGTCCTCGTGAGCCGTGAGGCGCATGTCGTATATGTTCGTTGCCGGAACAACATCATCGGGCATCGTAATAGGATAATCCCAGAAGCGGAAATTATCTATTCCGTTAGGGCTCTCTGCCACGGCAAAGAAGCTCTTGCGGTCTGCGCCCTCAACGCGCACAACTAGCAGATATTTACCGTTCCACTTTATCGCTCCCGAGTTGAGCGTGGCGTTCATCATTATGCGCTCCATAAGATATGGATTAGTATTCTCGTCAAGATCGTATCGCCAGAAGACCGGTGTATGCTTGTTTGTGAGCACAGGATTCTTGTATCTTGTAAAGATTCCGTTACCTTCTTCTACAGGCTCGTTCTTCACGCTCAGAAACTTTTCGTGTTCTGCAAGCAGCTTTGCTACTTTCTCATTGAAACAGCTCATGATTTAATTTTAATATAAGTAAACGTTTTGGTTTTTGATGATATTGTATGGGTTCTTAAAAGATTTGTTGGGCAAAAGTATGCAAGATATGTACAAAAAACAAATACTTTTTTTACCAAAATTCCGCATTGTGTAATAGTGTACGATAACAGTTTAAAAAAAATAAAAAGGTACGACTCATCACGAGCCATACCTAACCATGAAACTTACTAACTACACTAAAACATATATTCTTTCCATTTCTTTTGTGTGCTTCTCTTGTTTGTCCCGAAAAGCTACACAACCATATTTTTTCTATTGCAAATATAGAAACAAATATCTTAAAACAAAAGAAATTCGAGAAAAAAACAACGTCAAACTCGCGTTTTCTTGATTTATCTCACCTGCACAAATTATGTTGTACGCACACGATAATGACAACAGTTTTTTCTTCTTCAAAAAATTGCAGACAAAAGAGTTACAACGCTGCCCAAAATTTTCTGCTGCATGGTTATCCTACGTCAGTCATGCGCCAGACAACTCTGTACGAGAAAGCCAAAATGATATTATTTTAACCATTCTTTACACTGTAATAAAAATTGCAATTTATTTGACAATAAAATATTCTTTATACAAAAATTTTATTTAACTTAGCGAGCGAAACTATTAAAAATAGACAAGAGCTTATTTACAGGAAATTAAAACACTAGTAATAATTTAATACAGTAAAAAAAACATGAATCCAAACACCAGAAGAAAAGCATTACTTGCAGGTGCATGCATAGCATTCCTGCTTGGAAGTGCACCTTCAGCATTTGCGTTTAATCCCGAAGCAAGGATTAGCAGCGCGCAGGCTGAACAGGGCAGGAAAATTGTAGGTACTGTAGTAGACAACGACGGAGAGCCTATTATAGGCGCGAACATTGTTGTGAAAGGTACTGGCAATGGTACAATAACCGACTTGTCTGGTAACTTTACCATTATGACAAACGTTGGCGCAACCCTCGAAATCTCTTTCGTGGGCTACGAGACACAAGTTGTAAAGGCTACCGCATCTAAAATGAAAATTGTACTGAAAGATGACTCGAAGGCTATCGACGAGGTCGTTGTTGTTGGTTACGGAACAATGAAGAAGAGTGACTTGTCTGGCGCATCAGTATCTATGAGCGAGGACAAGATTAAGGGCTCTATCATCACATCGCTTGACCAGTCGCTTCAAGGACGTGCCGCCGGAGTAACATCAGTAGCAACATCAGGTGCACCAGGTACATCTTCATCTATCCGCGTGCGTGGTACGGCAACAATCAATGCCGGTGCCGAACCTCTTTACGTTATCGACGGTGTGATTGTGCAAACTGGCGGAACATCGGGAGCAAGCTACGGTCTTGGCGATGCCCTCGGAAACGGCTCTACATCAACCATCTCACCTCTTTCTACTATCGACCCTGCCGACATTGTCAGCATGGAAATCCTGAAGGATGCATCGGCTACTGCCATCTACGGTGCTCAGGGAGCGAATGGTGTAATCCTCATCACAACCAAACACGGAAAGACCGGTGAGGCTAAGTTCTCGTACAACGGCATGGTGGCCACATCAAGACAGACAAAGCGTCTTGACATGATGAGCCTTAGAGACTACGCCGAATTCTACAAGAGTTTTGTTGATGTGGGCGAAGCCGACAATACAGCACATTATATAGATACATCTATTCTGGGCAAGGGTACTAACTGGCAGGATGCCATTTTCCAGACAGCCTTGCAGCACTCACACCAAATTAGCGCACAAGGCGGTAGCGAGAAGGTGAAATACTACGTTTCAGGTTCGTACATGAATCAGGAAGGTACAATCATCGGCTCAAACTTCGAGCGTCTGTCGTTCCGAACGAATCTCGATGCCGACTTGAAGAAATGGCTGAAGTTGGGACTTAGCATCACATACTCAAACACAAAGGACGACCTTAAGCTTGCCGACAGCGACGAGGGTCTTATCAGCTACTCTCTTACTTCATCGCCTGCCATACCTATATATAACGTAGACGGCACTTACTCTTCTGTTTCTGAAGAGGGTTACACAAATCCTAACCCTATTGCCCTTGCAATGATGGACGAGATTACCCTTAAACGACAGAAACTTAACGGTAACGTATTTTTCGAGATTAAGCCTTTCAAAGATCTTACTTGGCATGCCGAATTGGGCTACGACATAGGTTACAGCAAGGGCGAGACATACGAGCCTATGGTTGCACTCGGCAATTGGAAGAGAACAGTGAACACAAGCCAGATTCAGAAGAACAACAATACTTACTGGCAGTTGAAGAACTATATTACTTACGCTCATCAGTTTAACAAGCACGATGTTACGGCTATGCTTGGTCAGGAATGCTGGGAAAGCAGTTACGACTTTGAGCAGGTCAGCAACACAGGACTGCCATCTGACGAGGTAAAGAACCCAAGTCTCGGTTCGGGAACTCCTTCTATTAACTACGGTTTCGGAAGCAGCGCAATGGCATCGTTCTTCACCCGTCTCACTTACAGTTACAACAGTTGCTACAACCTTACATACACATTCCGTCGCGACGGAAGTTCAAACTTCGGTCCTAACAAGCGTTGGGCAAACTTCCATGCTGTTGCCGGCTCATGGCGTTTCAGCAACGAGAAGTTTATGGAGTCTTTGAACGACATTATTAACAACGGAAAGATTCGTGTTGGTTGGGGACAGACAGGTAACTCTTCTATCGGCGGATACAAATGGGGGTCTCCTCTTTCTAAGATGGAATCATTCTTCGGAATGAGTTACCGTCCTGCACAGATTGCCAACCCTATAGTTCAGTGGGAAACTCAGGAACAGATTAACGTAGGTCTCGACCTCGGTTTCTTCCACGATATGTTTACCATCACAGCCGACTGGTATCGAAAGGAGTCAAAAGACATGCTTATGCCTTTGCAATTGCCTTCTTACATGGGAACATCAGGCAACGGCTCTCTTTGCCTTGCATCCCCTTGGGGTAATTTTGGTTCTATCCGCAACACGGGTCTTGAAATTACAGTTGCTGCTCATCCACTGAAAGGCGCATTCAGATGGGATTCAGAATTCCAGATTTCTATAAACAGAAACAAGTTGATAGACCTTAGCGACGGTTCGGGCAATGCCACTCTTGTCGGCTACGGTCAATGGAGCGATGTTGTTTCACTATCAAAGGTTGGCGAATCATTGTTTAGTTTCTACGGCTATGTTACCGATGGTGTCTACACCTCTCTTGCAGATATCGAGACATCGCCAAAGCCAACTAAATATCCAGCAAATGGGACATTCGACAAGAACTCGACCGTATGGGTGGGCGATATCAAGTACAAGGATTTGAACGGCGATGGCGTAATTGACGAAAACGACCGCACAAACCTCGGTTCACCAATGCCTAAGTTTACATTTGGTTTTACAAATACGTTCTATTACAAGAACTTCGACCTTACAATTTTCATAAACGGTTCATACGGAAACAAGGTTGCAAACTACATGTCTATGAAACTGACTCACATGAACAGCACATGGACAAACCAACTTGCATCTGTAAGAGACCGCGCAATGCTCACTCCGATTGATGCCAACAAGGACTACTCTGCCGGCATTGACCGCGGCGACGGTACTTTGATTTATAACTGGTACGACGATATTACAAACGTAACGGTTGCTAATCCAAATACAAAAACTCCGCGTGTTTCTATCGGCGACCCTAACGACAACGACCGATTCAGCGACCGCTATATCGAAGACGGTTCATACATTCGCCTGAAGAACGTGGATCTCGGATACACATTCCCTAAGAAGATGGTTACTAAGTGGGGACTTGAAACTTTGCGTCTGTATGCAAACGTTCAGAATCTGCTTACAATCACAAACTACACTGGTTACGACCCTGAAATCGGTGCAAGTACAGCAAGCAACAACGTAATGGGACTGGATAATGGCCGCTACCCTTCTCCAACAACCTATTCTTTCGGATTGAATATTACATTCTGATGTTGAACTCTTAAAAAGAAACAAAATGAAATTATCAAATATAAAACTATACGCCGCAGCACTTGCGATAGGATTTTCTACGGTTTCTTGCGAGGACTTTCTTGACCGTCCGGCAGAAGACAATTACAACGTAGACAACTATTACAAGACAGATGCACAATGCTATGCCGGCGTTGACTATCTGTACAATTCGCCTTGGTACGATTTTCAGAGAGGTTTCATAAAGGTTGGCGAGGTGCTTTCAGGCAACTACTACTGGGGTTCAAGCCCTTACCTTACATTTACGGTAAACGGTTCGGACGAAGACCTTGTAAATATGTCGAACTCACTTTGGGCTGTAATCGGGCACTCAAACGAGGTTTACAAAAACATCAGCGCGGCTTCAGGCCCTTCTGAGGCTGCCAAGAATGCAACCAAGGGCGAATGTCTTACTTGGAAGGCTCTTTCATACTTCTTCCTTGTACGCTCATTCGGCGAAGTGCCAATCATTCACAACACTTCAGAAGAACTGGAGAAGAAAGAATACAATCAGGCTCACAAGGTAAAGAAAGCAGATATTTACGAATACATCATCATGACTCTCGAAGAGGCTATGAAACTTCTGCCTAAGTCAGCCTCAGACGGTCGCCTCGACTACTACTCTGCCGAAGGGCTTCTTGCCAAGGTCTACCTTACAAAAGCAGGAGTTTCGGGCACTCTAAACCAGAGCGACCTCGACAAGGCTGCAATGTATGCAAAGGATGTAATAGACAACTCTGGCCGCAAGCTCGAAGATAACTACGAAGACATCTTTAAACTGGCAAACAGCAAGACACAGGAAGGCTTGATTGTTTGGCGCTGGGTTGCTTCGGGAACAAACTGGACTCGACAGAACTCACTCCAGAGCGACCTTGCAATGAACGGCATCGACGACTGGGGCGCAACTTGGGGCGGCTGGAACGGTTTGAGCGTTGACCTTCAGGAGGCTTTCGGCGTAAAGTTGCTTGAGCAGACCCCTGATGCTTGGAAAAATGCCGTAGACAGCCGTATAAAAGGCACAATGATGCTTCCGGGATTCGTTTACAGCCAGTTCTGGCAGGATAAGGGCGGATTCGATTACATCAAGTTCATCTATGATTACAGCGTATCAAAGAAACTCGAATCTGCCACTGGTGCAAACACCGTAAAACACATCTACGGCAACACTTACGACCATCAAGTTGGCGCAGGATGCTCAGACGGTCGTATGGCAAGCAGCGTTCCTACATTCATTCTACGCCTCTCTGATGTATATCTGGTATATGCCGAGGCTAAGATTGGCGCAAGCCGCGGAAGCACAACCGATGCAAGCGCAATAGATGCATTCTATACCGTAAGACATCGCGCAATAAAGAACGCCGAAAGACCAGAGTCTGTTTCGTGGGACGATATTTGGAAAGAACGACGTCTTGAACTTGCAATGGAGGGCGACCGCTGGTACGACTATGTACGAGTTTCATACTACGACCCAGACTTCTGCGTAAACGAGTTGCAGAACCAGAAGAGAAACCAGTTCTGGGGACTCGACGAACTTTACAAGGGATACAAAGAGAGCGGCTCTTGGAATGTTACAAGTTCTACAATGTACGACAACGTAACATCTGCGCCAAGCGTTGCATCAATGATGAAGAAAGACCCGGATTCGGGCAAGAGATACTTCTTCATGCCTCTGCCAACAAACGACGTTGTGTTTAACCCTAACCTCGGTTCGAATGTTGACGGCATACACGTTGATGTACGAAACACTTACAGCTATTAACAGTCTAAAAACGTAAAGAAGATGAAAAAAACAAATAATATACTCTTGCTTGCCGCCATTGCTGCTGCCGGATTCGCATTCACTTCGTGCGAAGACCAGCCCGACAAGTTCGAGAATACATCGGGAATACCTTCTGTTAACTATATCAGAAGTCTTTCTGGCGAGACTGAGAACAGAAACGACGAGGAAGACAGAAAATATACTTACGGCGAACTGGTCGAGCAGGCTTCGCCACAAGAGGTTCTCTGCCTTGTCGGAAACAACCTGAAGAGCGTTTACAAAGCTTTCTTCAACGACTGCGAGGTAACACTCAACACCAGTTACATGGAGGACAAGACGCTTATCCTTACCGTGCCAGAGCAGATTCCTACAAGAGTGACAGACAAACTCTATCTTGTAACAAAGAGTAACGATACGGTTAAGTATGATTTTCACATCATCATACCAGCTCCAACAATCAACAACATGTCGTGCGAGTATGCCGAGCGAGGCTCTGTTGCCTCTATCAGCGGCAAGTACTTGATTAACGACCCAAGTTTCCCACTTGCCGTTAAGTTTACAGACAAGAACGGAAACCAAGTGAATGCCGATATCAAGAAAATAGCCGAGGACTACACATCTGTAGACTTTGTTATTCCAGAAAATGCAGCCGAAGGTTCGATTGCTATTTCTTCAATCTATGGCGAAACAAAGGCATCGTTCAACTACATGGATTCGCGTGGCATGTTGTTCGACTTTGACGGAAAGACAGGCTTGGGCAACCACGGATGGCACAGCCGTACAATCAAATCCGATGAGACATCGCTCTGCGGCAACTTCCTGCAACTTGGCGAGAATGGCGCGACCTTGTCGGAAGATGCTGGCTGGGACGACGCCAACTTCTCGTTCGAGTACTGGGCAGGCTCATGGGACACTCCACAGAACATAACATCGGGCGACGGTATTGCCCTGTTCAATCTTGCCGACTTCAAGGACAGCCAGAACAAGGCTCTGAAGTTCGAGATGTACATTCCAAGCAGCAATCCATGGCAGGCTGGTGCAATGCAAATCTGCTTCCAGCCACTTGAACAGGTTACAATCTCGGGCAATGCCATAGAAGGCTACGACAATGTAGCAGCAGCCAATATGTACGTATTCAACGGCGAAGGAACTGGCGGCGATTGGGCTAAAGGCAACTGGGGACGCGGAATGTACCGACCTTGGACCGATACCGGAAAATTCGATACAGGCGATAAGTGGATTACAGTAACAATTCCGCTCACAAGCCTCATCTACGACCGCACCGGAGCAGTTACAAGCAACACGCCAAGCAAGGAAACAGACTTTGCAAGTTTTACAATGTTTGTAATGGGCGGCGGCATAACAGGTACCGAATGTAGCCCAATAATTAAAGTCGACAACATCCGTGTTGTTCCTATCAAATAACTAAGACATGCTGATTATGAACAAGATATTTAAAATAGCATCATTCATGCTGCTTACCCTTACATTCACGGGCTTGCAGTCATGTAACAACGATGACTACTGCACATATCAGTACGACGCAGGCATCGTTAGACTAAACGCATACGGCCCTAACCCAGTTATCCGCGGCGGTCAGTTGCGTTTTGTGGGCAGCAACCTCGACCGCATCACAAAGGTCGAGATTCCGGGAGTAAGCCCAATAACCAACATCGAGGTTGTAAAGAAAGGTACAGAGAGCGAGATTCGTGTAACCGTGCCTAAGGACGGTCCTGAAATCGGCTTCGTAACCCTTACAGACAATACCGACGCCAAGTACACAACTAAAACGAAACTCGAATACACCGAAAATATCGAGTTCGAGAAGTTTGCACCTGCAACAGCAATGCCGGGCGAAGAGATAACCATCAGCGGCGACTATCTGAACAACGTTCACATGGTTGAATTTGCCGAGAATGTCTACGTTTCGGAAGACGAGTTTACGAAGCACGACAGATACGAAATTAAGGTTGTCGTGCCAGAGGCTGCCCGCACAGGCAAAATCTCGCTTTACGACAAGGACATCACAAAGCAGGAAGACAGCAATGCTGATGTTTCTTACAACATCATCAAGAGCGAAGACGCCCTCATTGTCGGAACTCCTGTTGTAGGCAAGATTTCGACTACCCGAAGTGGTGCTGTCGATGCTCTCGGCACAGTTACAGCCAAGATGAACGAGACGATTACCGTAAGCGGTGATTATCTGAACCTTGTTTCGAGCTTCAAGTTCGGCGAGAAGGGCGACGGCAACGAAGTATTTGTCGAGGATTACTCGCTCAGCGACGACAGCAAGACTATTTCGTTCACTCTCCCAGCCACCGCTCCCGACGGTGATTTCAGCATTGTCTGCACATCTGGCGTGCTTGTTCCTGTGGGTAAGGTTGTAACCATCATCCCTACGGAGTGTGTTGCCTCTCCTGCTCCAGTCAAGGCTGGCGAAACGCTCACAATAAGCGGTAAAGACCTTGATGTTGTAAGCGCAGTAAGTATGCTTAACATAAGCAACGAACCTGTTGAGGCTACCTTCAAGTACGAAAACGGAAAGATTGTCATCAGCCCTGTTCCTGAGAAAGCCGTAGAGGGCAATTTGACTCTGCACATGGCTAACGGAAACAGCGTTGCCGTTCCGTTCACTCTGGTTAAGCCTGCCGTAACATCGTACAGCACAAACAGCGTGAGCGCAGGAGGCGCACTCTCTATCAACGGTACAAACCTCGACCTTGTAAAGAAGGTTACGTTCAACGGCAGCGAGAATCCTGTTGAGGTAACAGCCGAGAATAACGGAACAGCCATCAACCTTACTGTTCCTATGGATTCGCAGACTGGAGCACCAACATTAACCCTTGTAAACGGAACAACCGTTGAATGTCCAAGCATCAGCATCGTTGAGGCTGTATTCTGCTACGCTACCGAACTTCCGGGCGAGGATGCCGAGAATAAGGCTGGCGAGACGCTCACGATAAAGGCCAAGAACATCGACAAACTGACATCTATCGAGATTAACGGCGAAAAGTGCCAGTACGTTGTTTCTAAAGACCAGATTATCATCGGTATTCCTGAGAATGCTTCGGCACAGTCTACAATGAAGCTGATTTCTTCGAACGGTGAGATTTCTTACAACATTGCCGTAATTCCTAACACCGAGCGCACAACGGTAATCTGGAACAAAGGTCCGGTAATGCTTACATGGAGCGCAGAAGGTCAGATTTACATCTCAGACAGTTATTTCAACGACATTGCCGAAGGTACAGTTCTGCATCTGTACATCACTCAGACCGAGAACTGGGGACAGATTCAGCTTAACAACGGTAGCTGGAGCCAGATTCCGACAGCCGAGTGGACAAACAACGGGGCTATGGGATATATTACAACAAGCAACATAAACGATGCAAGCGCAACATGCGTCGACATCACCCTTACAAAGGAGGTTCTCGACAACATCAGAGCAAATGCCGCTTACGGAAACGCACTCATCTTCCAAGGTCAGGACATAATTCTGAACAAGGTTACAATGACCGAGCACATCAGCCTCGAAACAACAATCTGGAAGGGCGAGAAGGCTCTGGACTGGAGCGACGGAAACAGAGTTTGTCTGCCAGCATCTGTCTTCGAGACAGCCAAACCTAAGCAGAAACTGCGCTTCTACTATACATTCAACACAAACGCTTGGGGCTGTATGCAGTTCTTCGACGGCAAATGGGCAAATTTGGTATTCCCAGGTTACGAAAAGAACCAGATTGATGTTCCTTCAACATATCCGGGCACAGATGCCATAACCGACGGCGTTACCGAGGTTGAACTGACAAGCGAAATCATTGCCCAACTTCTGGCAAGCCGTCAGGACTGCGGTGCAGAGAACGCACAAGACGTAGCAGTCATAATACAAGGCTCAAACTGCACAATGAAGAAGGTTACAATCGAATAAAAAACAACTGAACAATGAAAAAACTTATATTTTCAACACCACTCATACTCGCAGCAGCCTTCGGGCTTGCTGCCTGTATGGATACCGATGCCCAATACAACATTCCGCAGGTCGATGCGCCTGCACTCGTAAGCACCTATCCGGCTTCGGGCGAAACGGTAAGCGCAAGCGATAAAGGCGAACTTACACTCACAGTAAAGTACAACAAGCGAGTGTTCTTTGCATCGAGCACATACAACAAGATTCAGTTCTCTGGCGGCACAATAAGCAAGGCTATCGTTTACGGCACAGACAGCGTGCTGACAATAAACGTGAAGGACCTAAAGCCGGGCGCACAATGCAGCGTCACCATTCCGCAGGGCTTGGTAACTGGTCCTAACAAAATGGAAGCCGGAGCGGTTACATACTCGTTCAACATCAAAGCACCTGCTCCGCTCGACAAGAATCCTGCCTCTGCCACATCTGACGAGGCAAAGAAACTGTACGCCTTCCTGAGCGACAACTTCGAAAGCAAGACAATATCTGGAATGATGGCAGACGTTAGTTGGAACAACAAGGAGGCTGAAAAGGTGAACGGCTACATCGGAAAATATCCGGCTATAAACGGATATGACTACATACACATTCCAGCAAGCGTTGCCGGAGCAAACTGGATTAACTACAACGACATCACTCCGCTGAAGGAATGGAGCGACAACGGCGGCATCGTAACCATTGGCTGGCACTGGTGCGTTCCGTCTGTCGAGGTTACAACCGAAAAACCTTCTGCCGAGCAGCCAACAACCGAGACCACGGTTTGGGAAGGCTCAGAGAATATCGGCAACGACTGGGCAAAGAACGTTACTATTGCAAACGACAAGTTTGCAGGCATCACGGCCGGCACAATAATAAAGATTTATGCCGACCACAACAGCGATGCAACCTACTGGCAAATAAAGCCTGTCGATGGCAGTTGGAGTGAAATTACAAGCCACAAGGACCTTGCAAACGAATGGGGAACTATCGACCTTGGCAGCGCAACCGAAACCCAGTTTGCCCTAAACGAGGCTGATGCCAAATCAATCTCAGAAACAGGCTTAATTATTATGGGATACGGCATCACGGTTAAGAAAGTAAGCATAATACAGACGGCAGCAAATGCCAAGAAACGCACACGCGCAGCCGTAAGCATAGCCTCTCTCGACCCAGGCAAGGATTTCAGTTACAACACAAAGGATTTCTCAATACACAACGCTGTTACCGAAGGAACTTGGGAGAACGCCTTCGTTAAGTACGACCTTGCCAACGCTGCCAGCTACCTCAAGAAGGTTCAGGAGGCTGGAATACCTGTTTTGTGGCGTCCACTGCACGAGGCATCGGGCAAATGGTTCTGGTGGGGCATGGGCACTCCAGAAGACTACAAGAAACTGTGGATTATGATGTTCGACTACTTCAAGACTGAGGGCATAAACAACCTTATCTGGGTTTGGACATCGCAGGTTGACGATGACGACTGGTATCCGGGCGACAAGTATGTTGATGTTATCGGCGTAGACATCTACGGCGGAACAACAGCCAACGCGGTTGAGAAATATCAGAAGGTGCGCACGGCTCACAGCAACAAGATTGTTACCCTTAGCGAATGTGGTTACAGCGAGTACGAGCCTGCCGGCATCATTCCAACCATAAACGAGCAGATTGGCGCAGGTGCAAAATGGGCTTGGTTCATGCCTTGGTATAGCACCGACGTTCACGCTCCACAGAGTTGGTGGGAAGCAATAAAAGACGATGCCAACATTCTATGGCGCGGCGACATCAACCTGAAATAATCTCTCTACATAAATGATTCTATAATGAAAGTGCTGTCTCGATATTGGTGAGGCAGCACTTTCTTTTTGCGAGTTTTTTCAATTTTCAGGTTCGGGATGCCTTCGGGATTCGTTCGAGACGCTTGGTACAGTTTTCAACTTTCAACTCTCAACTTTCTCTAAGTTTTTTGTTTTAACTCTCAACCTATTCTGCCTATACCTTGAACGTACCTTGGACGTATCTTGGACGTACCTTCCCACTATTTTGTATA
>JAEEGH010021616.1_pt1 | contig 13268 bp, 10 predicted proteins | sample 9134181 | NCBI WGS metagenome assembly JAEEGH01 (sample SAMN16246544, study PRJNA631951) | gut metagenome | biome: gut microbiome; feature: rumen; material: DP-attached | host: Bos | place: Iran: Karaj | collected 2018-10
ATCAAGATCTTCATCCTCGGTGCTGCTTCATTCTGCGTGGCCACGGCTGGCGGTCTGCTCGGTGCCAAGTTGATGAACCTCTTCTTGAAGGAGAAGATCAACCCGATGATTGGTGCCGCTGGCGTTTCGGCTGTGCCGGATAGCGCCCGCGTCGTCGAAGTGGAAGGTCAGAAGTACGACCCATCGAACCACCTGCTCATGCACGCCATGGCCCCGAACGTCTCCGGCGTTATCGGCTCGGCAGTGGCAGCTGGTGTGATGATGTCGTTCTTGATGATGTAATTCACAAACATATCAAAACATCACATAAGGGAGCCCTCAAACGGCTCCCTTTAGTTTAACCAATTAAAAATCAATAAAATGAATAAAAAGTCTTTTGTTCTCATAGCCTTGTTGGCTTTGATGACTTTCAGTGCAAAGGCACAATGGTTCGACTTCACGAACAATGTGCGTGCATCAATAGGCCTTAACTTTGGCAGTGTAGGCTATCAATTTGATTCTCACGGTGTGCATCCTGGATTCGCCGACTTTGGCATGGGTGCATGCCTGTCGGTGGGAGGTGTATATTTGGATTTCATCTACCAAAGCCCAGAACATCGTCATGCAAAGGTGACGCCTGGTCAAGGCAATTGGAACGACCACACTGCTCTCACTATCAATGCGGGCTATCAGATTCCTGTACTTCACTGGTTATTCGTGACCCCAGTGGTGGGCTACAGCAACGAAACCACGGGCATCACAAAGGCCTATGATGTCACAGCAGAACAGAGTAGAATTGTTCACAAATATGAACGCGAACACATTTACCATCATTTCAACTATGGTGTGGGATTGATGTTGCGTCCTTTTAGATGGGTCGAAATTGGTGCAATAGCCACCTCACATGCCATTTATGGCAATATCAGCCTTTCGTTGGGAATAATTAGCCCATTGGATAGCAAATAAGAACAAAGGCTGCTCGCTCGGGCAGCCTTTGTTGTGTTTAAACATTTTGTTTTCAGCATTTTGAAACCTCGTTTGCCTGCATGAAGGCTTTAATTACGTCGGCATGTCGCCCGCGGATGATGACGTGGTGGTTGCCGATGGAATGTTGGAGCAGATAAGGCTTCAAATTCACATTGAGTGTGATTTGCGTGCGGCAGAAATGATTGCTGTAAGGCGTTTCGATGGCTTTTGCTTCTGTGACAAAGTAGCGGTCAAGTTTCGGACCACCCCATTTAAATAAGGTGTAGTCGGTCAAAGGCAACAAACCTTGAATGGCCACGCCGATGCCTGACTCGAAATGTGAGCGCACTACGGTCTCATCGCACATCGTCAAGGGAATGGTACAATGTGCCAGCATGGAGGTCTCATCGGTGAGTTGTGAAGGATTGGCCATGAAAGCGGCCTCGCCGCAAAGCCGTTTAGCCAAAAACATGGAAAGCAGCGTTTGCATATCACCTTCGCATCCAGCCACGATGCCTTCGTCGTTGAGCAGGGCCAAGGCTAAACAACTCGTTGTGCCGCAGGTTTTCACGATGTCGAAGCAGCGGATGGTCATGGCATCCAAGCGTTCCTCTTGGCAGATGCGCTTGATGGCGAGATAGGCTTTTGCGGCTTCTATCATGTCAGCACTCGAAGGCTCGCGTAAGGCTTTGGCGCGTTTCAGCATGGCTTGTGCAATCTTCTCGGCCTCGTCCTTCGAGGCGTTTTTGATGCCTTCCTCAACCCGTTTCAGGTCAATGTCAATGGTCTCGATGCCATAGCGTTGACGTAAGAAATCACGGTCCACGCCGCTGGCAATGAGCCAATCCGAAGGTTGGCCAAATAATCCGATTCGTCCTTGTAGAGACGTACGGCTGTACGTCTCTACCAAGGTCGAAACAATTTCATCATTCGTCCCATGCACAATGCGTCCTTCCATGCCGTTGTTGCCCAAATAGGTTAATATTTCCAAGGCGGCAGCCAATGAATTGTTTCGCCCATCGGCAATCATCGTCACGATTTTTGTGCGATGCGGTGAGCATGTCATTTCGACATCGATAGCCTCCCAAATGCGTTTGAACAGGTTTTCCACGCCGCCGGTGGCAATCATAAAGGCATCGGGTAACGTTTGTAGAGACGCGATTAATCGCTTCTCTACCGATTCGTCACCAATGATATTGATTTCGGCATGACATTTTTGTTTCAGCCTTTGAATCAGTTCGGCATATTCGATGCGGACGAAATCATCCGTTTGGAAGGAGGAACGAAGGATTAGGATTTTCATTTTTATTAATTATTAATTATGCATGCAGAATGCGGAATAGCGCAAAGCGACGTTAGGCTTTGCCATATTCCGCATTCATAATTCTGCATTCCACATTAAATCAATGTTTCACCACAAATCTCAGCGTCTGTTCGCCAGTCTTGACGAAATAGATGCCGTTCTCGTAGCTCGTTGTGTTGATGCAGAACTCGCTGCCGTTGGCCTCGAATTCATCCACCTTTTGGCCGAGGACGTTGAAGATGCGCACCATGCCGAGGTTTTCGCTCTTCAAGGTCACGAAATCGTTGGCGGGATTGGGATAAAGAGAACAATGATTTGGATGAGATTCTTCCACACCTACAGTCTGTTCATAAACAATGGTTATTTCATAGTTGCCGATAGAGGTAATAAGACGCATTGTTCCTAAATACAAGCCATTCTCTTCCATCCCATAGGCGGACACATAAACATGTAAACTATCTGATGGGGCGATAAACAAACCAGCAATATCATTACCATAATAAGGATCATCACCTTCGTGGCATTGAATTGTGAATTCATCAGAAGTGTATTCCAAAATCTGTATTGCTTCAAAATTCATGTTAGTTATGGTAATTTCACCAGGTACAATATAACAACCTTCATTAACAATATAAACCGTATCGTTGCTCATCACCAATTCTCCAGTTGTTGGACATTCATGCTGTTCATAGCCTTCTGCGTTCATGGCATTAACAATTTGTTCCAGCGAAGGCGGATAGATGTCACGATTGGCGAAAGTGTGGTCGGGACGGATGAGCATGATGGTGGGATAGTAGCCCACGGGGATGGCTTGGGCGATGTCATTGCCGCCACCGTCGCGGCTGATGGTGGGATACTGCACACCAAACTGGTCGGCCCAGGCTTGGCAAGCATCGTCATGGCCATTGGGCGAGATTTCCATGAAGAACACATCGTGAGTGTTGCAGCCATAAAGGCGGTAGGCTTCGACGACATCCTGCATGGGTTGCTCGCTGAACGGGTCGCCGGTAAGGAAGAAGTTAATCAGCACGGCCTGACCAGCGTCAAGGATGTCGTAGAGGTGGATTTCGTTGCCCTCGATGTCGGTGGCAGTGAAGTCGGGCATGATGTCGTCGCCTCCGCCAGGTGTGGTGGTGACAGGCTCGATAACGACTTCACCAAGGTTGCCGTCAATGTCGGCAGGCACGGCATAGATGTTGTATTCCGTGTTGGGTGTCAAGTCGCCAAAGGTGTTGGAGATGACTCCCGAACCGGGCATGCCGTATGTCCAAAGGTATTCAGGCAAGTCGAGGCCAGCGATGCCCATCGATTCCTGAATCTCGGCTTCGGTGGCCAACATATAGCCGTAAGAGGCGCAATCCTCGTTAGGCGTAAATGTAGCCGTCACCTCGGTTTCCAGCACTTGGTCGATGGTGATGCTCACTTGTGGGTTGTAACTCGGCGTGTTGCAGTCGTGCGGCATGACGCCATGCTGACCCAATGCGTTGACGATGGTCTGGGCATTGCTGATGGGCCAAAGGTCTTGAATGACGATGGAACGGTCGGGCATGATGAGGATGACGGTGGGGAAGGCACCGATTTGGTATTGGTTGATAATGGCAGCGCCACCACCTGTCGTGCCAATAGTTGGGTACTCAATGCCATAGTTGTTGACCCAGTTTTGGCAAGCCGCATTGGCATCGTAAGGAGTGATTTCCATGTAGTACACGTCGTGCATATTGCAGCCCATGATGGTGTAGGATTCGGCAATCTTCGGAGTGGCCTGCTGGCAGGGGCCGCAGGTGGTGTAGAAGAAGTCGATGAGCACGGCTTGGCCACCGTCGAGGATGTCGAACAAATGGATTTCGGTGCCGTGGCAGTCGGTAGCCGTGAAGTCGACGGCTGTCGTGAGAGGGCATTGCGCTTTCAGGCCAAAACCAAAGGCCAGCGCGAGGATGAGGGTAAATACTTTTTTCATAGACAATTGTTTAATAGGTTTACGGCTACAAAATTAAACAATTTGTTGAAATGTTGGTTGTTTAATTGTTTAATTGTTGTCGATGGTCAAGGCCATAGTTTAGTTATCCCTGTAGTCCTTCTTCTTCTCGTACTTCAAGTCCTTCAACGCCTGCGCCTTCACGTTGATAGTGAAATTCCAGCTCTTGTAGCTGCCAATGGGAATCCAGTTGAAGCGCATCTCCCAACAGTGCAGGTCACGGTAGACACTGATGTTGGTGTAGGTGATGTTGTTATTTACGAAGTCCCAACCCGTTGAGAAGGTCACTTTCCACTTTGGCGTGATGTTGATGTTGCCGTTGAGGCCGAGGGTATGCACGTATGTGTTGGTGGCGATGCCCATGATGGCCGCGTATGCTAAGGAGGTAGTGTAAGTCAGGTTATAACTGAGAGAAATTGACCAAGGTGTGGTCCAGTCGATGTAAGCGTTGGGGTTGCCTAAGATTTCATTGAGTTCGTCTGGGTCGTAGTTGCCTGATTGTCGGGCGTTTTCATTGATTTCATTGCGAATGTCTTGGCTGCCTTTCTCGCCTCGTAGTTTTTTGAGGTCGTTTTGGCTGAAGGAATAGCTCAAGCTGAACCTCCACGATGAACCCGTCTTGCGGAACAGTCGTCCATTGTCGATGACTTCGAAGCGGTTGATGCGATGCCCCATCGAGTCGGCGGCGTAGGGGTCCCACGAGCTGCTGTAGTTGATGCCCAACTTCTTAAACAAGGTAGTGCGCCCACTGACCGAGATGGGGGAGAGGTTGACGGAGTCTTTCGTGATGTCGTAGTTACCTGAGATACTGAACGACTCCAAAATTGGGATTTTTTTCATACCCGTGATGGTGTCGCTTTTCGATGGCACCTTGATTTCCAGGTTGTTGTTGAAATTATAGGTCAGTAGTCCTTGTTGGTTTTGCGATGGCGTACCATAGAGTGAACCGGCAAACTTGTTATAAACCCTTTCTTTGCCATTGCCATCGGTGTAGTAGCCATAAACGCCCCATTTCGGGTCGCCGAAGTTGGGACGGTAAGTGAAGCCGATGGTTGGCGTGAAGACATGGCGGATGGCACGGATGGGACCATTGGCGAAGTTGACCATGCCGTATATTTTTGTGGTCAGGTTGGTGGAGGCCATGAAGTCCACGAGGTTGCTGAAACGATGGATGGTGTCGGTTTGCAGGTGCCCTGCCGTTTCATCGTCATCAATCCATTGTTGCTCAATGTGCTTGAAGTACATGTAGTCGTTCAGTGTGAAGGAGTTAGTCCAAGATATATGCTTGAACAATTTGATGGTGACATTGATGGGAATACGGTGTGAAATACCTATTTGGGCATGGTCGCGGAACATCTCCCTGCCCCAACTGGCGAAATCCTCGGAGAAGCCATGGAACAGCACCGTGTCCACATCGTTGATGTAGAATTTTCCGTTCATCGTGTAACTCATGCCAAGGCTTTGGTACCAGCGTTTCTTGCCTGCCTTGCCGACATTCTTCAAAGGATAAAACTGGTTGACCGTAAGGGTAAGCTCAGGCAGCGAAGCAGTAACCTGTCGTGTCAAGGTGTTTTGGCTATGGCTGGCATTGAGGGTGAGGTAGACCTTGCCAGCAAAGTTAGTTTGGTAGCTGATACTCGACTGGAAGGTGTTGCTCAGCTGGTCGTTGACGGTTTGGGCGTTGTATTTGTTGAAGTTGGAACTCACGATGTTGACATTGGCCGTGAAGTTATGGCGAGGATGGGCTTTGGGGTCTTGAGTATGGGTCCAACGGATTTTGAAGTCGGTGCTTTCTTGATAGTCGGCGGCACCTTTCGTGCCTATCTTGTTGACGGCGAAGCCCAAAGCCATCGAACCGTTGAATTTGTAGCGTTTGTTGTAGCGGAAGGTCGGCTTGATGCCCCATGAGCCACGGGTATAGATGTCGCCCAACACCTGTAAGTCGTAATAGTCGTTGATAGCCCAATAATAACCGCCGTTTTCGAGGTAAAAGCCTCGGTTGGCCGATTCGCCGTAGGTGGGGATGATGAGACCTGATTTCTTGCCTTTCGTGTTGGGAATCATAGCGAATGGCAGGGCTAAGGGTAACGGGATGTCGGCAACGGTCATGTAAATCGGTCCTGTGACAATCTTGTCGTCGGGGATGACCTTGGCTTTGGTGAATTTGAACTGGTAATGCGGATGGTCTTTGAGCTCGCAGGTGGTGTAGCCGCCCGAGCGGATATTGATGGTGTTGTCGTCCATCCGCTTGACGCGCTCTCCGTGCAAATAACCGCCTTGTTCTTCGGTCCACACCTTGGTGATGATGCCTTTCTTAGTCTTGAAATTGTATAGCATTTCCGCTGCCTCAAAGGTCGATTCGCCCTGTTTGAAGACGGGTCGGCCTTGTATCTTTCCTAACGAGTCGGGCACACCGTAAGCGCGGCAGGTGCTGGTTTCAAGGTCGAATTCCAAGCAGGCAGCTGTAAGCGTGATGTCATCGTATTTGGCTTCTGCCTGACCATAGTAGAAGATTTTTTTCTTGTTCATGTCGCGATACGACGAATCGACGGCTGAGCAAATCACCTTCGTCTCGATGGCCGACTCGGAGCGTTTAGGCGTGATGCGGCGGGGCTTTTTTTGCGTCAATGTGTCGTGCTGCAATGAATCTTGTAGAGATGCAATGCCTTGCGTTTGATTAATGGAATCAAGTGCTCGAAATGCAAGTGAATCCATAGCAGGTATGGTATCTGCCATGACAGTTGTATCTGCTGCCAATGTTATCGTGTCGATAATGCGCTCTTGAACCGCAATGGTGGTATCAACATTGGTTGGTTCGAAATCGTGCTTATCTTTCTCAGTATGAGATAGTTGTTTGCACCCACAAAACAAAACGACCATGGCGGCAAACAAAGAAAAGGCCGCTTTGGTATAATATTTTTTATGTGCCGTGCGTTCTGACAAGGTGAAAACGATTACTTTTGTGCGCTTGAAATTCGCTGCAAAGATAGTTTTTCTTCGCGCATTAATAAACGAACTCAATATGATACAACGAAAGATTTTCCGATTTGGTGTTTTTTTCTTGATTTTTATGCTGCCTTTGTGCGCTTTGGCACAGAAGGGCGAAAAGATACAGACTATTGTCATCGATGCGGGACATGGTGGTAAGGACACTGGTGCATTGGGTAAGGTGACCACCGAAAAGGCACTTAATTTGGCGGTCGCGCTCAAGTTTGGCAACTACATCAAGGAGAACCTGCCTGATGTGAAGGTCATTTACACGCGCAGCACCGATAAATTCGTGGAGTTGAGTGAGCGTGCTGCCATCGCCAACCGCAATAATGCCGATGTGTTCATCTCCATCCACTGCAATTCCACCGAAGTCGCCAACTCGGCCATAGGTGCTGAAACCTTCGTGATGGGTGAATCGAAAAACGAGCAAAACTTGGCCGTGGCTAAGAAAGAAAATGCTGCTATCTTATTGGAAGACAATACGGATGCTTACGATAACTTCGATCCCAACAGCACTGAAGCCTATATCCTTTTCTCGCTTTCGCAAAGCCTTTATCAGAACCAGAGTCTGGACTTGGCTGACAAAGTGCAGAAGCAGTTTGCCAGCAAGGGCCGCCACGACCGTGGAGTGCAACAGGCTGGTTTCTTGGTACTTTGGAAGACCTCGATGCCGAGTATCTTGGTCGAGTTGGGCTTTATCAACAACACAAAAGAAGAACAATTCCTCAACTCCGAGCGGGGGCAGACGCAGATGGCTTTGTCGTTATACCGTGCCTTTGAGGAATATAAGCGCGAGTTTGAGGCCGAGAACCATGTTTCAGGCAAGCCGAAAGCTAATGAAAACATTTCAGGTAAGGGCGATACTTATTTTGCTGTCCAGTTCTCAACGCTGAACAAGAAAGTTCCCGTCACCGACCCCGCGTTTAAAGGCATTAAGGAGGTGGCAGTGTATGAATACAACGGTGCATATCGTTATATTTCAGGTCATTTCCTGACCAAAGCTGAAGCTGTGACACGTCAGAATGAACTGCGCAATTTGGGTTTCAAGGATGCCTTTATCATTGCTTTCATCAATGGTGAGCGTGGTACCATTAAGCAGGCCGAAGAGGCTTTGAAGAAGTAGTTTGATATGAATAGGCCTAGAGTTCATTGGTTTTTCGCACTCGTTCTGCTGTTAGGATTTGGTTTGGCAGGTTGCCGTTCGGCAGCCAAGGATGCTCAGGTTGCCGAGAAAGCGGAACCAAAGAACAAGGTACTAAAAGTCGTCGAGGCTTTGCATGACCCTAATTCCCAGTATGTTGTCGTCGTTTCCCATCGGGGTGACTGGCGCAACTATCCCGAAAATTCCATTCCAGCCATTGAGTCGGTGATTCGCATGGGCGTGGATATGATGGAATTGGATTTGAAGATGACTAAAGATAGTGTTTTGGTGCTCTGTCACGACTGGACTTTAGACCGTACCACCACTGGACACGGCCCCGTGAGCGACTATACCTATGAAGAACTTCTGCAATTCGACCTGAAACGAGGCCATGGCATCGCTATTCCTGGACTGAAAATTCCCACACTGAGACAAGCACTTGAGGTGTGTAAGGACCGCATCACGGTAAATGTGGACCAAGGTTATGAGTACTACGATCAGGTGCTTGCAATTGCCGAGGAATTGGGTGTGACCGACCAGTTGCTTATCAAGGGTGGACACCTTTGGCCAGAGGTTCAAGCGAAATTGGTGGAGCATCCGCATAACTTGATGTATATGCCTGTGGTTACGCTCAACGGCTCTGAGTGGAGTCACACACTTTTCGAAAGTTACATCATTAGCGAGGAACCGCAGATGGCGTATGAAATATGCTTTGATGAATTGGATGACGAGGTTGAGGAAACGGTCAGCCGCGTCCTTGCTTCTGGCTCGAAGGTGTGGGTCAATACGATTTGGGCTTCGATCTGCGGTGGCTACGACGATGACCGCGCTTTCGATAGCGACAATCCGGCTTCGGTGTACGATACCATACTCAATCTCGGCACTTCCATCATCCAAACCGACAGACCGGAATTGTTGATTCGGTATTTGGAGTCGAAGGGGAGGAGATGATTACTTTGGCTTAATCTATTCCTTGAATCAGTAGCTTTATTCGGTCGAATTGTTTAGGAAATAGGATGGTGATTATCAAAACTTTCCCCAATCAATTTCCCTGACTTTTTGCGAGATAAACTCTTTGATGTCGTTCCAATCAGCCTTGATGAACATGGGTGGACATTCCTTGTTTTCCGCGTCTTCAAAATAAGTCAAAGCCATCCGTGTCCTAAACATGGAGTAGTTGGGATACTTTTGAGCATAAAAACCAAGTATTTCCTCAAGGGTGAAGTGCTGCAAAAGGAAAAACATGTCAATGAAATCCTTTCGCGAACCTCGATTTTGTATGGCGTAGGTTTTCATGGCGGCAATGTCTTTCGGCGATGCCAATCGCAAACCATCCTCAATAACCGCTTCATCAAGCCAAGGATAACGAGCATAATTGACAAAATCCACCTTGATTCCATCAACAATGAACGATTTAATGTATTTGGAGGTCATTTTGCCAGGCACTTGTCCAAAACCCTCCAATATGTCTATCAAAGCTGCATCATTATCTGGAACTACGCCGAAAACATCCAAATCCACCGATGAGCGATGTCCGTATTGCAAAGCCAATGCTGTGCCGCCCACCAAGCGGCAATCGTCTAAATATGGTTCTGCCATCAAGTATTTCAGGAGTTCCAAAGTGTGGGGCTCGATTGTGCGATACGATAGCATCTGAAATCCTCCTTCTTAACACCTGAAATAAAGCTCAAAAACGAACGTGCAACTGGATTTAGTGTCCTGAAATTCAGAGCGTATGAAACAATTGTATCAACACCAAAATGCTTTTCGATGATGTTCCAATCGCTCATCTGACCATATTCCAACACTCTTTGGATAAGCCACGCGGCATTCTTGTCGATGTCGAACTGGGTCGTATCGAAATCCCAAAACAAATAAGGGCTAAGGCCGTGTAGCTTATCCGAGTTTTCCATGATTACTCCACCACCACGAGGTAATAGTTCTTCTTGCCCTTCTGCACAAGGATATATTTGCCGTCGATGAGGTCGGCGGGGGTCATCACCTTGTCCAAAGTGACCTTTTCCTTGTTGACGCTCACGCCGTTGGCCTGGGTCATCTTTCGGGCCTCGCCCTTCGAGGGGAAGATCTGCGTGTTGACAGCCATGAAGTCGACGATCGGGATGCCAGCTTCGAGGTCGGTGCGGGCGATATGTTCCTGCGGCACGCCGTCGAAGATGTCCAAGAAGGTAGCTTCGTCGAGTTTCTCCAAGCCTTCCTTGGTCGACTTGCCGAAGAGGATGTTGGAGGCCTCGATGGCGGCATCCAAAGCTTCCTGCGAGTGCACCAATACGGTGACTTCCTGGGCCAAACGCTTTTGCAACACACGCATGCCTGGGTCTTTTTTGTGTTCTTCAATCAGGGCGTCGATGGTTTCTTTATCGAGCGAGGTGAAGATCTTGATGTATTTCTCTGCGTCCTCGTCGCTGACGTTGAGCCAGAACTGGTAGAACTTGTAGGGTGTGGTGCGCTTCGGGTCGAGCCAGATGTTGCCGCTCTCGGTCTTGCCGAACTTCTTGCCGTCAGCCTTGGTGATGAGCGGACAGGTGAGTGCAAAAGCCTCGTTTTCGAAGCCCAAGGTGCGACGAATCAGCTCCGTTCCTGTGGTGATGTTGCCCCACTGGTCGTTGCCGCCCAGCTGCAGCTTGCAGTTCTTGTGCTGGTAGAGCCATAGAAAGTCGTAGCCTTGCAGGAGCTGGTAGGTGAACTCGGTGAAGCTGAGGCCATCGCGGGCGGTGCCGTTGAGGCGTTGCTGCACGCTGTCCTTGGCCATCATATAGTTCACGGTGATGTGCTTGCCCACCTCGCGGGCGAAGTCGAGGAAGGTGAAGTCCTTCATCCAGTCGTAGTTGTTCACCATCTCGGCGGCGTTGGGTTCCTTCGAGTCGAAGTCCAAGAACTTGGCTACCTGGGCTTTGATGCACTCTTGGTTGTGACGCAGGGTCTCTTCGTTAAGCAGGTTGCGCTCTTGGCTCTTGCCCGAAGGGTCGCCAATCATACCTGTGGCACCACCCACCAAGATGATAGGCTTGTGGCCGCAGTGTTGTAGATGGCGCAGCATCATGATGCCGCAAAGGTGACCGATATGTAAGGAGTCGGCGGTCGGGTCGGTGCCGAGGTAAGCCGTTACCATTTCTTTCTGGAGGAGTTCTTCCGTTCCTGGCATAATCTGTGCCAGCATTCCGCGCCAGCGGAGTTCTTCAACAAAATTCTTCATCGATAGTTAGTTTATTTTGGGCGCAAAAATACAAAGATTTTGGGCTTTTCGGCGAATAATAGGCATAATCGCCGAATAATTTTCGGCGAATAATAGGCTTATTCGCCGAAATGTCTCAACCTGCATCTCATATTCTCCACCACATTACCGCCAAAGAGCCAAGAGTCGGCAAAGTGGAGATTACCCTTTGGAAACATCTTTTCGTATGCTGGGATGAAGACCATTTCGGGGTCGAGGTCAGGACAGACCGTGTTGTGCTTGTAGAGATAGGTCCTTGTCGGGCAAGGCACGATGAGGACGCTGTCGCGAGTGTCGTTGTATTTGGCCATACCTAAATGGAATTCAGCAGGAACGGTATCGGTTGCCATCGTCCAAGTCGTAGGATTAATGCCCACCACATCGCCGCGCGACACCATGCCAATAGCCGTCGTATCGGTCACGGAATTGAAGACGACCAAGCCTTGCATCGTGCTGTCAGTGGCAGGTTTCAAAGCCTCGGGATAGTAAGCCAGTTCTTCTGCACTGACATGATAACCAATGCAATAGGCGGCTACCATCAACTTTCGTTGCTCCTCGGTCATGCCGTGTTTCAGCAACTCGATGAGCATCTGCGAGCCTTGGCTATGACCCATCAAAAAGAAGGGACGACCATGGTTGTAGTTCGCCATATAATATTGGAAGGCATCGTTGACATCCTTCGCCGCGATTTGTGCTAATGAATCCAACACAGGAATAGGCTGTTGATAAGCCTCAAAAATCATTTGTCGGTAATAGGGCGCATAGAAATTATACTCGCCATACAGCATCTTGTTGAACCGTTGGTTGCCGTTGGCTTCCTCGCGCACCTCGGGCAGGGTGATGTCGGCAAACAACGATGAGTCGTTATCGGCAAAAGAGATGGCCGAAACGGTAGGATAGACATAGAAGACATCGGCAGCCTTGGTCGTGTCGCCGCAGCTGTACCAAAAGGTGGTGTCGGAATAGTTGATGTTTGATTCGACCTCTTGCATTGTGCGGTTGCATGATAAGAATGAGGCTAAGGCTAAAATTAAAGTCATAAGGAAAAAAGACGTGTTTTTCATAGGAGGTTTTTTTGTGTTTTAAGGTGACAAAGGTAATACAATTATTGACATATATCACCACTTGAGGCAAGCCAAAGGGATAACCTTAACTCCATCTTCACGGGTATAGGCCATTTCTCCTCCAGTGATGACCATGAGCAAATCAGGCTCACGCAGAGGGACTTGCTTCTTTTTCAGTGTTTTATCAATATTTTCTTGGTAATTTAACGGTAACTTTTGCGATGATTCGGCGGTAACTTTTGCGATATTATTAGTGGTCAGCAAAAATAAGTCCCCTTTTTTTTCATTACCTCAATAAATTTTCGCAACTTTGCAGCGAAATATCGAATCTTTGAATCTTTGAATTTTAAATCTTAAATACGGAATAATGAAAAGAGACGAAAAAATCTTTGATCTGATTCGCCAAGAGAAAGAGCGTCAGATGCACGGAATCGAGCTCATCGCTTCTGAAAACTTCGTCAGCGAGCAAGTGCTGGAAGCCATGGGTTCTGTCATGACCAACAAATACGCCGAGGGTTATCCTGGCAAGCGTTACTACGGCGGCTGCCAAATCGTCGACCAAAGCGAGCAAATCGCCATCGACCGCGCCTGCCAGTTGTTCAACGCCACCTTCGCCA
>JAEEGH010021617.1_pt1 | contig 13268 bp, 7 predicted proteins | sample 9134181 | NCBI WGS metagenome assembly JAEEGH01 (sample SAMN16246544, study PRJNA631951) | gut metagenome | biome: gut microbiome; feature: rumen; material: DP-attached | host: Bos | place: Iran: Karaj | collected 2018-10
GAAGAAGTGCTTCAGGGCACCGCCGAGCTCGTCGAGCACCGCATTGCTGTCGGACTTCTTCACGCTGGCCTGTGTCTGGATGAACTCGGCCAGTTCCTCGGTCTCGATGAAGTGCTGGTCGTAGACCGCCGTGGCGAACCACTTGCCGTAGGCCGTGGAGTGGTCGTTCTGGTTCTGCAATTTCTTGAATTTCTGACTCATAACTTTAAATCTTTAAATGTTTAACTTTTGTGTTGATAGAGGGCCTCTAATCACCTACAAAGGTACAACATTTCGAAGATCAAAAAGTTGGCAGCAGTGGGCACTGGTCGTTAGTAGTGGCTGAAAAATAAATAAAACCTATTTCTAAGCCATAATTTTCGTTTTAGCGGTCTTTTTTATGGCTCTCCGAGGAAATCTACGATCAGTTTGACTTGTTCCTTGGGGAAATCGCTGGCATTGACGTTGTAGGAAGGAAGCTTCTCGAGCGCCTCCTTGAGTTCCCAACAGCGGTTGATGTCGCGCCGCAACAGTTCCACTGCCGCTGCATCCGTCGGCGTGTCCGGCCGGTACAGCCGTGCCAACTCCTTTTTCTTATATCGCCTTATTTCAAACTCCAATGTAATCATCTGTAAACCGTAAACTTAAGTTTGTTCTGATACCTTCCGCGGGTGATGTAAACGCCAAGTCACGCTGTTGCTGATATCTACTATATACTGATTCTCCCTATCTCCATCACCCGTACTTGGCACTTCTCTCCTCTATGGAACCTATTTCCATTACCCTTAACAGGCATCCCTGTAAACTGTAAACTATAAACTAAATAGGGGGTCAGGGGGTCACTAAGATGACGGGAAGTTTCCTGCGTACCGTGTGTGTGTGCGGTACGCGGGAGGAATCCCGCTCATGGGGTGTCCCCCCTGTCCCCCTCCTCGCCATGATCCTCGCCCTCGGGCCGTGCGTCACAGGCCAGCATACGCCGGTTCATCTCGATCTCCTCGGGCTTATAGGCCACGACACGGTAGCCCCGGCGGCCGTGGGAGCGGTACTGGTCAAAACCCAGCGCCTTCATGGCACTGCCGATCTTCTCGACGGTGAGGCGCAGCGAGGGATGGTAGCCGATGGCCGTCAGGATGTCGGTCGCCGTATAGAACTCCCCGCGTTCGTTCTCGGCAGGATGCCGGAAATGCTTGGCGATGGCCTCCTGCTCCGGCTGGGGCGTCTCGAAGGTCTTGTTGTGCTCCATCAGCACTTCCTCCTCCGCCTTGGAGAAATAGTGACGGAAGCCCTGCCGGTAGAGGGCGTAGGCCTGGGCGTAGATGCCCTCGTAGTCGAACGGCACCTCCCTGGGCGAGGTGATGCTCTCCACGATGAACGGCAGCCAGCGGCGGTTGCCGGTCACGTCGGTGAGGAACTGCACGTTGTTGCCCGTCCCGCAGAACGACGCCACATGGGCCATGTGCTCCGTGTAGTGGCCGTAGGGAGGCCGTTCGTCTATCGACGGCATGGTCACCACCGACTTCATCGTGTTCACGTCAGAGGGTCTCATCACGTCCAGTTCCTCATAGCACACCAGTCCGTACTGGGAGAGTGTGATCAGGTCGTCTTTCGACACGCGGCTCGAGTTGACCTTGATGCGGAAGTAGTCGCGCAGCTCCGGGGGAAGCAGATACGAGAACCAGGTGGTCTTGTAAATGCCCTGGTCGCCGATGAACACCAGCACCGCCTGGTTCACCTCATCGTCGTCTACCCAGCTCGCCACCATCGCCACGAGCCACTTCTTCAGGTATTCGTAGAAGAGCATCTGCTTCTCCGTGCCGCCCTTGACCATCACAGACACCGACAGTCCGAGGATATGGTCCTGGCCGTCCCATGGCGGCAGGCGGTTCAGGTAGTAGAGGAAGGGATGGAACGGCTTGACGTAGCCGGAGCCGATGACGACTTCAAAGTCCCGCTCCCGTGTTGACTTGACATTTTGGAGGGCCGTCAGCAGGGTGTTGCTCAGGCGGTCGCTCATCGGCTGGTAGTCGTCGCTGACGAACTGTGCCAGTTCACTGTTCTGGCAGAAGGCGTCCTCTGTCGGAATACGGGCCTCCACCCGGTGCTTCACCGAGTTCCACCGCAGGTAGATGTGGTTATCCAGGAACGCCTTGATCTCCCTCACCGTGGCATACTTCTCCTGCCACGGCACCTTGTGCTCTTCCCCTCCTGAGTAGGAGGGGTTAGGGGTGGTCTGATCCGCCTTCTTCTTCCTTTTTTTCTTTTCCTCCGCCATAATTATCTGTTAGTCTGTTACTCTGTCTAATAAAGTTATTCTGTCTCTTATGTTCTTATGTCTAAAACCATTTGGTCGACGACGTCCTTGCGGAAGCACTCGATGAAGGTCATGTAGTTCCAGTCGGGATGTCCGGCCTTGACGATGGCCCAGGCTGCACCGAGGTAGAGAAAATAGCCCTTACGGTCGAAGGAACAGGAACACAGCAGGGCGCTCAGCCCGGCCTCAGCCTGCTCTACACACTCGGCATAGGTGAGAAAATCCAATGGCTTGGCCTCCCCGTCTATCAGTTCCGCCAGGCCGACGGGCTCCGAAACAGGATTTAACAGTATGACATACTCATCCATTCCCAGTACCTTCAGCCGTTTCTCCAAGCCGGGAAGGTCTTCCTCTTCATACAGGTTGCGTAACACGGCGGCGTCAATCATCGGAGCCGTCTGTCTGTCATACCTCACGAGGAAACCGTACTTCCTGATGGACTCTGCCACACGCTCGGCGATATCCTCCATACGCTCATATTCCTTCACTTCTGGCTGCAGGTTTTCCACGACATCAAAGAAATTCCGCAGCCTTGTTGTTAGATTTGTAATCATGTTGTTGTTCTTTTTAAGGGGTTAAACATGTCACAAAGATACAAAGTATTATCATCTCGTTTGTATAATTAACCAAAAGAAATGGCCGTTAATTTATATTAATTACCAGACATAACTCCCTTATCTACAGAACGTTGCAAAGTTTGCATTCTTACGTTTAGATTCGTATGTTTCGGGTTGCACAGCCACCGGAACAGGTCGTTTTTGCAGTAACAGGGTCTAAGCACAGAAGAGCCCGACTGAAGCAGCCGGGCAATCTCTATGTAAATAAGTTTTTTGGAGCCCCTCGGCAAGTCTGGCCGGAAGTCCAGCCGCTCGACCAGCCGAGGGTTCTCTTGAGGGGTTAGCAACAAAGGGCGGAGACGTTCGATCATCTCATCATAGGCCCAATAGAAGTCACGGTGAATAAAGTCCACCAACAGGCGGACATGCTTTTTGTTTGACATAATTTACAATTGTGGCTCTTGTGCCGCCACCCCGAGGATGGTCGGCCAAGCCACAGCAAATTATGTCGGGCCGGTCAATGAAGAAGTTTTATTTACAAGTTCCAGATTTAGCCACAAAGTGGCTAATGGCGTACAAAGGTACGAAATATTTTGAATATCTATTCACTTTTTAGTATTTTTAAGCCTTATTTTAGCTATTTCCTTGTAAAAAGGTGTACTTTTAGACGAGCTGGTTACGATGACCGATAAGTGGCTCTATGCCCTGAAGCATCTGCCAGATCTGCTGGAGCGTCCCAACATTGCTGAAATCACAGGCCTTTCAGAAGAAGAGATAGAAGCATTGTAACAAAAGAACCGTCCCCATGTTATAAGAGCTCACGGGGTGCCCCGTGAGCTCTTTATCTTCTTTTTATTTTATTACTCGTTTATTTCCATTGTGGATATACACTCCTTTCTTCGTCGGCTTGGCCTGGAGCTTACGGCCCTGCAGGTCGTACCATCCGGCGCCAGCCGAATTCGTGTAATTCGTTAAATTCGTTGTCGAGATAATTCCAGTAGCAAAGTCCTCGTCGCCGAAGAACATGCGGGCATGGGCCACCTCACCGGCCTCGATGCCGATGAGATGGAAGTAGGCGCGGAAGGAGTTGATGGTCTTCTCGGTGCTGGGCCAGTAGAGCTTGTCGCCTTTGCCGAGGTAGAGGTAGCTGCTGCCGTTAATATCCTCGGGGTCATAGATACCCTTGAAGCTAACCCTGCCGTCGGCACTCTTGACGGCTTCTGGAGCGGATCTTTCGATTTCGGAGTATTTGAACTCAGGGTTCACGATGTCGCTGCCCGTTGTTCCCCATTTCACGATGTAGGGCACGCCAGCCTCAATCTCTGTTGCGGTCTTGAAGTAGAGGTAGAGCGTGCCGTCGGAGGCGTCGAAGCCGGTCTTGTGCCCGCTATACTCTGTCTCGGTGTCCAGCTCCATGATGGTGGCATCGTGGAGCGGATGGTCGTCAATAGCTATCTGCGCAGCGGTGACATCGAAGGGCAGGCAGAGGGTGTTCCAATTGCCGTCCTTAAAGAGCGTGCGCCCAGTGATAGTGACATCGGCAATGCGATCGTCATTCGCCGTAATCGTCGTGGTGTTCGACTGGGCATCCTGAAGTTCTATTTCGTAGGGATCGATGACTGCCGTGATGCTGACGTTCTCGCTGCCCATCGTCACCGTGTAGGTGCCATTGCCGTTGCCAGTGAGAGGACTGCCGTTAGCCTGTACGACCTTGATTTCCTTGTCGGCTTCGGGCGTGAAGGTGACGCTCTGTCCGCTGCCGCTAAAGAGCGTGCCGCCGTATGACAGTCCAAAGCCATATACCTTGACGCCGTCGTAGGCATAGGTCTTGGTGGCATCGCCGAAGTCGAGCGTCAGGCCGTCGGTACCGCTCTCCACGGTGTAGCCCTGTGTGCCTTGCGCGGTGCCGAGCGTCGTGGTGTAATAGCAGTCGGAGCAAGTGACGTTTGTCGCGGCAGTTCCTGACGCGTTGATGTACAAGGTCGCGGAGCCGTCTGTAACAGCCGTCTCGCGATCGGCAAGTGCAGCAGGCTTATAGAGGCAGTTCTTAATGGTCAGCGTCTGGTAGTTGGTATAGCCAACAATACCAGCAGCTCCCGTTGTCTTTGTATCTTCCGTCGTTCCCGTGGTGAGAATCTTGCCCTCGAAGAAACAGCCCTCAATGGTGGGTTTGGAGTAGCTCACATCGGCCTTGAGACCCAGGATACCTCCGTGACCCGCCCAACCTGCGTGACTGCTGCGGATGGTGACGCTGCTGCGGCAGTTCTCTATGGTCGAATAGTAGCGGGTGTACGCCACGACGCCGGCGGCATAGCGACCAGAGGTCTCGATGGTACCCGTCGTATTCAGGTTCTTGATGGTGGCACCACTGATGCAGCGGAACGGTGCGCAATAATCCTCTGTGATGCCCGTATAGCTGACGGTGATGGTGTGCCCTTGGCCGTCGAATTTTCCTCGGAAGCGGTTGCTTCCCTGTCCCACCATCGTGCTGACGCTGATGTCATTGGTCAACTGGAAGTACAAGCCGTTGAAGGTATAGCCGTAGTTCACGGCCTCAGCCAGATGATTCCAATCCTCGGTATCACTAATCAGGAAGGGGTTGGACACCGAGCCGTCGCCGCCGCTGAAATAGACTTTCTTATAGCGGGCGTAGTAGTTTCGGTCACCCGAACCCATTGGAACGGTGATGACGCTGTCTGCCTCGATGAGTCCGTCTGTACTATCCGCTAACAGGTTATCGGGAACCTCGCCGGACAGCTCCCATCCCGCGAATATCATCTTGTTGGGCAAGCTGCTGCAGTCGGGGAAGGTGAACTCATTCGTCTCTATTGCATCATATTCGGTGCCAATGCTGCTGTAGCCGCTACCCTCTTCATTAGCCTGATAGAAGGTGTAGGTATGTCCGGTGAGTGCTCTGTCGCACTTGGTACACTTATTGTCGGCACCCTTGATATGGTGCTCTTTTTCGCCCTCGCAGTATTGGCAGTTGACATGATGGTAGTAATTGCCGTCGTCTTCACTAATCTGGCTGTAGGTGGCATTGCTATGCTCGCATTGCTCGAGTATGAACGGACCTTGACCCCTGACGGTGCTCACGCGGCTGTCGCTGTTCACGGGGCTGCCGCCGGACTTCACACTGAGGGTGGTGCCTAATGTCAGGGTGCCTTCACTAACGCTCGATTCCTTGCCACGACCGATGGCCTGTCCGCCGCCGTTGGCCTCCACGGTCACCTTGCCTCCGTATATATAGACATCGGCGCCGTTGCCGTAGCATCCTCCATATCCTCCACCAATTCCCGCACCGCCTTCGGTGCCGCCCGTAGCGGTGACATCGCCACCGTTAATGGTGATTGTGCCGCCGTTGGAAAGTTCGCCACCGCCGATGCCGGCACCACCGTATCCGCCGATGTAGGCGGTGACAGTGCCACCATTGATGGTGATGGTGCCTCCTTCACCAACACGTCCACCACCGATACCGGCACCATCTTCTTCGCTCGTGGCGGTGACAGTGCCACCGTTAATGGTGATGGTGCCGCCGTAGCCCTTGTTGCCTCCGCCAATGCCTGCTCCCATAGAACCGCCATTGGCTGTGACAGTGCCGCCGTTGATGGTAATCGTGCCGCCGTCTTCCGCGTACGAACCGCCGATGCCGGCACCATATTCGCCGCCTTTAACTGTGACATCACCCCCATCGATGGTCACCGTACCACTACCTCCGTCGTAACCGCCACCGATACCAGCAGCGAACGTACTGCCCGTTGCGGAAACAGTGCCGCCTGCTATATATACGGTGCCGCCCTTGCCTTTATACCCGCCTCCGATACCAGCACCAAAGACATATCCCGTAGCGGTAACAGTGCCTCCATAGATATATAACTCACCGCCATCGCCTTCGCCGCCGCCACCGATGCCTGCCGAGCCTGCAGAACCAAAGTTGCCACCATTTCCGGTAGCAGTGACGGTACCGCCGTAGATATAGATGGGATTGTCTTGGTCGCCATACTCACCACCTCCGATACCTGCACCGCCGCAGCCGCTCTCAAAGGGGTTGGAGCTTACAGAACTGCCACCTGTGGCAGTGACGGTGCCGCCGTAGATATAGATAGGACCATTTCCTCTGTCCTCGCCACCTCCGATACCCGCCGCGAAAGTGCCGCCCGTGGCCGTGACGGTACCGCCGTAAATCTTGAGAGTAGGATGGGTGTCGTTCTGCTGACCGCCGCCGATACCGGCACCGCTGCTCTTGCCCTCGGCAGTGATGTTGCCGCCCCAGATGGTGATGCTCTGCATACCGCTGCTGTGGTTGCCGCCGCCGATACCAGCTGCGTTGCTGCTGCCGGGCTTCGCGTAGATTTTGCCACCATGGATGACCAGATGGCCGCCGCACTTGTCCTCATTGCCGCCGATGGAGCCGTTCTCGCCGTCGCTGCCGTCAGTCCACAAGTAACCCTTGCTGTCGCCGTCGCTCTGGGCGTAGATGGTGAGCGTCTTGTTTTCCTTGATGAAGATGCCCTTGTCGAACTCGACGCTGCAGCCGTCCAAAAGGATAAAGTTCACGTCGCCGTTGATGGTGACGCGCTTACTGAATGTAAAGGTGCCACTGAGCACATACCAGCCACCGTTGAGCGAACTGACGTTAGAGTTTGAGTTGTAAGTGTTGTAGCTGGTGCAGAGCTTCTGCGTCTTCACCACGTGGCCGTCAGTGTTGCCGCCTGTCCAGCTGCGCTCCACGTAGATGTAGCCGCTGGCAGCGATGTAGGCCTCTTTGTCTTGGAGCGACAAGGTGGCATCATTGAGGTCGGCACTGAAATAGGTGCCTGGCGCGATACCGGAGTTATTGCTGTTATAGCCCGATGTGATCTTTCGGTTGTATTTCCCGTTCTGAAGGCTCACGCCGATTCTGGCGCCCTCGGTGAACGTGCCGCAGTTGATGACGGTGGTGGCATCCAAGTAGAGGTTGCCGTTCTCGTTGTCCTTTATTTGGGGATTGCCACTCATGCTGATTGTGCCGTTGTTATAGATGCCACCACCATTGGAGACAGCGCGGTTGCCTGTGATGCTGCCGCCCGTGATGGTCAGCGTGGCACCGTCGTTGTTGTGGATGGCACCGCCGTTGTAGCCCTTACAGTTGCTGATGTTCACATTGGTGAGCGTCGCCGTACCTTTGTTCACGATGGCACCGCCGCTATGGTTGGTGGTAGGTGTCGCGCTGTTGTCGGCATCAGCCAGCGTGCCGTTCGACAGCGTGAGGTTTCCCGCGTCAGACACGACGAAGATACAGCTGAAACTGCTGCTCGACGTAGAGGCTGTACTGTTTCCCCTCAGCGTGAAGCCGCCGAGGTCGATAGTTATCGCACGGCTGATGGTGAGATGTTTGTCCACGGTCATGTCCGCCGTGAGCGTGATGTTCGTCGCTTCGCCGTCAATGGCACTGCGCAACTCGTCCGCAGTACCGACGTTGGTCTGCGCCCAGGCCCCCTGTGCGACCGCGCACAGTAGGGCAATGATAAGAAATCTGATTCTTTGCATTGTTGTAAATATCTTATTTGTTACTATTTTTTACTTGATGACTCGCTTTTTCCCATTATATATATACACGCCTTTCTTCGTCGGCTTGGCAGAAAGCTTGCGGCCTTGGAGGTCGTACCATCCGGAGAGTGAAGAGTGAAGAGTGAAGAGTGAAGAATTTGCTTCCGCATCAATGATGCCGGTGGTATTTCCGTCTTCGTCGCCGAAGTTCAGGACAAAGGCGCGGACGTTGCTCGGACCACCTTGGGTGGGCGTTTCGGGCTCACCTGCGGTGATGCCGCTGAGCTGGAAGTAGGCACGGAAGGAGTTGATGCCTTTATCCTTGGATGGATAGTAGAGCTTGTTGCCTGCGCCGAGATAGAGCACGGTATTATCTTTGGCCTTAAGCGTCTTAGGATCGTAGATGCCAGTGAAGCTCACTTTGCCGTCGGTGCTCGTGACGGGCTTAGGACTGCTGGACTCGATGGTACTGTTGTAGAAGACTGGCGAAGTGATGGTCGTGCCGTCATTGTCCCACTTCACGATATACGGCCTGCGGGCATCTATCTTCGTAGCCTCCTTAAAATACAAGTAGAGCGTTTCTTGCTCTGCGTCGAAGCCGGTCTGCTCAACGTCGAGTTCCATGATGGTAGCGTCGTGTAGCGGATGGTCGGAGTTATTGATGAAGTCCTCGCTCACGTCGAAGGGCAGACAGAGCGTGTTCCAGTTGCCGTCCTTATAGAGCGTGCGCCCACTGATGGTGACGTTCTTGGTCTGGCCGTCGTTCGCCTCCAGCACAGATGTGTTCGAGTCGGAAGCAGGCTCGTCATAGAGCTTCAGGTCGTCGTAGGTCTCTATCGTGGCGGTGACGCTGCTGCTTTCATTGTTCATCGCCAGCGTGTACGTGCCGTCGCCGTTGGCAGTCAGCGTACCCTCACTGGCAGTCACGCCGGCTGCTCCTTTCCCATATTCATTGGTGAGCGGCGTGAAGGTTACTTCCGATGTGCCGCCGGTGTAGAAGACGGCTTGGAAAAGCAGGCCGGCATCGAAGGGGAACACCTCGTTCTCGAAGTGTTGTAGATCACTGATGGCCTCGCTCGTGTTGCTGAAGTTCAGCTCGCCGTAGTAGAGCCACATGCCGGGAGTGCCGCAGCTGACGGTGTATGCCTTCGTGCCCTGATCGGAAGTGCCGAGGCTCTGGGTGTAGTAGCATTTGCTGTAGGATACGTAACCAGTTATCTTCGGACGGCAGAAGGTGCGGCAGCCGCTGCCGAGGGTAACCTCCGTCGGTTTGAAGAGGCAGTTACGGAGCTTGAGCTGGTTTTTGTAAACTACATCGGCATATCCCACGAAACCTCCGCAGTTGGTGGTGCTGCTGCCGAGCAGCCTGCCGTCGAAGACGCAGCGCGAGAGCGTTACATACTGTTCGGCATCGTTGCAATTAAAGTTGCCGATGAAGCCGCCGTGTGTGCCGTCGCCCTCGACCGAGCTGTTGATGGTCACGCTCACGCGGCAGTTGGTGATGTTGGTATTGCCCTTGAGGTAGGCAATGAGGCCTGAGGCGAACTTCGCCGAGGTGGTAATGGTACCAGTCACATGCAGGTCGCTGATGGTGACGGCATTGGCACTGCCGAAGGGTGCCAGTCCCTGGCTGGAGCCGCTGACGGTGTAGTCCAGCGTATGGCCGTCACCGTAGAGGATGCCGGCGAAGCATTTGCTGGTGCTGCCGTACTCGCCCACCTGCGTCGTGACGCTGATATCGTTGGTCATCTTGAAGTACTTACCCTTGTAGGTCACATGACCGCTGTTCACCTTCTCGGCAAGGTAGTTCCAGTTGTCGGTAGAAGCAATCTGGAAGGGGTCTTCCGAGGTACCTGTCCCCTCCCCCGTCCAGCAGGTCTTGTAGCGGGCATAGTAAACAACGTTCTCGCTGACTTTGAACGACGAGCCGGCCGCCTTGAGCGACCCCATCTCTTCCTCCTCGGCCTCGATATCGGTGGGGGCGTCGCCGGTCACCTTCTTCCAACCCACGAAGTCTTTCCTGTCGGGCACGCTGCTGCACTCCGGCAGGGTGTATGTCACGCCGAGGCCTGTGGTTTCAACGATGGGGGTAGCACTGTAACCTTTGCCGTCAGCCAGAGCCTCATAGAGGGTGATGGTGTACGAGCCGCTGTTGTAGCCGCACAAGGTGCAGGAACTGTTCTCGCCGTCGGTGTTGTGGTATTCTATGCTTCCCGTGCAGTAGGAGCAGCTGAAGGTGTGGTAGTATTGGTCCTTGATGGTGTAGTTGGCACCGCTGTGGCTGCAGGGTTGGACGATGACCGTGGAGTAGCCGCTGGGGTGCGACTGGCAGGTGCTCTGTCGGCTGTTCTTGCCCACGAGGTTGCCGTCCTTGCTCACGCTCATATTCACGCCGATATTAAACGCTCCGTTGCTCTTGTCTTCGCTGGCACCGCCTCGGCCTATGAAGACACTGTTTTTCTTGCTGCAGCTGTACTCATTGGTGTAGATACACTTGACAGTGGTGCCGTCATAGATTCTCACTGCACCGCCGGGTGAGCCATAGGCGCCGCCTATGCAGGCCGCATCGGCACCGCGGCTCGTGGCCTCCAGGTAGCCTTTGAGCATTTCCAATACGGTACCGTCGCAGGTGCCTTCCTTGCCGCAGCCCACGCCCGGTGCGTACTTGCCGCCGGTAGCATAGACCGTACTGCCGTCCACATGAATGCCATATCCCCCATGGATGCCCGATGCCTTGCCGCTGCCCACGCCCGGGGCATTCTCGCCACCGGTTGCGGTGATGGTACCGCCGCTGAGCCAGATGTCGGCATACAGCTGACCACCGTCGTCGCCGCCGCCACCGATGCCAGCAGCCTCATTGCCGCCCTTGGCCGTCACGGTGCCGCCGTTGAAGTTGATGCTGCGTTTCACCTCGCCGTCCTTTCCGCCGCCGATGCCTGCACCAAGGTCGCCGCCTGTAGCGTTGACCGTGCCGCCATAGATATAGATTTGATATTCCGTGTCGGCGTTCTCACCGCTGCCTATGCCGGCAGCGTTCTTGCCGCCCTTGGCCGTGACGGTGCCGCCGTAGATCTGCACCGTGGGGTTGCTGCCGTCCTCGCCGCCGCCGATGCCCGCTGCATAGTCGCCGCCGGTGGCGGTTACGGTACCGCCGTAAATCTTGATGTTGGGATAGGTGACATCGTCATCGTCGTAGCCAAATTTGTCTTTGTGGTTATGTTCCTCGCCAGTGCCTATGCCTGCGCCGCTGCTCGATCCCGTGGCCGTGACGGTGCCGCCGTAGATGATGATGTTCTCCATGCCGCTGTCGCCGTCGCCACCACCGATACCGGCAGCGCAGTTGTGATAGGGCTTGGCCTCGATGTTACCGCCGTGGATTTCCAGGCTGCCGCCGGGCACCTCGTTGTTACCGCCGATGGCAGCGTCACCGTTGCTGGTGCTGCCGCCGTCGCCAGTAGCGCGGAGCTTGCCGGTGCCACTGGGCTGGGCGTAGATGGTGAGCTTCTTGCCTTTGTCGATATGGATACCCTTCTTGAACTCCACATTGCAGCCGTCCTGCAGGATGAACTTCACGTCGCCATGGCAGGCCGGACGCTTACTGTAGCTTTGGCTGCCGTTGAGGATGTACCAGCCGCCGTTGAGATCTTCCGTGTCGGAGTAGTAGCTACAGTTGGTGGCGAGCTTCGTGGTGCTTACAACATGACCGGTGTTAGGTTGGCCCGTCCAGCTGCGCTCTATATAAATGTAGCCGTTGGCAGCGATGTAGGCCTCGTTGTCTTTGAGCGACAAGGTGGCATCATTGAGGTCTGCGCTGAAATAGGTGCCTGGCGCGATACCGGAGTTATTGCTGTTATAGCCCGAGGTAAAAGCGCGGTTGTATTTCCCGTTTGCCAGGCTTACGCCGATGCTGGCGCCCTCGGTGAACGTGCCGCAGTTGATGACGGTGGTGCCGTCCAGGTAGAGGTTGCCGTTCTCGTTGCCCGTGATATTGGGATTGCCGCTCATGCTGATTGTGCCGTTGTTATAGATGCCACCACCATTGGAGACAGCGCGGTTGCCGCTGATGGTGCCGCCCGTGATGGTCAGCGTGGCACCGCTGTTGTTGCGGATGGCACCGCCGTTGTAGCCCTTACAGTTGCTGATGTTGACGTTGGTGAGCGTCGCCGTACCCTTGTTCACGATGGCACCTGCGCTGTGCTCTGCATTGCTTGTCGCACTGTTGTCGGCATCGGCCAGCGTGCCGTTCGACAGCGTCAGGTTACCCGTGGGGGCTACGATGAAGATACACGAGAAATTGCCGTCGCTGCCGTCGAGAGCCGTGCTGTTGCCTCGCAGCGTGTAGCCGCCGAGGTCGATAGTCACCGTCGCGTTTGCGCTAATGGTGACGTGACTTGCTACGGTGATGTCCTGTGTCAGCGTGATGTTCGCGCCATTCTCGATGGCTCCCTTCAACTCAGTCTCGTTTTTGACACTATAGTCCGTCGCCCAAGCCCCCTGTGCGACTGTGCACAGGAGGGCGGAAATGATCAGTAAATGCTTCATGTGGTCGCAGTTATCGGATTATGTCATCATCAGTATCAGGATCGCCCTCTACACTGCGGCCACCGTAGTTAAGACCGGCGTTACTACTAAATGTCGTAACTTGGCTGGCCATCAGGAACTGATTTCTCTGTTTGAGTTCTACCACGCTCATGGCGGGTTTTGAATAATTCTTTTTCATAATTGTACTATTGTTTTATTTTATTACTCGTTTATTTCCGTTATAGATATACACTCCTTTCTTCGTCGGCTTGGCCTGGAGCTTACGGCCCTGCAGGTCGTACCATCCGGCGCCAGCCGAATTCGTGTAATTCGTTAAATTCGTTGTCGAGATAATTCCAGTAGCAAAG
>JAEEGH010021618.1_pt1 | contig 13268 bp, 6 predicted proteins | sample 9134181 | NCBI WGS metagenome assembly JAEEGH01 (sample SAMN16246544, study PRJNA631951) | gut metagenome | biome: gut microbiome; feature: rumen; material: DP-attached | host: Bos | place: Iran: Karaj | collected 2018-10
ACAGCAACAAACGGACAGATTATAGCAGTTGGTGAAGGCTATAAAGCTAAGGCCGGCTGTCTGAACGGTATTGAAAGCGTTAAGAAAAATGCTCCAGATGCCGAAATCGTAGAAGCAAAAGCATAAAATCACTAAATCCTCCTATAAATAATTAATTTTCAATGTAACGTTGCGGTTTGAAGATTATTGTATTATAATTATTGTGAATAATTGTTTTTATAGGAGGACGTTATGAACAAACGTTTCTTTTCTGTAGTAAAATCCATTCTGTTTGCAGGATTCGGTCTTTTTCTTGCAGCTTGTTCCAACAACATAGATAACACAGGCTCTGCAACCTTCAGTATTTCAAAAAAGACACTTCAGTCTGCAATGGAAAAATCATTAAAATCGAATAGTTCATTACGTGCAGCATATTTAAATGAAGATGACATTTCCGAAGATGAAATTGACGGAAAACTTGAACTGACAGTTTCTTTACATGGTGAATATGAAAGCTCTAAGGTTATTTCTTTTACCTGGGAAGAAATGGAAAACGCTGGTACTTCAAAACAGTCAAACGAAAAAGTCCAGATATCTTTTGAAAGAATACCTATCAGTACAGAAGTTTATGCAGAAGCAGAACTTGCAATGGTTTATATGGACGATGGTGTTGAAAGACGTTTTGTAGAGTTCAAAGGCACTTCCGATAAAAGAATTAGAATTACAGCCGGCTACAATCCGCTTGATGTTGTCTTGAAACATTATACAGAGCCGGTAGATTATATAATTCAGTTCTATTTTGAAGACGAAAACTCAACCGATAAAGATTATCCTGGATACACCCATAATACAAAATATGACAAATCTGGAACAATTACCAGTGAGCAGGGATGGGAAGATTTAGAGGATAATATTCAGGCTTTAATACAAGAGTATTTAACAAGCGAAGATTTCAAATCATTCACCTATGAAGATGAAGAAACTGGTTATGAAGATAAAAAATATATTTACAGACTCTTCTATAAGAAAGTAAAACAGGAGCAGCCACCTGTAGTTGAAACTGCAACATTAAAAATCAACTGCAGCTTTGAAGGTGAGTACATGTCTTTTGATGAGATGGATGAAGATGACTTAAAGTGTAAATATAAAGTAATTGTAAAACTTACAGATGACAGAAACTATTCAGAAACAAAAGAAGCTGTAATGACCATGCAGGATATTGTTGATGCAAATAAGAATCTGACTGATGATCAGGAAGAGCTTTATCTTACAACGTTAACTTTTGAAGAAGTTCCTGTTGGTATAATAGGTGCAACCACCGGATTCTATGGAGTTAAGAGTGCAGAAGGTACTTCAGAAGAGAATCTTTATGCAAAGGCTGAATATAAAGATGCTGTTGTTAAAGGTACAAATACCTGGGACATTACCTTTGAATTAACTGGACCTCAGAAACCGAAAGAAGATTTTGATTACGTAATTCAATTCTACTTTGAAGATAAAGAATCAACAGATACCGAGTATCCTGGCTACACACACAATAAAGAATTAGACATAACCGGTTCTTCAGAAGGCTGGGATGATTTTGATGATCAGCTTGAAGAAAATACCCGTAAAACTGTTCAAAAGTTCTCTGAGTTGGGAATAACTAATTATCAGTCTTCAGAATATGAAGGAAACTTTGATGAAGAAGGTATATATGTTTATAGAATCTTCTATAAGAAAATAGAAGTTAAGCCTCCAGTAGAAGAAACATATGATTATACAATTTCATATTATAACCAGAAAGCCAATACTGTTTATGATAAAGACCTTAAACCTTCTGAGCAGAGAAGTATATTTGCTTTTGATTGTGTAGCAGAAACCGGCGAAGCTTATATGAGTGAACTCGGCGAAGATGGTGATATTTTGAAACCTTATCTTAAAGCTGCACAGGAAGGATACGTAAACTGCGGTTATTCAATAGACCAGAAGGAAGACGATTCTTTTGATATAATCTTCTACTTCAGACTGCCAGACGGAGATATTCCTCCTGTACAGGAAAAAGAGCTTGAACTTGAAGTTATGTATGGTTATGAAACTGTTGATGGTGATGGAACACAATATGAAACAGCAGAAGAAACTGGATCAATGATAGTTACATATTCAGAAGCCGACGATCCTACAGAAGTAATAGAAGAGGCAATTGAAGCACAGATTTCTGATTATGCTGAAGAGGGTGCAAAATCTGGATTCATTTATGACAAATACATTCACAGTGGAAATGCTGTAGTTATCGTTTACAGCCGAATCAGATCTACTTATATCTTTGATGCAGGTGAAGGAAAGTTTGAAAATAATAATTCAACATATACTGCAACCGGAAAGTATGGTGCTGAAATTGAGGTAGACGTACCTGATTATGATGGATATGTAGTAAAAGACTGGACTGTAGAATATTACAGCAGCTCAACCGCAACAACACCGGCAAAAACAGAAACTGTTCAGACTTTACCGGAATCATTCGGAACATATGCAAAAGTTGTATATACTGCAGAATGGATTCTTGAAGAAACAGCTGTAGATTTTACAATCAAATATCTTGGTGAAAATGTTCAGGGTACTGAGTATGCAGAATTATGTGATTATGTTACCGGTACAGTTGCAGATGGAACATCAATAACTCCAACCGAAAAATCATTTGACGGTTTTGAGCTGGAAACAGCAATTACAGCAGTTACAATTACAGAAGATAACAGCGTAATCGAAATCAAATACAAACGAAAGCAAATTACGTATACATTTGATCCTAAAGGCGGTAACTGGAATGGCAGTACAGCAGTAAAAACTGTAACCGGAAAATATGGTGCAGAAGTAGAAATCCCTGCTCCTGAATATACAGGTCGCACCTTTACCGGATGGAATAACCCTGTACCAACACTCTTTGATAAAGAAAATCTTTCCTTCGAAGCTAAGTGGGCAGCTAATTCTCAAGCCTTTACGATTTCAATGGAACGAATCGGTGAAGATAATATCACAGATACACTCAATGTAACAGTTACACAGACTGCAGGAGAGGGGGTCTATGTCCTTAATATTACTGCACCAGAATCATCAGTAACGCTTTCATACAAACTGTATGTAGACGGTAAGACTGTATCTCCAGTAAGTGCTGATTCACCTAGACAATTTGCAGCCTCTGTACCAGCTGGTGTTCATGCAATTATGCTCGAAGCAGAAGATTCAGACGGTAATAAATATGCCGGTACTTCAACCTGGACTGTTAGAGAAGAAGACTAACATTTCTATGATTCACTTTCAGGAGTAAGAAATGAGAAAGAATATATTCAAAATATTTGCCATAACGTTTACAGTGGCAATATCCCTTTTTGCCCTTGCAGCCTGTAAAAACTCATCATTGGATTATAATCACGGCGCAGAAAAAACACAGGATGATGCAGACAAAGCAATTGTTACTTTCAGAATAAACGACAAAAGCTTTGGCCGCAGCACAATAACTGCAAATGACCTGGAAAAAAGTGATGTTGTAACCGTTGAGCTTAAGATAGAGCGTTATAACGAAAATGATTCATTAACTCTTGTACAGATGAATGGAGGCAACAGCATAACTTATGGTCCTTCAAATGATGGTACAATGAATCCGATTCAGGTTTTTGAAGCAAGTCAGCTTCTTCTTAATCCTGGAAAATATAAGTTTACGCTGATTCTGTATGCAACTGATGATAAGAATGGTGTACATGGTGAACGTGTTGAATATGAAGTTCAGTCTGGCGAGCTTGATAATGTAAATATTCACAGCGGTGCTAACGATCCTCTGGTTTTCAATACAAAATACACTAAACAGGATGGTGACCTTTCCGTAACCTTTGAGTTTGATTTTGCAGATATAGTTGTAAGTTCTAATAATGCAGATGCTGTAAAAGAAAAAATCGGCGGATACAGTGTAAAAGCAGGTTTGTTCCGGGAAATGGGTGAAACTGGAGTTCAGAATGCTGTAAATTTCTGGGATGAATCAGCCGGTAAATATATATCCTTTAATTTTGAATCACTTGAAATTGACGAAGATGATATAAAAATCACAAAAGACGAAAACAACAATGATGTCTGGTCGGCAAGCGTTTTATATGCCAAGAACAATGTTCCTAACGGTACCTATTATATATGTTTTGAAGTTTATGAAGGCGGTAACATCAGAAATACTTATGTTGATATCGTAAAGGTAAAGAGCTATAAAACAGCAGGTGAGTGTAAGCTTGCAAATACAAATACTGTTTACAATGTAACTTATGACTTGAATGGTGGAGAATGGGCAGAAAGTTACGCTGCTCCTGATTCACATACACCTAATCAGGGAATTATTCTTCCTGCTAATGAAGAAAACACTGTTATCTCCCGTACAGGTTATACCTTCCTTGGCTGGCTTGATATGGATGAATATGATAATGACAGTTCTTATAATGCAAGAACTTCTTATATTTCAGCTGGAAAAGAAAATGCAAAAGACTTCCGTTTTAAGGCTCAGTGGGGATTCGATCACACTCTGTTTGTTTCCAGCAGCGGTAATGATGCTAATAACGGTCTTACATTGGGTACTGCATTTGCGAGCGTTCAGAAGGCTGTTGATTATATAAAGGATTATGAAAGCAGCGAAGGTGATTGTATAGAAGACTTCTCCAATTATGTAGATGATAAAGAATGGAAAATATTTGTAAGTGGACATATTGGTACTTCTGAAAATCCTTCTACAACAACTATTGGCGAAGATATAACAACAGAGGTTGCTTCTCAAATTATAATTTGTGGTAATAATGAAAATACTCTGGAAAATGGTACTTATACTATAAACAGTTACACAGATATTCTCGATGCCTGTTCAGATACAGGAAATAAAGTATTCAATGGAAAAGTTCTTACTATAAATACACTGGTACCAGTTTCAATAAATAACATCAAGATTACCGGCGGTTATGAAACAGATAGCAATGGTGGTGGTATTGATGTTGAAGCTGGTTCTCATAATATTGGTGAAGGTACATTTATAACCGGTAACTACGCAGTAAAAGGTGGCGGTCTTTATATAGCTTCTGGTACTGAAGTTTATATGACAGGGGGCGAAATCACTGGAAATCAAGATGATTACGCTTCGGAAGTGTTCCATTATGGTCGCATTTTCAGCATGAGTGGTTCTGCTGTTATAAGAGCTATAATTAGTGCAGATGGTGGCTCGGTTGGAAGCGGCGCAATTTTCCTTAATAATGATTTTAATGATAGTGGAGCAATGACAGGAATTCACCGTACTGTAACAATTGGCGGAGCTCTTACAAGAACTCTTTCCACCGGTGAAAAAGTTGCTAAAATCAAAGCCAATAAATATGTAGCCGGAATGACAATTCTTACAGGCAGTAAGGAATATCCGGTAACATCCACTGTAGTCAGCAAGTTTGCAATGACAGAATCCGGTTATGCACTTGAATACTCCAATAATTCCGGCAAATTGATGAGCAGCAGTGTGGGTGGAAACGTTACAACAAACGATGGTTTGCTTAGTATTGGTGCAAGCAGTATGGGCGGTGAACTCTATATAAATAAAGGAAGTATAGTGTTTACAGCTCTTCCAAAAGGTCAATCAAGCCTTCCTGCAAATGCAACCATAACCTGGTCCGCAAAACTCCTTTATGGTGGTGTTGATGTAAATGGATATAGTGAGTCAGATAAACCATTCTATGAGTTTAATCCGAGTGACAACACACTTTCTCCTCCAGGTCCATGTCTTTCTATAAAGAATACCCTTGATGTTGCAGGTAATTATCAGGTTTATGTAACCGCAGTTTATAAGCCTGATGATGATTCTCCTGCGGTAACAAGCAGTCAGACCTTTAATTTTGATTTTACCGGTTATTATCTGGAAGCTAATTGTGCCAGTGCTGATTTTAGAAATACATTCAAACAGGCAATTCTTACAGCAAAAGAATATTCACAGCCAATTGATATTATGATTTCTGGAACTGGAACTGCAGGTACTAATGAAAACTCAAATACACTGACAATAATAAAAAATACTATTTGCAGTTTACAGACAGATGTTTCTTTGGATTTGTCAATGGTAAGTGGTATAGAGACAATTCCACAAGGAGCCTTTGTAGACTGTGATTGTCTGAAATCAATTAAGCTTCCATACAGCACTAACACAATTAAAAGCGGTGCATTTATGAGAGATAACAGTTCAGGATCTGAAGATTATTTTTCTCCTGTAGAATATATTTCTTTCTACGATACTGTTGAAATTATCGAAGAAAATGCATTACCTTTTATAAATCAAATTAAAAAGTTCGAGATTATACCAGCTGGGGCAGAAAATCCTGTTTTCTCAACTGCTGAAAACGATTTAATACTTCTTAAACGAACTTCAGAAGCAGGAGCTTCTTTAACTCAAGAAGTTATTTGTGTTGCAGCAGATTATAAAGCAGATCTGGTGACCCTTGATTTCTCACAAGAAGATTTGTCTCATGTAACATCAATTTCACCATTAACTTTCTTCGGTTCTTCAATGCTTGAAACTGTTAATTTTGGAAACGTAGTTACTATTGGTGAAACTTCATTCTGCAATTGTCCAGAACTTACAACAGTAAACTTCAATACAATTGGAATCGTAATAGAGGAAGATGCTTTTGGTGGTTGTGCGGCACTAACTGACATTGACCTTTCTAAAGTAGCATCAGTTTCTTGTAAGGCTTTTGAATATACCGGTATTACACAACTATCCATACCTGCAGGTATAGATTTCCTTAATAAAGATGAAAATGGAGAAATAACTTATAATAATGCGTTCTATCATTGTTCAAACCTTACATCTGTAACAATTGATGCAAGAGTTGATACTGATATGACAGGTCATCTTTTTGAGATTTGTGAAAACATTGGAAGTTTTACAATTGATGAATCTAAAGGTAGTTACGAAGATGGACAGACAAGAAAATACTATGCATTAGAAAACGGAGCACTTCTTGTAAAATATGATACTGATGGATATACCGTTGTTGCTGCCGCCGCTGCCGCAGATATTGAAGCTATTAACTTTGGTAGTAAAGAAGATCCTGAGGGAATTGGGGTAAGTCTTTCAAATATTAATAGAATTGGACCTTCTGCTTTTGCCCTTGATCCTAACTCTGAACATTCGAATGTAAATCTCAGAACAATTACAAGCTTTGGAAATGTTACAGAAATAGAAGCCGAAGCTTTCAAAAATTCAACTTTAACAACAATCGGTGGATTCAACAAAAATTTAGTTATAAAAGGTTATGCATTTGCATATTCAAATTTAACAACAATTCCAGAATTTTTGGAAGGAATGACTTTCTATAATTATGTATTCTGGTATACAAATGTAACTACTTTTGAATTTGGTTCAGATGATATTCATGTATATGGTAATCCGGCGTTTGCAACATTGGATACTGACGATGAGAATTTTAATGATAATAAGATAAAGATTATTCTTGATTTTGATATAGATTCGAATAATATTAGTAAATTACAGTCAAATTATGCGAATCAAAATGAATTGTGTCTTTTCAAAGGTCTTGAGAATGGACTGTCAATAGTAACAGAGCTTGTTTTAAATGGAAAAGTTACTCTTCCTGATTTGAGTGATTCTGATGCTGTTCCTGCATTTGATTCTATTCGAACTGATCTTGAAAAAATAACATTTGCCGGTGAAGGTTCCGTAATTGGAGCATATCAATTCTATGCATCCGAAGATTCTAATCCTTGGGATGGTATTGATGATTCTCGTTTTGCAAATCTGGAAGACATAGATTTGACTGGTGTAACCAGAATTGGAGATAACGCATTCCAGAATACTAAAGTTGGTGGACTTGGCACACTTGATTTAAAGAATGTCCAAATAATCGGTAAAGAAGCTTTTGCAGGTGCTTCTTTACAAGGTAACTCAACAATAATTACTATTTCATCATCATTATATGCAATTGGATATAAGGCTTTCTATATAGGATATAACTTCCAGCCAACTATTGTATGGCCAGAAACTACAGATGGAACATGGTATCAAACAACTAATGTAACAAATTGGAATAATTGGATATCAGGAGATAGCGAACCACAAACAACAGATAAGATTTCTAAAGATTCTTGGGATGAGATAAAAACACATATGAATGAAAATCTTGAGCCAGATAATACTCCTGAAGTTCTGTATTATTTCTACAAAAAGACTAACTAGAATAGGAGACTTTTATGAAATATATCTATAAGAAAATAATAAAATATTTTGCCGTATTTGCCTGTACTGTAGGCTTACTTGTTAGTTTTGCAGGCTGTTCTGGAATTACGGGCAATAATAAAAAGCAGGAAGAAAAAGCTCAGAAAGGCTGTACTGTAAGTGGAAGTGTTGTTCTTGAAGGACAGAATGTACTTTCATCAGCACGTTCAACTACAACCTCTTTTGCTCTGCCGGAAGGTTCAGAATATAAGATTAGGGCATATTTAAGTTCTTCATATAATGAAACAAACAATACTTATACATATAGTATCAGTAGTGAAACTCTTGGAACTTTTACCAGCAGTACAATGTCCTATACAATCGATCTTTTACAATCAGGTCACTGGAAAATTGAATTATGTATTGTAAAATCTGGAGTCAATACTGTAATTTCTGCAACAGAAGTTGATGTAGATTCAACATTTGAAAATCTCACAAATAAAAATCTTGTCATCAAAACGGATTTTGATACTTATACTAATGGTAATGCAGAAAGTGAAGAGGTAATAACATCGTCAATTAATCTTGAAATCTCAAGAAACTCAAGTTCTACTGATATTTCTGCTGTAAAATGGGTATGGAAGGATGTTGTCGATTTAAATGATATTCTTGATTTACAAGAAACTCCTGTTAAGATTTCCCGCTGGTTCAGAAACCTTACAGACGATCCTGAAGACCCAAATTATGAAGATTATCCAAAGACAATAACAAAAAACTTTGTGAACAATAAGGTAACCTTTACTTTTGATGATGTTCCTACCTGGTCTTACAATGTTAGTTTTATAATCGTAAAATCAAATGGTGATGAATACTATTTTGATGATGTTATAAATGTTTTCCAGAACTTCACCACAGATACATGGTATGGCGACAGTAATCACCTTACACGAAATACTTCTACCGGAAAATATTCATTTATTGTTTCAGATGATTTGCTTGAAACTCTGCAGAAAAAGGGTAATTATGCTGCAATAACCGAAAGCGACACACCTTATGTTCTTTATAGTAATTATGAAAAAGAAGCAATTGCTTTAGTATCAGATAATGGAAATGGTGGTTTTCAGTACGATGAATCTGATAATGGAGTGATCGGTACTCAGGTGTTTAGTGCTATAAATGGTGATGAAAAAATCGAAAACCCGATTTCTTCCAGTACTAACTTCTGTTTTGGTGATAACAGATTGTATATTCTAGAAACACAGGAAGGAGGCTCTAATAGCTTAGGACTATGCATGTTAAGAAAATATAAGAAATCGTATTCGGGATATGCAAAAGATGGGATTGGAATTAACATACTTGATAAGTTAGGAGAGTTTATGACTGATGGTTCTACTGTTTCTGGAATCGGTCAGATAGCATATTCTAACGGTTTTATTTGTTTTCAATGGTCCTACTTTAAGGTTGGTTCTGGTACTGTATATAATTTTGCTGTTGTAGATGCATCCTCTGGTCAAATAGTTAATAGTGTTTTTACTGTTGAATCCATTCTTTCATCATTTATTGTAAACACAAACAAAACCAGTGTAGATATTCAGGGTGAACCAAATACTAAGTATGAAGGATACTTATATTATTTTGATCGTGAGAATTACCAAAGTCCTGTTCAGTTAAAAGTTGCCGCTATAACTATAAAATCAGATATCGAGTCTAATGTTCAAACATTAGACAGTGTAACTCTGACCGGTCCATCTAATGCATCCTTTGTTTTCCAGGGTAGTACTTTAGTATCAAATACACAATTTGGATCATTAGGTGTTGGAGATATGATTCTCCAGGATAATTATTTGTATGTACTTATAAAGTTTTATGGTGCAATCGACGCTTCTACGTATATAAAAGTTGGAGAAGAGGAATATGAACCACGAAAATTATATACAAGTACGGGTGGTATCTTAAAGTTTAGGGTTTCTTCAACAGATGGTAGTTTGACACAGGAAGATTGGACAATTAATGGTAAACAGCAAAAACTTTTAGGTTTATATACAAAAGAAATTAAAGAAGAGGATAATTATTATACATATAACTGGCAGACTGGTTATAGTGAATATACAGCTGTTTGTGCACTTACACCACCATTGAACTCTACACAGGTTTATTTCTATGGTCCAAAAAAGTTTATTGCAAGAAAACCAGACGCACTTGTAATTGCTGATGATGGTGGATATATTGAAGAAGATTCTGACTCAGAATATAATCTTACAGCAAAAAACCGTGTAGTTACTGTAAACCTGACAGATTTGTCTCTTTCTGCTGTAGATGTTAAAGCAACATTCTCTACAACTTTCTCAGCTACAGGTTCTGATCCTACTATCTAATAAATGGTACAATCATTTTATAATATTTCAGTCTGCATTCCTGTGTATAATACGGAGCCGTTTTTGCGACGGGCAATTGATTCCGTGTTAGCGCAGGATTTTGACAGTTTTGAAGTTATAATTGTAAACGACGGCAGTAAAAATAAGGATGAAAAAGGGCTTGATTGTAAAAAAATCATAAAGCTTGCGCAGAAAGAAAATAAAAAGCAGCGCGAAATCCAAAAACTGCCGGCTGTTCAAATCAAATACATCGAACACCGCAAAAACTTAGGACTCCTGGAAGCACGCCGGACTGCTATAGAAAATGCTCAGGGTGAGTATATCTGCAATTTAGACAGCGATGATCTTCTTCTTCCCGGTGCGTTAAAAACTCTGTATGCTGCTGCAACAAAAGCAGATGCAGATATAGTGCAGGGGAAAACAGAATATTCGAACACGGAAAACCTTTCAGAGCATTATCTAAGATACAATAATGTTTATTCAGGTGAGATTGAAGAAAACGATATATTTGACGACTGGCTTGTAAAACAGAATCATACAGGCATTTTGTGGGCAAAGCTTATCCGCCGCGAAACTTACTTAAAGGCTTTGTCTCATATTCCTTTTACACGCTGTGTTATGTATGAAGATTTCCTTCAGTACTTTTTTATTACACTTGAAGCAAAGAAATACACCGGTATAGAAGATAAAGTTTACCGTTATACTATAGATACAGGCATTTCATCCGCCCAGAAGATTACTGATCTTGCACGCTGGGAACAGGTTTGTACAGCTTCAAATGTTTTTACAATCATTTTTTCTGCAATTGAACAGGGCGAAGTTACCCTTACTTTTGAACAGCTGGAAGCACTGCGTCTGCAAAGCCGTTCTTATCTTGTAAGTAATATTCAAAAGCTCCGCCATAAAGTAATTCCGGAATTGCAACCTCAAAGCCGTCAGCTTTTATGTGAATACTGGGGCACGGATTTTGTAGAAACGATGGAAAAAGCTATTGAAGATTCAAAAAAATAATATTATTGTACATATAAGGTGGAAAAAATGAGCAAATACATGGAAAAAGCAAAAAAACTCAGGGCAATCGAAGTACCGCATCATAATTGTGCGCAGTCTGTTCTTATGAGTTTTACAGATGCTCTTGGAATTGATGATGAAACTGCATTTAAAACCGGCGCCTGCTTTGGTGGTGGAATGAAATGCGGCAGTACCTGTGGTGTTGTAACCGGCGGTCTTATGGTACTTGGCCTTCTTGGAATTGATGATCCGGCAACTACACAAAAATATGTTTCAGAGTTCAAAGCACGTCATGAAGGAATGCTTGATTGTGCAGATTTACTGAAAGCAAATGCAAAAAAAGGCTTGGAACGAAAGCCACATTGCGATGCTCTGGTTTATGAAGCTGTAGAAGAAATAGAAAAAATAATGACAGCAAACGGAAAATAAAAGTTTGGAGAAAAGAATGAAAAAGAATACTGTAACTAAAAATATAATCATTACTATTTCAGCATTATTCATTATGCTTTTTACAAGTTGTGCAACAACCTTAAACCTTAATATTACACGTCCTGCTGAACTTGACTTAAACGGTGCAACCTCAATTGCTGTTCTTCCTTTTGGAACTACAGGCTTTTCTAACAGAAAGTTTTCCGGTGGACGTTATCCTGTGCTTGATTTTTTTGTGAGCATGATTAGCGAAGACAAGGAACAGCGTGATTTTGTAAATTATATGCATAAAACTCTGGAATCAGATTTTGCCGGTTCCGATTATCTTAAACTAATCAATTCAGAAGCTGTAAAGGCTGCAATTGACCGGGGGGCTGATTCTCCTGCTGATGTTTATGTTACCGGTAAGCTTGAAAGCTTTAAGTCGGAAATTGTACACGATACAAGAAAAGTAAAAAAAGGTGAAAAAACTGTAGTGGAAGAGTATTATTTAAGAAAAGCTTCTTATACTTTTGAATATCAGATTGTTGATGGAAATACGAGTCAAATCTATTATTCTTCAAGTTTTTCTGGTTCTGCTACTTCAGATGATTATGACGATAAAAAATATGTTCCTTCAGAATTATCAATGTTCCAAGCTAAAATTGACAGCGATATGGCTTCAATTGTTCGTAAAGTTCAGCCTTACAATGTAAATAAGTCGATTGTGCTTATGAAAGATAAGAGTAAAGATCCACGAATGGAAGAAGCGAATAAACTTGCAAAGAATGGTGCAATTGAGCAGAGCCGTGAAATGTTTTATTCATTATATCAATCAACCGGACTTTTAGAAGCAGGTTATAATGCTGCTGCAATTCTGGAAGCTCAGGGGAAATATGATGAAGCCAAAACTCTTGCCGAAGAATTAGTACAGAAAACCGGTCATAAAAAAGCAATTCGTCTCCTTGATGATATTAACTATGAAATTAACATGAGCGAAAAGCTTAAGCGCCAGAACGAAGCAAGAGAGAAATAGAAGCCGAGATAGTGCTACTATTGATTAAATCTTAATTTTCAATTATTATTATTAATTATTTCTTGTGATATTATTTTTGTAATTTTGCTGACAGTGGCGGAATGATAGAAGTTCTGTTTTAGATCAAGCTAGTGGCTGCTGGGCGTAATATCGGGCAAGATAACAGGAGTTATACAATGAAAAAGGGAATCCATCCTAACTACAAACTTACAAAGATTACCTGCGTTTGCGGTAACGTAATTGA
>JAEEGH010021620.1_pt1 | contig 13268 bp, 9 predicted proteins | sample 9134181 | NCBI WGS metagenome assembly JAEEGH01 (sample SAMN16246544, study PRJNA631951) | gut metagenome | biome: gut microbiome; feature: rumen; material: DP-attached | host: Bos | place: Iran: Karaj | collected 2018-10
GTATCTGTTGGGTATCCGGCCCACGCTCAAAGGATTGCTGATCGACCCGTCGATCCCGGCCGAATGGGATCATTACACTGTAGAGAGGCGCTACCGCGGCTGTACACTGAATATCCGGGTAAATAATCCGGATCACATAGAGCATGGTGTAAAGAAGATCATCTTGAATGAAAGAACCGTTGATCTATCTCATGGCGCTTACATCACAGAAACCATGCTTTCATCAGATCAGACAAATGACATATGTGTTCTGATGGGCTGAGCAAGAGAGGGCGGTAACCAACATGCTTAATATGGAAGAAATCACCCAGCAGCTTGAAAATACATATCTGGAGAATGGAGAGATTACAGAAATCTCCCTCGTTCCGGCAGGCGATCTCCCATCCATTCCCGGCTTTCCGATAAAGGATGTACCTGAGCATATCAGGATCTGTGTAACAGCAAAACCGGAAGCGGATAGCAATATCAGGATCGAACTGTGGCTGCCTGCAGCAGGATGGAATGGCGATCTTGTTGGTATTGGCAATGGCGGTCCAGCTGGCATGATCCTGCCCATGATGCTGGTACAGCCATTGCGTTTGGGATTTGCTGCGGTAACGACCGATATGGGCACCTCTGCCGGACCGGATTGTGGCATCGGCAATGAGGCTGTATGGAAAGACTTCGGTTATCGCTCGACCCATCTGATGGCTGTGGCTGGAAAAGTGTTGACTCAAGCATGCTACAAAAAGCCTGTCAAATATGCTTACTTTGTCGGCGGTTCCACCGGAGGTCAGCAAGCTTTGTCCGAAGCGCAGCGCTATCCGGAGGATTTCGATGGGATTCTTTCCTGTGCGCCTGCGTATGACCGGGTAAATTTGCATTTAGCCTTTTTATGGGATTGGCAGCACCTGAACGCACCCGGTGTGAATCCATTTACCAATGAACAGGAGGCTCAGATCGTAAAGTCACTTCTGGAGCAGTTCAGTACAGAGGGACAGAGGCACGAGGGAGATGACTTTTTCTATCGTCCCGATCTGATACATGTACAGCGCAGCAATTTGTCCGGCCTGGGCCTGACAAATCAGCAGATGAGCGCTTTGATGGCAGTCTATCAGGGCTTGCGAGGCGTATATGAACCCACCTTGACGCCCGGCAGTGAAGCCAGCGGAATGGGGCTTGCTCACCGCTGCGAGAAGGATGGTTTCGCAAATGGATATTTCTATCTATTCCGCTGGGTGCTTGGAGCCGATTTTGATTTTACAAAGTTCGATTTTGAACACAATGGAAAGATCGTCCGGGAAGCGCTCAGCCCTGTACTGGACGCGACGAATACTGATCTGACGCCATTCCGGGAGCGTGGCGGCAAACTGCTTATGATTCATGGAACCGCCGATCCGATCATTCCCATGGCAAGCTCCATCCGTTATTTTGAAGATGTTCAGAAACGAATGGGCGAAACCAACGATTTCTTTCGTTTGTTTCTGGCTCCAGGCATGGGACACGTTTCCGGCGGCCCCGGCGTGCAGGATATTGTTTATGGTCTTCCGGCTACGCCAAAGGATGAAAAGCATCTTGGATTACTAGCGCTGAAGGCATGGGTGGAAGAAGGAAAAGCGCCGGATCGACTGTATCCTGTAGCCTTCAAAAAGGATCATCCGCTCAGCGCCTTCATGCCGGATGGCGTTGCTTGGGAAAGAGAGATTCATCCTTTTCAGTCATAATCGCAGGTGAAAAACAATGAAACTGTCACTGATGACTTTTACCATGGCATTGGATGGGTTGAAAAAAATACTTGACGCGCCTCTTCTTACCCGGATGATCAGAAACAGTGGGTTTCATGAAGCTGATATCATGGAGCTTGAGTTTCAGGTATATGGAGAAGAAAAGCTGCTGTCTGAACTGAAGCAGAACAATATTCATTGTGGCTGTTTGATTACGAATCAACCTTTTTACGTTCAGCCGGAATCTGTTAAGGATGGAGTTGAAAAAGCCCTCCGATTGGCAAAAAGAGCAGGAGCGGAATACCTGATGATCGTCCCCGGAGATGGGAGTGAGCAGGAACAGAAAATATGTGAACGGCTAACCAGAAACGAAATAATCAAAATTGCTGTGGAACACTATAAACAGGCCTGCATCATGGCTCGGCAGTATGGCATCAAAGTAATTATGGAAAACACGCCGCAGGCGCATAAACCACTTTCTTCTGCGATGGATGTATTGGATTTGCTGAATCAAGTGCCTGAACTGGGGCTGGCATTTGACACAGCGAATTTCCGGACGGCTGATACCAAAGCTGATGAATTCGCAGCATATGAACTGCTGAAGGATCGCATTGTCCGTATTCATTTGAAGGACGTGCGGATTGGCGATTTTCCAGCGGGAGAAAAATGCGCTGACGGACAGACAATGAAAGCTGTTTTCAGTGGGAGCGGGGTTATTCCCATCGGGCAGTTGATGCGCAGAATGAATCAGGATGGTTTTCAGGGAACTTTCGCAGTGGAGTATGCCGCACCCAGCGACACGCATGGGGCCGGTCACGAGCTTGTGATTGCTGCATATCGCACTATGATCGAAAGAATGTCGTTGGAAAATAAGCAGCTGTGTCCTTGCAAAACAATCCCCGGAATTCATATTCCCGTATCTGTTTTATTTTTCGGCACAGCAGTCTTTCCGATGCAAATAGGCGCTTGCGCAGAGTATTTGCTGGATATGGCCTCGGCATATGGAATCAACGCCTTCGATTGCGCTCGCGGCTATGGCGGTGCGGAAGGAACGCTGGGAAAATGGATCAAAGCGCGGGGCAATCGCTCCCAGGTTGTGATTCTCTCAAAATGTGGAAATACAGCAGCTGACGGCAGCGTTCACATTGATCGAAACCTGATTCAAAAAGAATTGGAAGAGAGCCTGAAGCAGCTTCAAACTGACTATATCGACATCTATATGCTTCATCGGGATGATCCGCAAACCCCTGTCAGCGAGATCATAGAAACAATGAATGAAATGAAGGCGGCTGGAAAGATTCGCGTTTTCGGTGCGTCAAACTGGACAGTCGAACGAATCATTGAGGCCAATGCGTATGCAGAGAAGCATGGCCTGTGCAGCTTTACCGTTTCCAGCCCGCATTACAGTCTTGCAAAACAGGTGAATGACCCCTGGGGCGGTGGATGCGTCAGCCTGACAGGAAAAGAAAATGAAGAAAACCGTAGATGGTATGTACAGACGCAGATGCCGGTCATCGCTTATTCCAGTCTGAGCAGAGGATTTCTCAGCGGAAAATTCAAGAGCGGAGAATGGGATCGTGCGAAAATGATCCTTGATGCGCCAGCGCAGAAAGGGTATTTGTGTGAAGGCAATATGCTGCTTTTGAAACAGGCTGAGCATATAGCGAAAGAATCTGGCATGAGTGTGGCGCAAGTAGCGCTTCAATATGTATTGTCAAGCCCAATGAACGTATTTGCCATCGTTTCAGTATCCAATGAAAACAGAATGGCTGAAAATATACAGGCAGCACAGTCTGTAATGGCCTTGAACACATGGGTATCCTTCCGAGACTTCTAAAACAGGAGGGAACATTATGCGGCTATTGCTTGTGGACGATGAGATGCTGGCAATTGACGGGTTAAAGGAAAACCTGTTATCCATGCCATACTCGTTTGAAGAAATCTATACTGCAAACAGTAAATCCAAAGCGCAGGTTATTTTGGAGCAGCATGAAATTGATATGATCTTTTGCGATATAGAGATGCCAAACGGGAATGGATTAGAGCTTCTTGCCTGGGTAAAGGAGCATTTTCCCAATATACTTTCTGTCATCCTCAGCTGTCATGATGAATTCAACTTTGCGCAGCGGGCAGTGCAGCTTTCCTGCTTTGATTATGTGCTTAAACCAGCAACGCCCGAGGTTTTGTATCCTGTTCTCGAAAGAGCATTTTCAACCAGAAAAAGTCAAATCCAGGGTGAAAGGATCCGCAGGATCGGAGAGAAGTTCGTGGGTGAACTATCCGATCATGCCATTGACCGGGAAGACACCGCTCAAAAGGTGCAACAGTATATTATAAACCATGTGACAGAGGAACTCAGCATAGAGCAGTTAGCTCAGATTTTCTATCTTTCACCCAACTACTTGACCAGATGTTTCAAAAAGAAGTACGGAACGACTATTTCTGAATATATCATGAATTTGCGGTTGACCTTGGCTGCTGAAATGCTGGATAAAAAAGAAATGTCGGTAACGATGGTGGCTACGAAAGTTGGTTATCCCAATTATACCTATTTTACCAAGATATTTAAAAAGAAGTATGGTGTTTCACCGATAAGGTATCGATCCGGAAAGCCGTAAAGTGTGTTGATTTGTGCAGGTTTTGGGCGAATAAGTATAATATTTCCTCTATTCGTCTTCGATATAATACAGTCATCAAAAGAACCGGCAAACTGAATGCCGGATCGAAAGAAACAGGAGGAGGGTTTCAACATGAAAAGAATGGTCGCACTGTTCATGGCACTGATGCTGATGATGGCAATCTGCCCCATAGGCACAGCGGAAACAACGGCATGGGATGGGGAAATCTCCAAAGTGATTCTCACCTATGCCACCACCGGCGTACAGGCTCCCGATATGGAAAAAGTGCAGGAAGCAGTAAACGAGATGACCCGTCGGGATATTGGCGTTGAAGTCGAATTTATGCCGATCTCCATCTTCCAGCTTGGCGCTACAGTACCCACAAAGGTCATTTCCGGTGAAACGATCGACATCTTCATGATGGCTTTTACAGGCACGTCCATCTATGAACAAATGAATCTGCTGCTCCCGCTCAATGAATATCTCACGCCTGAAAATGCCCCTTATTTAACAGCTCATGCTGGTATCGAAGGAACTTACGATGATCGACAGGAAATCATTTACAGCGTCCATCAGCCCGCTTATATCAGCGAATGCGGCGGTTTCCTGATCAAGAAGGATGATTTGATTGCCGCGGGCCTGGGTGACAAGTATCATGACTATGACCGTGTCACGCTGGATGATCTGACGGAAATCTTTGCGGCCATCAAGGCTGTGAAGCCTGACGTGTATCCGTGTGGTATTTTCGGCTCCGCCCCTCGTGCCGGTATGACCTTTATCTGGGATGCCCTGGGTGATACCGTGAACTCTGGCGTGCTTGTAGGGATGGATTCCGAAACAGTCGAAAACTATTATGAATCGGAGCCTTATCAGCGGTACTTACGCTATGTGCGCGATTGGTATTTGAAGGGGTATATCCCCAGGGATGCCGCAACTTCCGATATCGGCCTGACAGAATCTCTGCGCGCCGGCACCATCAGCGGCTATTTCAATGGATTTAAGCAAAGCAATATGATCGAATCCGTTGGGAGTGACGGCGTCTTCCTCACGCTCACTGATTATTGCCATCAATCGACTTCTCCCAAATCCCTGATTTACTTTGGTGTCCCTGTTACAGCGGAAAATCCCGAAGCTGCTGTAAGATTCATCGATTATATGCTCGGAAGTGCCGATGTCTGTAACACGATGACCTATGGTATTGAGGGTGTCCATTGGGAAGTGGCCGATGCGGAGCATGGTTATATTAAAGCTCCCGAAGGCGTTGATCCGAACAACAACGGATACAACTATGGCTTTGGCTTCTATATGAACCGTTCGCTGCCCGGCATTATGCTGAACTCCGGTGAATATGATCCCTCCATTCTGACTGATCAGCAGACGCTTGCGCTGGCTGAAGGACATTACACAAAAGGCGTGGGCGCTGTGTATGACGCCGCTGCCTGGACAATGCAGCTTCAGCAGATCGACACTGTTGTTGCTCAGTATCAGGCTTCTTTGGAAACCGGAAGTGCTGATCTGGACACCGTATATCCTGAATTTATCGCCGCGCTGAAAGCCAATGGCATTGATGATGTGGTCAAAGCAAAAAATGCTTGGTTCCAGGAATGGCTGAAGCAGCAGACGAAGTAATTTGATACGATGCTGTAAAGCATCAATCCGGTTGCCTGCTGCCATGATTGGCGGCAGGCAATCTTTGAAAAGGGGATTTTCATTATGCAGAAAGCAAGAAAAAGGCTGAAATGGGAAAAGATCATACCGACCTATCTGATGCTGCTGCCAGCGTTGGCATATCTGATCATCAACAATTATATGCCCATGTATGGCATTACCATCGCTTTCCGAAAACTGGATTATAGGCTGGGTATTCTTCGCAGTCCTTTTAACGGTCTGGACAATTTCAAGTTTCTGTTTGCTTCTGGAAATCTGGGCCCGATTATCCGGAATACCATTTTGTATAACCTGCTGTTCATGGTGGTAGGAACCATCTTTCCCATCACTGTTGCGATCTTGTTTTATGAAATCCGCAGCAAGGCCGCAAAAAAAGTCTATCAAACTGTTTTATTGCTTCCTTATCTGATGTCTATGGTTATCGTCAGCTATCTGACGTTTGCTTTCCTCAGCGCAGATACGGGTTATATCAATAAAGCAATATTGCAGCCATACTTTGGTAAGTCTGTTCAATTCTATATGGAGAAGAAATATTGGCCATTCATCCTTACATTCGTCAATCAATGGAAAAGCATAGGTTTTTCCATGGTGCTCTATCTGTCGTGCCTGCTGACCATTTCACCTGAATACTATGAGGCGGCCAAAATGGATGGCGCAACAAAATGGCAGCAGATCCGGTACATTACGCTGCCTTTCCTCAAAACAATGGTCATCACGATGACAATTTTGAGTTTGGCAAGGATCTGTTCTTCCGACTTTGGCCTCTTTTATCAGGTTCCCAAGAATTCAGGCCCCTTGTATGCTGTAACGCAAACGATTGACACCTACGTTTATAATGCACTCATGAATCAGAACAATATTTCCATGTCCTCCGCTGCTTCTGTTTTCCAATCGCTCATTGGTTTTGTGCTGATTCTTGTCAGCAATGCGGCGATAAAGAAAATCAGTCCGGACGACTCCATGTTCTAAGAGGGAGGCAGAAGAAAATGACGCAACGTATCAAGGGCGAACGAGGCATGGAAATTGCCGCCCATATTGTGATGATCATTCTTTCGATATTAGCGATAGCGCCTTTTCTGCTGATGGTTTCCGGATCGCTGACCTCGGATAATGCGCTGATCAGGACAGGCTATCGCTTCATTCCTCCGGAATTAAGTACTGCGTCTTATCAGTACCTGTTCTCGGAGGCGTCTCAGATTGGAAGAGCTTATCTTGTTACGATCGTGGTAGCGGTAACTGGCACATTCTTTTCTCTGCTTATTTCATCTATGGCAGCGTATTCCTTATCGCAAAAACAGGTTCCGGGGTTGAAGTTCATTTTTATCCTGTTCCTGATCCCCATGCTCTTTAACGGAGGCATTGTAGCATCTTATATCAACTATACAAATATTTTCCATATCAAAGATACGATATTCGCATACATTGTCCCCAATTATCTTGTGAGTGTTTTCAATATCATTCTGATACGGAATTATATCGGCTCTTCGCTACCGGATTCCCTGCTGGAAGCCGCGGAAATCGATGGAGCCAGCATGCCGCGGATCTTTTTTACCATGGTGCTTCCTTTGAGTAAACCCATTTTGGCTACTACAGGGTTACTGACAGCGGTTGCCTATTGGAATGACTGGGTGAACGGACTTTATTATATTAATGATTCGAGCCTCTATACCGTTCAGGTTTTGCTCGACCAGATGAACAAAAACGTGCAGTTCTTAAGTGCGCATTCCAGCAACCAGGCACTCGGTGGAGCCTCTGCCTCTATTCCTACTATCTCAATTCGCATGGCGATCGCTGTGGTGGGTATCTTGCCTATCATCATTCTCTATCCTTTCTTCCAGAATTACTTTAAGAGCGGCATTACCATGGGCGCAGTGAAGGGATAAAATTGATTGCGGTCTGTCACAGCGAGATTTCTCGCTGTGACAGCACTGTTCTTGCCTTGGAGTGTTACGATGAAGAAACAGTGGAAACAGATTTATCAGCATTATATTCGGCGCTTGTCCTTCCGATGGGTTCTTGTTTGTATGCTGATCATCCTGCCGATCAATGTTCTGGCAGTGGTTTACAGTTCTGCGCTGTATGGAAAATACGCGGAAAAAAACCGTGCCGATCATACGCTGCAGACCGCCGCTTTCGCTGATGATCTTTCATATGAAATGGCCCGTATTTCTCAGGCGCTGACTTATTACTTTTCTACGGACTCTTTTGGACGAATTCTTGTAAATCCCACACAGGATCCATCTGTTCTGGCGGTAAGCTGCAAAAACATCATCTCTCACATCCAGGATCAAAACAGTGCCGGGTTTGGCTATGCTTGGGATCACACAAATGACATTCTGTATATTTTTCAGAATAACGCGCATTACAGCGGTTCCGTACAGAAGGCGTTTGAAGGTTGGATACGGCAGCACACGCTTCCCGTGCCCTTTACACAAACACAGGAAATATGCGCGTTCGATCAATATGTTTTCCTTGGCATGACGCATCATTTTCAACGGTTTTCCATTGGTATTTACATGGATGCGGGGATCAGACTGGAGAATTTCTATGGCTACGCGATAGAGCCCAAAGGAACAATGGGCTTCATGGATGGACAAGGTAAAAGAATTGCGGCATTTCGGAATGGAGCCTGGGACCTGAGCCCGGAAACCGAGCAAATCAATAAAAGCGGACTTTTCATAAGTCAACCCTTGGAATTTGGCCATTATTCTTTCTTTGAATATCTTGAAACGCAGCAGGAATACAGTTTTGCCGGCCATCTGCCGCTCCTGTTTTGGGCGCTTGTTATACTGACGCTCCTGGGATTTGCAGCGCTTCCGTTGATTTTCAAAATGTCAGACAAGCTTCTGATCAGTCCCGTATCCCGTTTGTTGGAAGCAATGGATCAATTGGGCCAGGGGAATATGAAAATCCGGCTGCCGGAAAAAGCAAATACGGCTGATGTTGAGTTTATGAACAGGGGTTTTAATCGCATGGCAGAAGAAATTCATAGTTTACGCATCAAAACATATGAGCAGGAAATTGAAAAATTAAAAACAGAGGCCATCAATTTGAAATTACAGGTCAACCCGCATATGTATCTCAACGCACTGAATACGATATACAGCCTTGGCAGAGTGGGAAAAACAAAGGAGATTTGCGATTTTACAGTATTGCTAATGCAGTATTTTCGCTACTCGTTCCGCTCAGACGCTGAATTCAGCACCGTAAAAGACGAGATTGACTTTGTCACATCCTATATGAAAATCCAAGGGATGCGTTTCCCGGGAAGTTTTTCCTTTTCCTTCGGGTTGGATCCATCTGTAGAAAACACAATGATTCCGCGCTTTATCATCGAGAATTTTGCGGAAAACACTGTGAAGTACGCATTGCAATCCGAAAAGGAAACAGAGATTATTATTCAGGTTCGCGCCCAGGATAATCGGCTGTTCATTTCCATTGTGGACGATGGCTGCGGCATGGATGAAGCAACGCTGCAAAAGATTCAATCAGGGGAGGTTCTGGAGGACAATTCCGGAAGGCACACTGGTATATGGAATTCCAGGCGGCGTTTGGATTTTTACTATGGAAAAGATTATGAACTGTCTATCACCTCATCGTTGGGAAAGGGCACGCAAGTATATCTTTCCTTGCCCATGAAAATGCGGAACAAGGCGGATGAACCGCTTCATCATTAAAATTTCAAGAAATGTAAGGAGGTACGCTCATGAAACGGTTGGACTGGAACGAACAATGGACACTAAACGGAAAACAGATCACATTGCCCTATGATGCAATGCTGTCTGAACAGCGGGAACCTGGGAATCCCAGCGGCACTGCGGGAGCCTATTTCCCTGGCGGTGTTTACGTCTACGAAAAAAAGTTTCTTGCCGAGCCTTCACCGGTCAGCATCCTGGAATTTGAGGGGATATACCGCGACACAGAGGTCAAGCTCAACGATAAGACGATCTATCAAAACCAACTGGGGACAGTCGGCTTCTATGTGGACTTAAGCAAGGAACTGCTGCCCGGTGAAAACAAGCTGACAGTAATTGCAAAGAACGACCAAATCCCCAATGCGCGATGGTATACAGGCAGCGGCATTTATCGGCCTGTTTCGCTGTGGACAAGCGAAAAAACGCATATTGCTGTGGAGGGCATTCGCATTTCTTCGCCGGAATGTGCGGAAGATGTAAGCAAGGTAATCGTTGAGACACCGCTGATCCATAGCCACAGCGAAATTGCGTATGTGCGCCTGGAAACCGAGCTGATTGATCAGGGTGGCGCCGTAATTTGCCGTGAAAGCACCCCTGTAACACTGTTCCCGGGAGAAAACCCTATTATTGCTCAGCGCCTTTATCCACGCAATGTGAAGCTGTGGAATGTCTGGCAGCCGTATTTGTACACAGTCCGCGTTGCGCTTACAGATGAAAAGCCAATCAAAACCATGGAAGCATATATGTCCCGTAAAAATGGAACCGCCGGAGAACATCATATGCTGGACATGGCGGAAGCCCAATTTGGCATCCGGCATATCCAGGCGGACCCGGTTCACGGCCTTCGCATCAATGGGAAAAAGGTGCTTCTTCGAGGCGCGTGTATCCATGCCGACTTGGGCATCTTAGGTGCAGCAAGTGAAGCGGATTCAGAAAAATGGCGCATTCAGCGTTTGAAGGAGGCGGGTTTCAATGCTGTGCGCATCGCGCATCAGCCTGCCTCCAAAGCTCTTCTGGAGGCCTGCGATCAGGCCGGTATGCTGCTGATGGAAGAAACCTTTGATATGTGGGATGTAAAGAAAACGGAATTCGACGACGCAGCAGCTTTTGATCAGCATTGGAAGGCTGTAATCGAATACACGGTCATGAAGGATTACAATCATCCCTGTGTGGTTCTGTACTCTATTGGCAACGAAATCACCAATTTGCATACCGATACAGGCGCTCATATTTCCCGGCTGCTTTCCGACTGCTTCCGGAAGCTGGATGATTCCCGTCTGGTTACCAATGCGGTAAACGGCGGAATGGCGTCGGGAAATGACGGCATTGCCATGATGCTGGATATGGGCTTGCTGGGGCAGGAGGAAATCGCTCGCGTAACCGGAAAACCGGACGGAACAATTCAAGACTTTATTGCCGTGATTCAAAAAGCCATCCAATCGGGTGATATCAACGATTTAATGACACTTTTGTCCGGAAAAATGAATCAACAAACCGCACATCCCCTGATTGCGGGCAGATTGGAGGAACCTTTCTCGCATTTGGATGTTTGTGGCTACAACTACATGCTCCCCGCTTATGAGATTGATACAAAAAAGAATCCCAACCGCATTATTTTCGGTTCCGAAACAAATCCTCCGCGCATTCCGCAGCTTTGGAAATATGCGGAAAGTGATCCCGCTAATCTTGGCGACTTTACATGGACGGGCTGGGACTACCTGGGAGAAACGGGCGTTGGGATTACCAATTATCAAGGAAAGATGACCTTTTCCACCCCCTATCCGGCACTTCTTGCCTATTGTGGGGATATTGATCTGACTGGCTACCGCAGGCCATTGAGCTATTTGCGTGAGATTACATTTGGTTTGCGAAAAAAACCTTATATCTCTGTTCAGCTTCCACAGTATTACGGAGCAGATGCGAAGAACACACCCTGGGCGGTAACGGAGACCGTGCGCAGCTGGACATGGAATGGCTTTGAAAATAAGCCTGTGCATATTGAAATTTATAGCCCAGGCGATTCAGTGGCACTGCTTCAGGATGGGAAAGAAATCGGAAGAGCAGCTTTGGAAAACCATCGGGTGGGTTTTGAAACGGTCTATATGCCCGGAAAACTGGAAGCCGTTGCTTACCAGGGAGAACAGGAAATTGGCCGTGACTGTCTGTCTACTGCCGGAACAGCCACTCAATTATTCATTCATGCTTGGTCCGGGAAAAAACTGACTTTCATTGAAATCCAGGCAGTTGATCAGCAGGGGCTGCCTGTCATGGACAGCGAGCACCTGGTTCATGCCGAAACAGATGGATGCGTGTTAGGGGGATTCGGATCAGGAGACCCCATGAGTATAGAATCCTTCCGTGAAAAACAGCACAGCACTTACCGTGGCAGGGCCCTCATGGCTGTTCGCGGCCATGGAACGGTAACAATTTCTGCTGATGGTTTAAAGCAATGCAGTATCAGTTGCTGATCAGGAGAAAAGCATGATGAGTATTCCGTATGAAATCAAGCAAGGCTATATCGGCCATCCGGGACAGCTGGTTACCCTGCGCCGCGTGACCGTGGCGGAGGGAAAAGCCAAAGGCACGGAGATCATCGAGGTAAAAACAGCGGGCGGATTGGAATTGGATGTCCTGCCGGACGCAGGGCTGGACATCGGGCAATGCCGGTATCAAGGCGTCAGCATGAGCTGGATGAGCAAGAACGGTTACGACAGTCCTTCCGTGATCGCGCCCTATGAAAACGAGTTTGTGAACACCTTTCCCGGCGGTCTGCTTTATACCTGCGGCCTGCGTTCTGCCGGGCCTGCCAATCGGGACAAGGAGGAATGGCACCCGCTGCATGGGCGGTATCATTCCCTGGCGGCGGAGCAGGTGTGCGCGGAGATCGTCAATGATGAAATCATCGTCCGGGGCGTGATCCGGGAAACAGCGCTGTTCGGCCATGTGCTGGAAAACCGGCGCACGATCCGGATTCCTGCGTTTGGCGCAACGGTAACGGTGGAGGATGAAATCACCAACCTGACCCCCAGAGACGAGGAATTCATGCAAATTTACCATTGCAATTTCGGCTATCCGCTTTTATCTGAAAAAGCCAGGCTGATCCTGCCGGAGGAGCGGGAAACCATTCCCCGGACGGAGTTCGCCAAAACGGGCCTGGGACGGGAATGTGCATTTGACAAGCCTGTTCCCGGCGAGGAAGAGCGAGTATTCTTCCAGAAAATGAAGCGGGATTTCCGGGCGGAGCTGGTCAATCTGGATTTGCAGGTACGCATGACCATGACCTGGAGTGGCGATACGCTGCCCATCCTGTCCCAGTGGCGCAGCATGGCGGCGGGGGATTATGTGCTGGGTTTGGAGCCTACCAATTGTTATATCATGGGCCGACATGACGAGCGGGAAAACGGCACCCTGCCGGTGCTGAAAGCCTTTGAAACGGAAAAACATACTGTGACCATTTCTTTTGAGGAGGAAAAAATCCATGAGTAAAAAGATGACTTTCGCACTGGCTTTCTGCAATCGCGGCTTCATGCCCGGGGAACTGATCTATGGGGCCCGGGACGATATGGTGAAGGCTGTCACCGACG
>JAEEGH010021621.1_pt1 | contig 13267 bp, 12 predicted proteins | sample 9134181 | NCBI WGS metagenome assembly JAEEGH01 (sample SAMN16246544, study PRJNA631951) | gut metagenome | biome: gut microbiome; feature: rumen; material: DP-attached | host: Bos | place: Iran: Karaj | collected 2018-10
AAACATTTATATAAATTATTTATTTATAATAAAAAAAGAGGGGTATTTCTACCCCTCTTTTCAGATTATTAATTTTTTGAAACTTAAAGCATAGCTTCATCCCAGTAGTCACAAGCAAGTTTATAACCACTTACACGATAAATTTCTTTAGAAGCAAATTGCAAATTTGGTGCTGGCAATTTAGAAGTAGGAAAAACATGATAACATTTCCAAATCCAGAAAGGATTACCCTTTTTATCATGCATGATTATTTCCATTTCAGGTGCAACATATTCAATCTTAAGACCTTGTGTACCCGTCAAAGGATCAAAAATGAGGTCATCCCACATACGCAATACTCTAAGTACAAACATACTAGGTGATGATGCAACTCCATTTGTAACCTGATGACGTAAATTGATTTCAAAGTCAAGACTAAGGTCTATTGTTGTTTCAGTAGGACCCGATTGAGCAAATCTACGCGTAGCAAACTTATACTTCTGGTCTACGGTGTTTGGTACTTTTTGAGTATCAAGACCGTCAACTTTTTTTACTTCTTCAAGGACAAGGTTTGTTTCTTCAGTATAGCTTGAACCAAGTAGGGTTTGAATAGCATCAGGAAGTTGAATTGTTACAGTGAACAGATTCAAATAAGCAGGTTCCATCAAACCGGTAGATATACGTGAAGACCTAAAATGCGGTAAACCCATTAAACCAGGAGAAGTCATTGGAGGTGGTGTATATGCCATAATTTAATTAATTTTATTTTTAACTTTTATTAAATTTCAGCAGTGGTTGATCTGTTAAGAGTAATTTTCGTAACAATCTTTTCCATGTTTTGAGTTACCCAAACACCAATATCAACTATGCAGAACTTATCATCTATAATATCCTTTGTGTTATTATTTTCGTCACACTGAATTTCATATTTAACAAGAGCCTGAGAATCTTTCATTGCTGAAAGAATAGGATTAATTTTAGATACGATTTCAGCACGTACAGCAGGTGTGTTATATGTGAATACATATTTGTCAAGAACATTCTTACATTCGATTTCAATTGTATTAACAAGTTCACGTACATGTAAGAAATTAAGGTCTGAATTAACAGTTTGATAAGCGGTACGATCACCATAAATCATTATATTACCCTGACGCATTATAACTGGATTAATACCGAATGGTTCAAGATAACCCCTATCTTCCTTATCAAACAAGTATTCAACATCGCTAATTTGTGAGTTAACTATAATACCATTATAATTAGCCACCGTAGCATAAGGATTACCTGTAATAAATCTATTTACAAATGTATTAGAAATATCTGCTGCAGGTGGAATTAATACAGTTTTTGAACCTTCAATATATTTAAAGAATGGGGTGAAAAATGCGCAATGAATAGCACCATTTTCTTCGGTTGGCAAACTGAAACTTTCAATATTTGGATTATCATAAACCATATCCTGATTACCGCCTTCGGTTATATATTTAACATTGAAACTTGGTTTAGGATCGTCACCTGGATCAAAAGAAGCACAGAAATAAGGTGCATATGAACCATCACTATCAGCAAACTGACTCATGGATGGAAGATTACACAAAGCAGTACAATGCTGTTTTTCATCTGCAAGTTTAGCCAAATACTTTTTACCACCACATTCAGGACCTAAACCATAAGCCATTGTATCAACAATATATCTAAAATCGATTGAATCTTCATTAAGCAATCCCTTATGAATACCCTCATCATAAAGCATTGAATAGATTTTTTCTACACCTGCTTCAGGATTTAAACTACCATTACTGTCATATCCAGGCATGTGTTTGTTTTTAATCTTAAGACCTTCCAATGGGATAAATCTAAGTGTATCATACATTTCTGTATAATTCTTATGAATTTCAACAACTCCATTAGGTATATATGATGAGTCTAAATTATCGATTGATGAATCAATATCACTTGATGGGTCTAATTGTTTAATATCATTTAATGCGGTATAGATGGTTATTACCCCCACACTACTATTAAATTTACGTTTCTTAACAATTCTTGTCATAAGATTGTCTGTAGTTCTTACAAAATCACCCACATTAATTTCTATAGCAGGACTGTTTGTTGTCTGATTCGTTTCCAATATTGCGAACTGAGTGCTAAGTAACTCATAACCGTTTAAACCATTGTTTATATAAGCATCGCAATAATTAATATAATTGTTTATATTAGTTGGAAAGTGATATGATAAGAACGAAGACATGTGATTTGAAGGGTCTTCGTAATCAGATGCATCAATACTATGACCACATGGATCAATAATATAATTTGGATATTCATCCTCATTATTTGGATCGAAAACACCATCACCGTTTAAATCGATAAAATATTGATATGTATCACTTATACTTACATCATTATGTTCATCAATAATTCGATTGCTAAGACAAAGAGCATCTAAAGCATTTGTGTTTGAACCCCACATTACTCCAGTGGTATTACAAGATTTATTAATTAAGAAATCAATAGATTTGTCATTGCCTTGCTTATCCAAAAAGTTAGGAAGAATACATCCAGTCCAATTACCAATTACGTTGACAGCATCAAGACGTAAAAATTTACTAACCTTATCCTTCTTGAGACCGTTTTCGGTGAAGAAATTACTCCAGAAAATATCTGTGGAATATGATTTATATGTTTCTTCATCCCATTTTCCCGAAATTGCAATAACTTGTACAAAATAATCAGAAACATAATCCCTTGGATTAATCCATTTATAAGGGATTGATTCTTCATCACCATACCAATCAAGGAAAGTAACATTATAACCAGTAAGACCTTCAGCCTTACGAATTATTAATGAAAAATCCTTTGTACCGCAGTTACCCACACCATATGGAGCAGCCAGAGCATAATTATTAATTTCGGTTGAAGATAAATTTTCTTCAATAGCACTTCCCAAAAATACATTCTTTACAAATGTTTTATCATCAGCAACCCAAAATCTGCTACGATCATATAAGTAAGCATACAGTGTATGACCGTTGTAATTATCCCTTTTTGGTGTCCATGATAAAGTAGTATAACCTACAATATCTGCGTTATCCTTAGCTTCACGTGTATCAATTGGCATAAGATTGATAGCAAAGATAGGAGTTTTAGACACCATAGTACGAATATTACGGTTGGTAAAACAACCTCTTCTCTCAAGCTTATGATCTATATTGCCGAACAATTGAGTCACATCAGCAGAACTAGAAAGGAATACAGGTCTGTTAAACGGACCAACAGTACTAAAACCCACAGCAAGTCTAGATGCTGAATTGTATGTCCTTCTAGAAATAACCGAATTGTCAATCTCAACGAAGTATACACCAGAAGCCTTGTAATCTGATAAATTAATTCTTACTTCAGACATTTTTATTTTTTTGTTTATTTTTCGTTTATTAATATATAATTAATCATATAATAAATTTTAATATTTATCTTTAATAATTTGTCAATTTTTTCCATTTTATCTAAAACCAAAAATAACCAAAAACAAAAAAGGCGTGTTATACACGCCTTTAACAATTTATATTTAAGATGATATATTAATTACTACTTTTCTTTATCTTTAATTTTTTCATTTTCTTCATCACCAAAAAGATCTAAATCATCAAATTCTGTAAATTCGTCATCGCTTTCTTCATCATTATCTTTATTATCATTATCATTATCTTCATCATCTATTATAATTTCGCCCCCTAATTCATCTTCAAGATTAAAACCTTTACCTTCTAAATAATCTTTGAGAGCATTAAATGAGTCTACTGCGATTCTTATTTTTACTGTTTCAGAATTTTCATTATCATTTTCTTCGTCTTCTTCATCTAAATTATCATCTTCGTCTATATCTTTATCTTCTTTATCTTCTTCATCATTTTCTTCGTCTTCTTCGTTATCAATAATTTCTATATCATCTTCATCAACACCTGCTTCAATAAGTTCCTCTTTTGCATCATCTTCATCACCCTTAGCGACCTCTATGATAACAGCAGTGAGTTCATCTTCTTCTGATTCATCCTTTTCTTCATCATTGTCTTCATCATTGTCTTCACTATCATTTTCATCTTTTTCATCATTGTTATCATCTTCTTCATTAGAATCTTCAGATTCTTCGTATAATTTACGATATTTTGCAAATCTCAATGCAACAGAATTATCTTCATCTTCAATTTCTAATGCTTCAAGTAAACCAGGTGCAACCTTATTAATATTTTGAATACCTACATATTTTTTTACCCATTCATATAATCTTAATAAATTTTTCTTACCAGACACATAAGATGATACAAAAATCGTATTAGAACCATTAGATTCGTTCAATGTGCAATCATCAACCATTAATGTGGCAAATTTTGTAAGATTGCGTAACGCTTTACTATTTTCCCTTTCCGCTTTGCTTTCTACTATTACACGACCTGGTGTATAGTTAAAATGCAAATTATCAAAACATAAATTTAGAGGAACAACTTTAATATTTTTTTTCGCTATTTGTATGTTATTAATTTTCATTTTATAAAAACATTATTTTTTTCTAAACAATAAAATCAAAATCTCAATTTTTTAGTAGGTGGGCAATTTTTGCATCTTCCACGTTTAAATTGAACAGTTTTAATATTTTTCATATCAAAATATTTATTTAAATATTTTATTATTTATTTAAAAAAGTCCTGAAGTATAAATGAGATTTTTAGGTACATTTGAAAATCCAAAAATAGTAATAATTCTATTAAGAGGATCAAGTACCATTTTTGTAAATTGTTCATCTATATCCATTTTAGGAGCAAATTCTAAAGGGTAAGCATCTGGTATAAAAGAGAATACTCCTCCACCAATAGTATAATAGAATTTAATTTTATCACCACGTTTAATAAAAGAATATTTACTTTTATATTTAGAAGCACTATTATATAACATATTATTATAATTTGCAGCCCCTCTGATATGAAAAGGACAAGTGACATTTTCACAAAATTTAATTTCAGATCCCTTATCATTTAAAATATATTTTTCATAATCAGAAATGTTAAAACTTTTGCTTACATCATTTGGAGACTGCATACCAAATCTCATTTTTGCTTCTTTTAATTTTCCAACAAGATTGCTATATTTAAGTTCTCTACCCGCATTAAGTTCTTCAAGTATATAAGTAATGAATTTTTTAATTTCTTGTCTGCAAAATTCAGGTGTTGAACCTTGTACAACCTCTAAACCTTTGTATACTACTTTATGTAATGGTTTATGGTATGTACCATCATCAGTCCATGCAATATCCATTACATACTTTTTCTTAGCCTGCATCATAACAAGTCTTGCTATTTTTTCAAGTTCAAACTTTTCTTTATTGGCAGGACAATTCCATTCTTGTGCATATTTTTCAAATTGATTGTTTAAATAAGTATCAAGTATACAATCATTAAGAACTAATATAAAATCAGTTTGCTGTTCAGATTTTATATTACATTGTTTAATAATTGGATCAAGTGTAACATATGCAGAATTATGTACCAAAATATTATTAGCGATGAATGTATGTGTATCATCATTCATTTCAATATCATATACATAATCATTTTCACCTTCAGATATTTTTTCGCAAAATGCTATTTTTTCAAGTTTATATTCCATTTTTTAATTGTATTAATTTATTATATAAAAAATCAGGTATTGTTTTACCATTAAATTCATCTTCCCATACAATAATAGTATCTATATCAAATTCATCCTTTAACTCTTTTATACGAGTTTTCTCTTTTTCCCAATACCATTTAACTAATTTTCTTTCTTTATCAAAAACAGCTTTGAATAAATCAGTTTCTTTATATTTTTTTGGATTTGGATGAAATGCATTACCATTAAATTCTATACATAAATTTAAAGTTTTATCGTAAAAATCTAAATAATATAAATTACCAGTGCTTGTAAATATTTGATATTCTCTATTATGTTCTGCATAATAAATTATATCATCTTTTAATATATCAAGATTAGATATTAATTTAAATAAAATTTGAGAAACTTTTGAATATCCGTGTATTCATAGTCTTGATTTATCAAATAACTCATATTTTTTACTACCTTCTTCTAAACCATATTTTTCAATAAAATATTCCTTTGTTAATGTATATCTTTGTCTTTCAACATAATTATTCCATTTTTCCAATCCTTGTTCTTCCCCATATCGAATTATAAAATTATTCAATGTACACGCTCTATATGCATTATACTTTTTATAGGATTCTTCTGTTTCACCGTATTTCTTTTGCCAATATTCAAAACTTTTTGTATATCGCTCTTTTTCACAATACTGATTCCATTTTTCGGTACCAATCTTTTCACCATACCGTGCTATAAAGGATTCCAGTGTACGCGAACATAATTCTTTATTTTTCTTTTGAATTTCTTCATTCGGAATATCAAACGCATATTGTGCATATTTATTCGGTCTATTAAAAACCCTACTCGTATTCAAAGAATCCCACTCAGGAAATTTTTTTCTCATACAGTCTTCACATACAGTTAAATAATAAACTTTTCCGTATATTTCTTTTTTTGATGCATACGTAGTTCCATTACATAATTTTGGATAACTATGTCTTGCCCCTTTATGGAATAAAATATTCTTATAAAAAATATCTTCCTTGCATATTCTACATTTTGGTCTTATAATATTATACTTATCTAATAACTCTGTGTAGGTTTGTTTACAAGGATTATTGTTGAATACTGCGACATCTTTAACAACTTGCTTTGACATATAATATAAAATTCTTTATATTATTTATCAGAAAAATTTACAGTGATACCGCCATAAAATTATTCAACACATAATACTTGATCTTCGGAAATAATTTCTGACGGTTTAACCTTAATTTTTTTACCATTTCTAAATACAATAAGTGAATGATCTTCTGTACATATAATTTCCTTACCAGACTCAGTTTTCAATTTCCACATAGGTTTATTTACCTTATGTCTAATAATTCTTTCTACATTCCCATAATATAGAGAATCATTAAAATTAAGTACTTTATCATTAAGTTTTTTTGATTCATGTCCTTTAAATGTTGTACCAGCATCTTCTTTACCTTCATTGTATAAATTTTCTATAGTTATACCTTGAGGATGTTTTTCTGTATATATTATCGAATCCTTTGAAACCGAATCTGTATTATGAACGAGAATATCATTTGCAAAGAAAGTATGCCAATTTTCATCATCACTATCTACACATATATCATAAACATATTGTCCATTGTTGGGAATTTCTTTTATATCCGTTTTAGCATATGTACTAAAATGAGAAAGAAAACTTTCTATTCCGTCTGGATAATCTGTACATACATTTTCAGTATGTATAATAGCAAAATCAGTTTCTTTGTTTATGTCATAAGGTTTTATAATTTTATTTTCATATTTACGACATACAATTAAAGAATGATCTTCTGTACATTTTATAGATTTATTAAAATATACCTCATTACTATTTACATAAGTTTTTTTACAATTTATTTCAAATATTCTTTTATTAGTAAAATGTCGCATAATATATTTTACCGGTAAATATTTCATTTCACCGGTTTTAATATTATATGCATAAATTTTTAAATCTGGTGCAGCAACACGTATTTTTTGTTTACCATCTATATATGTATTATGAGTATTAAATAAACTCTCTATACTAAAATAACCAGTATTTGTTCTAATTAAAGCATCTCCCGTTACAGAATCTCCATAACACTGAAGTGTTTCACCAAATTGTAACGGTATATTAGCAAGCTCCATAAATTTTGCTTTATTAAAATCAGGATATTTTTCTAACATCTTATCTGCAATCGCTTCGTGTGCTTTATAATCAAGATGCCATGCATTCATAAAATAATCATTAATAACATTTGTAGAATATTTAATCAAATCTTGTCCTTGTAGAGTGACAGATTCTGCAATTTTTAAATTATTACACACATAATAAGCAGAAGCCATTGCACCATATACACTATTAAGAAATAATTTAACACCCAATTGGCATGCATCATAAAACTCAGCTTTATTTTCGCATTCTGCAATAGCAGCCTTAAGTTCTTCAATAGAACATGTTTCAGGATTAATACTATAATATTTTCCCATATAATTTATTTTTAAAAATTTGTTATTAATAGTTCAGTGACTTGACCACGAGATTCACCATTTGCACCCACAGAACGCGGTGCTGATATTTCTTTTATATTATATTTTTTATACAATTTTCTAATTTCGGGAGTATCTGAATTACTTTCTATAATTTTGACTCCTTTAGATGTAAGATTATTACACATATCACGCAAACGTTTTTGGTCATTAAAAGTAAATCCAAGAGGAGAATAAGAAGAAAAAGAATCTTTTTTAACTGAAGCATAAGGTGGATCCAAATACATTAATACTTTATTGCCCTTAAACTTGCTCATTATTGTTTCAAAGTCATCATTTGTAGCAATAACATTATATAATAAAGATTTATCAGATTCAAAAATATTTTTTTCGTAAAGTTTAATTTGTGTCTTTTTTCCCCACGGTACATTATATATACCTTTCTTGTTTGTACGGTATACTCCGTTAAAACAAGTTTTATTGAGAAAAACAAATAAAGCACCAAATTCGGGTGATGGGGGTTGTATGTTCTTTGACATTTCTCTAAATTTGTCTCTTAAATCATAATATATTTTTTCTTTTTCTAATATATCATTTGCATTGTTATATATGTTTTCTAAATATAAAAGTTCTTCAATAAACTCATTATACAAAATATCATTTTGAAACATTTGATAAGAATTAATTAATGCTGTATTGATATCATTAATATAAACTTTATGAAATGTATGATATGTTAACATATGATATAAAAAGCCACCACCACCAACAAAAGGTTCAACATAATCTATTTCACCTGAATTTATGTTACCTGGCAACATTCGTTCTATAATAGGTGTTATTCCTGTTTTTCCTCCAACCCATTTTACAAATGGTTTTGCATTACTGATATTAATATTCATATTATAAAATTATTTTCAGAAATTATAACTTAAAATTCTTAATTTGATTACATTATATTTTAATTTGATAAATATTAATATAATAAAAAATTTTAATTATAATGAAAAGATATTTAGTAAAAAGAAAAATATCAATAATCTTTGAACAAGATATACAAACAGCTTTAAATATTGTAAATAAAAATAAAGGTTTTAAATTATTCAAAGAAAATTTTGAAAAAAATAAAAACTCTTTCCCATATACAAAACCTTCTGATGTTAAAATAGGAACAATAACATTAGGAAATAATCCTATAGGCATAATTGCATATGCTTATCCCCAAGCATTGAAAAAATATAGAAACAATAAAAAAGATGGTTTTCTTCATTATGCAGTATCATATATAATATACTCTCATTATAGAAAAGTTTAGAAAAACTATATATTTTTTTAAAAAAATTAAATAAATATATAAAATATAATCTTTAGATGAGATATAAAATAAGTCAATATGCAAAGAAAAATGGAGTTTGTTATAGAACTGTTTGGAACTGGGTTAAATCCAATAAAGTTAATTCGATAAGGACAGACACAAATCAAATTTTGATAGTAGAAGACGAGGATAAAAATATAAACAATGCTGTTGCAATATATGCAAGAGTATCATCAACGGAAAGCAAAGATAATTTAAACAGACAAAGAGAAAGGCTTGAAAATTATTGTGCTGCAAAAGGATACAAAGTTATTAGGGTTGTAACAGAAATTGGTTCCGGTTTAAATGATAACAGAAAGAAACTTGAATCGTTATTGTTAGATGAGTCAGTAAAGAAGATAGTTGTTGAACACTCTGACAGGTTTTCTCGCTTTGGCATGAATTATATAAAGAAACTTATGGCTATTCAAGGTAGAGAGATAGAAATTATAAATGAACAGGGAAACAATAGAGATGATTTAATGCAAGATTTTGTTTCAATAATTACATCGTTTTGTGCAAGGCTTTATGGGCAGAGAAGAAACAAGAGAAGAACAGAAAAGATAATAGAGGAACTTTCAAAGGAATAACTTATATGTTAAAGGCAATAAAGATACGATTATATCCGACAAAGGAACAAGTTACTTATATCAATAAACAACTTGGGTGTTGTCGTTTTGTATATAATCAATGTCTTACTTACCGAAAAGACTCTTATGAAAAAGAAAGAATATCAATCAGTTCATCTGATTCTGTAAAATACATTGTTAAATTAAAGAACAAATATGAATGGTTGAAAGAAGTGCATTCAAAAGTTCTGCAACAGTCTGTTAGAAATATGAATCAGGCATATGACAATTTCTTTAAGTTACATAAAGGTTATCCGAAATTCAAGTCCAAAAAAGACAACAATCAATCTTGTCGATTTCCAAAGGATGCTTTTATCGGAATCAGAGGAAACCGAATTGATTTAATAAAAACATTAAGAGATATTCATTTTAAATGTTCCAGAAAAGATGAAATATACCTCAATAAAAACCAAGATAAAGTCAGTTCATTAACTTTGAGAAAACTACCTTCTGGTGAGTTCTATTTATCTATCTTAATAGATAAATCAAATGAATATAGAAATCAAACTAACAGGATTGTTGGAATTGACCTTGGAATTAAAAATTTTATCACAACATCAGACGGAGAATCGTTTGATAATCTTCATTATAAGAAAAATAAAACAAATAAGTTAAAAAGATTACAAAGAGAACTTTCAAGAAAGCAAAAAGGAAGTAATAACAGAAACAAAGCAAGGATTAAACTTGCAAAAGCATATAATAAAATAAGCAATCAGAAGGATTACTACTTACATCAAGTGACAAACAAACTGATTAACGAAAACCAAATTATCTGTTTGGAAGACTTGAATGTCAAAGGAATGATGAAAAACCATAAACTTGCCGAAAGCATTTGTGAAATGAACTTCGGTGAGTTTCGTAGGATGCTTGAATATAAAGCAAAGTGGTATAACAGACAGATTGTTTTTGTAGATAGATTTTTTCCTTCATCAAAAACTTGTAATCGTTGTGGTTATGTATATAAATCATTAAAATTATCAGAAAGGCAATGGATTTGTCCTAATTGTAATAACATTATAGAAAGAGATTACAATGCCGCTTGTAACATAAAAGACGAAGGATTAAGAATAATAGGGTTGAGTTCGCCCGAATTTACGCTTGTGGACTATCCAACTATGGATGACAAGAGAGAAATCTCCCTAAAAAGTAGTGATAGGTTGAAGCAAGAAAGAAATGAATTGCATGGTGATTTTCTATAAATTACTATGTTTTTCGGAACTATTAGGGAAAACAGGATTAATTTCAGATACTAAACCATTAACTGCATCTACAAAAAGCAATCCCTGACCATAGATATATTGCGGATTAGCGGCAACCGGACCAACCTGATCTCTTAATACACAATATTGAGTGTGTGGCTTAGGTAAATTAACCGACATAATTGCGTTATATGCATCTCTAAATGTAAGATTGATATCAGAGTGACGCAAATCAAAGCATTCTGCATACCATGTGTTTTCTACTTCTATATGCATAGCATCATTTTCATGATAAATGGTAATCACTGTAACATCTGCACTTGTGCTATCTTCAGACATGTCTACATATTGATATACTGACTTAATAAATTGGTATGTGCCATCATTTTCTTCATCTAAATAATTTGTATAAAGAATTTCTGTTTCATACCAGACAAAAGTGTTACCATAATTTTCTCTGACATATTCCATATCAGATTCAATATAACTTTCTACTGTTGGTTGTTCATTATCTTGCTTTTCGTTTTTATTAAACCAGTTGCAAGAAGTCACCGAAATCGCTACAAGGGCGATTGTAATAATAGATAAAAATCTTTTCATAATAATAAAATTTTAATTTTTAACATTTAACTAAACTAATTTATTTGTTATTTATATATAAGAATTCTTTTTATATATTCAATGTTATCATAAATTAAATTATTACATTTTTAAAATAATCTAACTCGTTTATTTTCTGTTTGGATTCTTTCACAAGCTTTTTCAAAATATTCTTTGTTCAATTCAAATCCAATAAAATGACGTTTGAAATGATTTAAATAAAGTTTATCTATTGCTGTCATTATATAATTATTAAAAATGTAAATTGTGTGCCTGCAAGGATTTGAACCTTGGACCCCATGCTTAAAAGGCATGTGCTCTACCGTATATAAAATTCTATGAAAATCTATGAATCTCATACATTTTATTTCTTGCTTCAACCTATCACTACTTTTTAGGTGGTAAAACCATGTTCATCCATAGTTGGATAGTCTACAAGCGTAAATTCGGTAGTACGGCTACCTATTATTTAACTTATCTAAAATAGATATCACTAAAATTGAAAAAAGTTTCGTATTTTATCAAATTATTTTATAGTTTTTAATAGATTTTTGATAAACAGTTAATTACCCACTGAGCTACAGGCACAAATATAATAAGATAACTATTATATTTTTGTTTTTGTTGCGGAGGAAGGATTTGAACCTTCGACCTTTGGGTTATGAGCCCAACGAGCTAACCACTGCTCCACTCCGCTATTTAAAAAATATCCCAACTTACCAAATCGCAGTTTTCCACGAAAAGGTTCTGCTATTCTTTCCTTTATTGCTGTTCCTATAGCCACAATTAAAGTTACAAATTGCTCCGAGTCATAACATGCATATTATTAAATAGTTTTATACGGCCAATATAAAAATAATAAGGTTATGTACTTACGAAAGTTTTGGTTCAGAATTACGTTTATTCTAAAGGGATATCAGCACTCCGAGCGGGATTTGAACCCGCAAATCTTCACCGTGAAAGAGTGATGTCCTAACCAATTAGACGATCGGAGTGTTTTTTGTTTCAATTTTTCAAAGAACTGATAAACATTAACTTTGTTTGATATTTTAAATATATTAATTTTTTTTCAGATTTGAAAAATTACTCATATTGATTTTGTATTCATATTAAAAATATTTTTTAATTTAAGAACCAAATAAAAAAAGGTGGCTCCCTACCACCATAGCTACCTACGATTAGCATCTTGTGTGTACTACATACGATTAGTACATATCAAAGACGGTTACGTTGAGTCGCGAACTCTTCACTGATATATTGTCAGGCTTTTGCATACCTGCTATTGATTTATATCAAACAAGTGGACCATATCAGACTCGAACTGCAATTTGACCTTGCAAAGG
>JAEEGH010021623.1_pt1 | contig 13267 bp, 10 predicted proteins | sample 9134181 | NCBI WGS metagenome assembly JAEEGH01 (sample SAMN16246544, study PRJNA631951) | gut metagenome | biome: gut microbiome; feature: rumen; material: DP-attached | host: Bos | place: Iran: Karaj | collected 2018-10
CATTCATAGGAGTTCTGATATCATGAGACATTGTAGAAAGGAATTCTGTTTTTGCCTTGTTTGCATAATCCGCTTCCTCTGCAGCAGAGGCAAGTTTTCTGTTGAATCTCATGATTATCAAAATATCAAAGAAAAGAAGAATTATAAGACAGATGGAAACGACAATAACAAGAGGCCAGTCGATATCATTTCTTGTAATATCCTTCATTGGAATATAAGTAATGAGTGTCCAGTCAAACGAAGTATTTACCGGAACATGAACAATAAGACAACTTTCTGCTTTTGAGTTTTGCATTGTAAGCATTCCGGTTTCGTGAATTTCGTTCTGGAGATTTTCTAAATCATCATTATTTATCTGATTATAAGATTTATAAAATTCAAAGAAGTTAGAATTTTTAAAAGACTTTCCTTTTATTATATAATTTCCCTGTTTATCGATAATTGAAATCTGAGCGTCACTATATTTTTCTGACGGGAATACCCATTTGCTCGAAAGTGTTTCAACTGGAATTACCCTCATTAAAACTGCTTTTTCAAATCTTGAAGATTTACTTTTACTTGTACTTATTTCACTTGCAGAAGTGTTTATATTGCTGCCATTTTCTGAATCATCAACTCTAAGCTCCAGAAGATCACAGAATGCAATGGACTGAATACCGTTCATAGGATTTGTAAAAGATCGGGTAACTCTAACCTGATCCTGCTGGCCAAGAAGCTCATTCAAAGATGAAAAAATATCTATTTCTTTATAGGAAACATTATATTCATCAGGATTATCAATTTTTGGTTTATTTGAATATCCCTTAAATGTATTCAGATTTATGATATGAGCAGAAATATTTGGAATACGCTGAGCAACCTTAAGATAAGACATTGCTTCATTCATATTCATTTTACGACTGTTGATGCAGGCTGCCCAGGAATCACAAAGACGCTGTTCACCTTCAAGATAATTTGTGGTTACCTGTTCCATACCGATGGACATTGTCATAAAATTTTCGGTATTGTAAATTTCCATCGAAGAACTCTGCTTTCGGGCATAGAGTACAACAAAGAAAATTGTGAAAAGAACAATCAAAAAGTTAGCAAGTATAATAAGTGTTTTTTTCATGTTTAAGATTTCCAGAGTTTAGAACGAAGCTTTATTATTTCTGAATATAAAGACGAATAATCAGCAGATTCCTTATTTCGAAGTTTTTCAGTCATCTGCGAAAGAGCATCATACAATGGCGTGATAGCAAGATTTCCGATTACACCTTTCAATGCGTGACAAAGCTCAAAGGACTTCTGTAAATCATCAGCCTCCAGTGCAGTTCCGAGCTCTTCAAACTTAGTGTCTCCAAGTCCCATATTCACAAGCTTCAGATATAAATCTTCTTTTCCAAGACAACGAGCAAGACCGGTTTCTGTATCTGTACCATTGGCTTTTAAGTCTTCCAGTGTAATCATACAAACCTCGACATTTCCTCAGGTGGAATCGGCTTTGAAAAATAATATCCCTGGATAATATCGCAACCAGCTTCTTTAAGAAGTTTGAGTTCATCTTCAGTTTCAACACCTTCTGCGACAACAAGTACTCCGAGATTCTTTGCAATATCAAGAACAAGTTCAACAAGTTTCATCTCTTTATTGCCTGGCTGAATATTTCTGATAAATGCCTTATCCATTTTAAGAACATCAATTGGCATAGATGTAAGCATATTCAGGGAAGAGTAGCCTGAACCAAAATCATCCATTTCAACTTTATGTCCAAGTGAACGAAGATTTTTTACAACTTCGATGATATGCTTTGAATCAGCGGTATAAGCAGACTCGGTAATTTCTAACATGTATTCAGAAGCAGACAGTCCGTTTTCTTTTACAATTTTAGTTATAAAATCTGTCATGTCAGGTGCTGCAATATCTACACGAGAAACATTTACTGAAACCGGAATTGTAACGCCAAGCTCTTTTTTCCATGCAGCTATCTGACGGGCTGCTTCTTCCCAGACATAACGGTCAAGTTTTGTAACAAGTCCGTTCTCTTCAAAAAGCGGAATAAATAAGTCAGGGCGAACAAATCCAAGTTCAGGATGCACCCATCTTACAAGAGCTTCTGCGCTGCATAAAACAGGCTTATCTCCTTTTATATTAAACTTTGGCTGATAGTTTACCTTGAACTGTTTCTGCTCGATAGCAGCTTCAAAATCCTGTAAAAGGTGAGCATCAAAAACTTCTTTTTCGGACATCTTATCATCATAAATACAGATATCGCAGTTGCCGGAAGTTTTACTGCGCAGGGAATTACAGGCCTGTACCGCGTGATCAAAACGCTGAAGCATTGTAAAGCAGTGTTTTTCATCAGAATAAACACCAAGTCTTAAACGGGTTTCAGAAGGTTTTAAAAGAGATGACAGAGCTTCATTTATCTTATCAAGAAAAATACCATAATCATTCTGGTGTGGAACATAAAGGTAAAAATAATCTGCTTCATTGCGGCCAGCAATACCACCAGTTTTCAGAAGAACTTTACGTATACCATCTGCCATTGCATTCAAAACTTCATCACCAAAATTGCGACCTTTCAACTGATTCAAGAGATGGAAGCGTGTAAAGTTTATAACAATTGCATCCATTACAGTATCAGGGAAACGCTGATCAAACTGTGAAGCATATTCAAAAAAAAACTCAGGACTGTAGAGAAGTGTAAGTTTATCAAATTCTGTAGCGTGAATTATTTTTGAATTTTCAAATAACTGAATTGAATGGCGGACTCGAGCAAGTATAACCTCAGGTTACTCTGTTTCGATTATATTGCCAAGAAGTTCGCGGTTCAGAGCTTCATCATCAACGATAAGAACGGTTCTTTTAAAGTCCTGCATTTCGCATAATTTGTTATCATCTCTCATATCTATTTATTATATAACAGATTATTGGATAAAGCGATTTTTTTTAATTCTGGATTATTATTTTAGCAAACTTTAATAATACTAAATTATTTTATTATATTTTAATTTTTCTATTGAACAAAGAATTATTTTTATATAAACTCATGATATGATTGAATTAACTTTATCACAGTTATTAAGAGAAAAGACTAACAATAACCCGGTTCAGGAATTCATGGTATATGCAGACCGTGATCTTCGTTTTACTTATGCGCAGTTTGATAAGCGTGTTGATGATCTGGCTTGTGGTCTATATGCAATAGGAGTTAGAAAGGGCGATAATGTAGGTATCTGGGCAACTAATGTTCCGGACTGGCTTACATATATGTTTGCCTGTGCACGTCTTGGAGCTGTTGCCGTTACAGTAAATACAAGTTACAAGCTTCATGAATTGGAATATCTTGTAAAGCAGGCTGACCTTACAACTCTTTGTCTTACAGACGGTGTAAAGGATTCAAACTATGTTCAGATGATTAAACAGCTTGTTCCTGAGCTCGACGAATATGAGCGCGGCTGTCTTAAGTCTGCACGTTTCCCATGCCTTAAAAATGTTGTTTTCATGGGACCAGAAAAGTACCGCGGACTTTATTCTACACCAGAATTGCTTTTGCTCGGTCAGCATGTTGATATTGAAATCATTCACAAAATTGAATCGGAAGTTACTCCAGATGATGTTGTAAACATGCAGTATACATCTGGTACAACAGGATTCCCTAAAGGAGTTATGCTTACTAGCCGCAACATTATCAATGATGGTTTCATTATTGGTGAAAGAATGCGCTATACAGAAAAAGATAAGCTTTGTCTTGTTGTTCCTCTTTTCCATTGTTTTGGAATTGTACTTGGTGTTATGGCAGTTTTAACTCACGGTGGTACACATGTACTGCTCGAAAGTTTTGATCCGCTTGTAGCTCTTGCTTCAATTCAGAAAGAGAAGTGTACTTCGCTTTATGGTGTTCCTACAATGTTTATTGCAGAGTTAAATCATCCTATGTTCAATATGTTTGATTTAACATCTCTCCGTACAGGAATTATGGCTGGTTCAGGTGTTCCAGTTGAACTGATGAAGCGTGTAAATGATGTTATGCACATGCCGGAAATTACTTCAGTTTACGGTCTTACAGAATCAAGTCCAGGAATGACTCAGAGTCACTGGGATGACAACCTTGAAGTACGTGCTACAACAGTTGGTGATGCTTTTGATGGAATTGACGTAAAGGTTCTTGATCCTGAAACAGGTAAGGAATGTCCTGTTGGAGTACAGGGTGAAATGTGCTGTAAAGGCTGGAATGTAATGAAAGGTTATTACAAGATGCCTGAAGCTACAGCTGAGACAATTGATGCTAACGGTTACCTCCACAGTGGTGACCTTGGAATTAAAGACGAAAACGGAAATTATAAAATCACTGGTCGAATTAAGGATATGATTATCCGCGGTGGTGAAAATATTTATCCACGCGAAATTGAAGAGTTCCTTATCCAGATGCCTGAAATTAAAGATATTCAGGTAGCTGCAGTAAAGAGTGAACGCTATGGTGAAATCACCGGCGCCTTCATCATCCTCCATGAAGGAAAAACTCTTACAGAACAGGATGTAATTGAGTTCTGCCGCGACAAGCTTTCTAAGTTCAAGTGGCCTCAGCTTGTTATGTTTATGGATGAATTCCCTATGACAGGTTCTGGAAAAATCCAGAAGTTCAAGCTTACAGAAATCGGTACAAAGTATCGAAGGGAAGTATTAAAAGTAGAAGACTAGAGTAGTTTCCCTATCATCATAAAAAATATTATTTTTTTCTCACAAATACTTTTATTTTTTTCGTAATAGTAGTACTATCACAAGGATGCTCAAAATACGATAGGATAAAAGTTATGTGGAAATATATTCTTAAACGAATACTCCTCGCTTTATTTACCGTTCTCTTTATCTGTGTTATTACTTTTGCTTTGATGAATGCCATTCCTGGCGGACCTTTCAACAAAGAGAAGGCCTTAAGCGAGGCTACAATTGCATCTTTGAATGCACGCTACAATCTTGATAAACCACTTTATGTTCAGTTTGTTTTGTACATGAAAAATCTTCTTCACGGAGATTTTGGTGTAAGTCTTAAAAATGGAAGGGAAATTAAAGAAATCATCAGTGAATCTTTCCCTGTATCATGCAGACTTGGTCTTTCTGCAGTAATAGTTGCCCTTATTCTTGGAACTATTTTTGGAAGTCTTGCTGCCCTTATGCGCAATAAGTGGCCTGACCGTTTAATCATCTTTTTTTCAACTCTGTTTACAGCCGTTCCAAGCTTTGTTCTTGCAACCTTACTTCTTTTAGTTTTCAGTATTAAACTCGGCTGGATTCCAGTATGGTCAGCAGAACATACAAACTATTTACTGCCTGTAATTGCTCTTGCAGCGTATCCGATGGCCTATACAACGCGACTTGCTAAAACAAGTATGCTCGATGCACTCAGTCAGGATTATATCCGAACTGCAAAGGCAAAGGGTGTTTCTAAGTATAAGGTGATTTTTAAGCATGCCCTCAGAAACTCGCTACTTCCAATCATCACTTATGCAGGACCGGAAATTGCATACATCATTACCGGTTCTATGGTTGTTGAAACTGTATTTACAGTTGGTGGAATCGGTTCAAAGTTTGTAAGTGCAATCACTAACCGTGACTATACAATGATTATGGCTACAACTATCTTCCTTGCCACTCTCATGGTTGTCGCAAATGTTATTTGTGATCTGCTGTACAAGGTAGTAGATCCTAGAATTAAATACGAATAAGGCAGGAAGGTAATATGACTACTTTTGATGTAAATAAAACACCGGAAAAAATGGCTATGAGCCTTCAGCTTGATTTAAAGAAATTTGAGAAGGCTACTGATGAAGAAAAAAAGCAGCAGGATGTAATGAGCGAAAGTACAACCTTTTTTAAGGATGGTATAAGAAAGCTCTTTAAGAATCCGCTTGCTGTTGCAAGTATAATTATTCTTGCTTTTATTTTTGTAACAATTACAGTTGCACCACATATCGTACCTTACAGCTATGAAGAAATTCTTTCTGTTGAAGGAAAACGCGATAAGGGAGCAAAAAATCTAAGACCATTTGAATACAGTAAAGCTGAACAGGCTTATATTGAAAAGGGCAATTTCCGTTTCCCACATATTTTTGGAACAGACGAGCAGTGCCGCGACTATTTTATCCGTGTAATTTACGGAACAAGAGTTTCTCTTGTAGTAGGCTTTTTTGCAAGCATTATCGTTCTTTTAATTGGAATTATTTACGGAAGTATTTCCGGTTATGCGGGAGGAAAGGTTGACCTCATAATGATGCGAATAGTCGACATAATCTATTCGCTGCCGGATATGCTGGTAATCATTCTTCTTTCAGTTGTTCTTTCTAACGTTCTTCAGTTTAAGCCGGATTCATTCCTTGCAGGAATGGGTTCTAATATGGTTTCACTTTTCATTGTATTCGGACTTCTTTACTGGGTAGGTATGGCACGCCTTATCCGCGCTCAGATTCTTTCAATCAAAGAAAATGAATATATTCTGGCAGCACGCTCAATCGGAGCTAAGCCAGGTCACATAATCCGTAAGCACATTATTCCTAACTGTCTTTCAGTTATTATAATTTCTACAGCACTTCAGATTCCTTCTGCAATCTTTACAGAAAGCTATCTGAGTTTTGTTGGTCTTGGTGTTCAGGCTCCAATGCCTTCTCTTGGTTCACTTGCTAACTCGGCACGTGGTGGTCTTCAGAGCTATCCGTACAAGCTTGTATTCCCTGCAATTATGATTTGTCTTATTGTTTTAAGTCTGAATCTTTTAGGTGATGGCCTGCGTGATGCCTTTGACCCTAAATTGAAAAAGTAGGCGGTATTGTATGAGCGATGTTTTATTAAGAGTAGATGATTTACACACAGCTTTTACAACCGACAATGGTGAAGTTCAGGCTGTAAACGGGATTTCTTTTGATTTGAATCCTGGTGAGATTCTGGGTATTGTAGGTGAGTCTGGATCTGGAAAAAGTGTTACTGCTTATTCTATCATGCAGATTCTTGCCGGCAACGGTTATGTAAAAAGCGGTAATGTATTTTATAAAGGAAAGGATATTCTGAAATTTTCTTCTGATGAAATGAAGAACTTCAGGGGTAAGTGCTGTTCTATTATTTTCCAGGATCCTATGACAAGCCTGAACCCGGTATTTACTATCGGCAATCAGCTGAAAGAGGCTATTAAACTTCATACAGACAAGCGTGGTGCGGAGCTTAAGAGCCGTGCTATTGAGATGCTCGAACTGGTAGGAATTAACGAGCCTGAGCGACGTCTCAAGCAGTATCCGTTTGAGCTTTCGGGCGGTATGAGACAGCGTGTAATGATTGCTATGGCCTTAGCTTGTGAGCCGGATATTCTTATTGCCGACGAACCGACTACCGCCCTCGACGTAACAATTCAGGCACAGATTCTTGAAGAGATACAGAAGCTTCAAAAGAAGATGGGAATGGCTGTAATTCTCGTAACACACGACCTTGGTGTTATTGCAAATCTTTGTGATGATATTATCGTAATGTACGGCGGTAAGGTTTGTGAACGCGGAACTGCCGATGAAATCTTCTACAACTCTAAGCACGAATATACAAAAGGTCTTTTAAAATCAATTCCAAATACAACTAATATGAATCAAAAGCTGGAGCCGATTTCCGGTACTCCGATCAATCTTTTGAACCTTCCAAAAGGCTGTTCATTCTGTACACGCTGTAAGAACGCAATGAAGATTTGTCTTGAAGAGCCTCCTGAGGAACTCTTTATCAATGATAATCATATTGCTTCATGCTGGATGAATGTAAAAGAAGCAGCAGAAAAATTAGCAGCTAAGGAGGTTCAATAATGAGCGCTGATATTATTAAACCGAATAATACTCCAATTCTTGAAGTTCAGAACCTCAAAAAATATTTCCCTGTTCGTTCTGGTTTTAAGAAACTTACTCTTAAAGCTGTAGACGGAGTTTCATTCACAATCAACCGTGGAGAAACACTTGGTCTGGTAGGTGAGTCTGGATGTGGAAAAACTACTGTAGGACGAACACTTCTTCAGCTTTATAAACCAACTGATGGAAAAGTTATTTTTGATGGACAGGAAGTAACTGATAAAAACATAAATGATATCCGTAAGAAAATGCAGATGGTTTTCCAGGATCCTTATTCTTCTTTGAATCCCCGCATGACTGTAGAAGATATCATTGGAGAGCCACTGGATGTTCATCATCTTTATTCAAGCAAGGCTGAACGCCGTGAAAAGATTCTTCATCTTATGGAACTTGTCGGCTTGAACTCTGAACACGCAACCCGTTATGCACACGAGTTCTCTGGGGGTCAGAGACAGCGTATCGGTATTGCCCGAGCTCTTTCTGTAAAGCCGGACTTTATTGTCTGCGACGAACCAGTATCAGCTCTCGACGTTTCTATTCAGGCCCAGATCATCAATATGTTTGAAGAGCTCCAGGAAAAGCTTGGACTTTCTTATCTTTTCATTGCTCATGACCTTCTTGTTGTTCAGCATATTTCTAAACGAATTGCCGTAATGTATCTTGGTAAGCTTGTAGAGATTGGTGATGCTGATGAGGTTTGTAACAGTCCGATTCATCCATATTCAATCAGTCTTCTTTCTGCTGTTCCTATTCCAGATCCTAAACTGGAACGCAGCAGACAGAGAATTGTTCTTGAAGGTGATGTACCGAGTCCTCTTGCTATGCCTGAAGGCTGTCCATTCAGAACAAGATGTAAATATGCAACAGAGAAGTGTAAGACAGAAATGCCTGCACTTACAGACAGAGGCAACGGACACTTTGCTGCCTGTCACAACAAATAGATAATAAGTTTGCGTTGCAGACTTTATATAAAAATAATTCAAATGTTTTTTTTACAGGAGGAAAACATTTATGAAAAAAACGGCGATAGTATTTGCTGCTGCACTTGTGAGCATTGTATTGCTCGGTTGTGCAAAAAAAGATGCTAAATCTTCTGGAAACAATGCTTCATCTTCAACTGTACCTACAACTGCCCCAGATGCATCTAAACTTGTAAACAAAAATTTTATTGATCCTCTTAAGGACTGGTCTAAGTACGACAATCTTATTAAAGAAATTAAGGCTGAAACAAATTACGAAATTCGTACAAAGAAAATGCACGAAGCAGAAGACATTCTTATGTCTAACTACTGTGTAATTCCTTTGTATTACTACAACGACATTTATCTTCAGAAATCTTATGTAAGCGGAATCTATGCAAACGCATTCGCTACAAAATTCTTTATGTATGCAAAAATGAACAATGGAGCAAAAACACTCCATATCAATCTTGCATCTGAACCAGATTATCTTGACCCTGCATTGAACTCTTCTGTAGACGGTGCTTGTCTTGCTGCTAACTCATTCTCTGGTCTTTATACATATAACGACAAGGGTGTAACAGTTCCAGCTTGTGCAGAAAGCTACAAAGTTTCAAAAGATGGTCTTACATATACTGTAACTCTTAAGAAAGGCCTTAAATGGTCTGATGGTTCTGACCTTACAGCTGCAGACTTTGAATACTCATGGAAACGCGCAGTTTCTCCAGATACAGCAGCTGACTATGAATATATGTTCTCTGGATTTGAAGGTTATGCAGAAGGTAACCTCAATGTAAAAGCTGTAAATGATACAACTCTTGAATTCAAGCTTATTGCACCTTGTGCATACATTGAAGATCTTATGGCATTCCCAACATTCTATCCAGTTTGCAAGAAGTATGTTGAAGCACACTCAACTCCATCAACTCCTGGAGCATGGTGTACAGAAGCTGGCTTTGTAAGCAACGGTGCATTCGTATGTACAGAATGGAAACACGATGTTTCAATGACTTACACAAAGAACCCATACTGGTTTGATGCAGACAAAGTTTCTGTTGAAAAACTTGAGTTCATGCTTTCTGCTGATGACACTGCAATCTTTGCAGCTTACAACGCTGGAAACCTTGATTTTGCTGATGAAGTTGCAAACGACGAAATCGCAAAACTTCTTGAAACAAAGAACCCTGAATTCTATATCGTAGACGAGCTTGGTACATACTATGTAGCTTTCAATGCTAAGAGTAAGCTTTTCGAAGGAAAAACAGCAGAGCAGGCTGCTTGTATGAGACAGGCATTCTCACTTCTTATCGACCGCGAATACATCTGTGAAAACATTGCACAGACAGGTCAGGTAGCTGCTAACGCATTTATTCCTCTTGGAATGGCAGACGGTAACGGCGGTATCTTCAAATCTGAAGCTTTGAAGCAGGGTTACTATGATCCAAGTGCAATCAATAATAATCAGGCTGAAACAGTAAATAAGGCTCGTCAGCTTCTTATGGCTTCAGGCTTTAAGTTTGATTCAGAAGGAAAACTTTCTTCAGAAACTCCAATTTCTATTGAATATCTCTTGAACCAGAACACAAATCACATTGCAATTGCTGAATCTATCCAGCAGGATCTTTCTGCTGTTGGTATCAAGATGACAATTCAGGTTCAGGACTGGAACGTATTCCTCGAAGAGCGTAAGAACGGAAACTTTGACATTGCTCGTGAAGGATGGATTGCTGACTTCAACGACCCAATCAACATGCTTGAAATGTGGATTTCAACATCTGGTAACAACGACTGCCAGTTCGGTCGCTAATTCCTGATAGATTGCTTCGTCGCTGACGCTCCTCGCAATGACGTATTTCGTCATTGCGAGCCGCAGGCGAAGCAATCTATTTTTTTTATACAACAAACTTTAATTATACTAAATATTTTTATTATTTTTTAATTTTTCTATTGAATTTTTCAATCATATCCTGTAATATTCAAAATATAACGAGGCATATTTATGTCTCAAGGGGTAATTATGAATGAGGAGATAAAGGCTGTAGCAGACCGTTTGATCGGTCTGCGTGAAATTATGGATGTATCAGTTGAAGAAGCTGCAGGTGTATGCGGCATTTCAATTGATCAGTACAAGAAGTACGAAACAGGCACTGTTGATATTCCAGTTGGTATTCTTCAGTCTATGTCTAAGAAGTACGGTATTGACCTTGGCACTCTTATCTCCGGTAAGGAACCTCATATGCATTCTTACTGCCTGACTAAGAAAGACAAGGGACTTTCTGTAGATCGCCGCAGTGACTATAAATATCAGGCACTTGCTGCTGGTTTCCAGAACAGAAAAGCTGATCCATTTATTGTAACAATTACACCTGAAGAAACCCGTGAGATTCATTTCAATTCACATCCAGGACATGAGTTTGAATATATGATTGAAGGCTCAATGAAGCTCGTGATAGATGGAAAAGAAATGACTCTGGAAGAGGGAGACAGTGTGTACTTTGATGCAACTAAACAGCACGGTATGCAGGCTCTAAATGATAAAAAGGCTAAGTTTCTGGCTATCATAATTTAGAATATTTACGTCATTGCAAGCCGAAGGCGAAGCAATCCATTAAAAAGATTGCTTCGTCGCTTCACTTCTCGCAATGACGAAGGGATTATACATGTTAGAAGATTTTCTTGAGAAGACAGAGTTTAAAGATTACAACGACTTTTTTGCAAACTACAAAATAAAGGTACCTGAGAACTTCAACTTCGGTTATGACGTTGTTGATGTTCTTGCAAAGCGCACACCGGATGCAACAGCATTTATCTGGTGCAACGATAACGACGAAGAGCTCCGCATGACTTTCGGAGAGCTCAAGGAACGCACAGACAAAGCAGCTGCTTATTTCCGCAGTATTGGAATTAAACGCGGTGACTTTGTTATGCTGATCCTTCAGCGCCGCTACGAGTTCTGGATTTCTATTGTAGCACTTCACAAAATTGGTGCATCAGTAATTCCTGCAACTCACATGCTCACTAAAGAAGATATCGTTTTCCGCTGTAATGCCGCTTACATTAAAGCAGTTGTTGCTGTAGACCACCGTGAGCTTTTCACATACATCGAAGATGCTCAGAAGGAATGTCCATCTCTCAAGACATTAGTTGCAGTTCCTCCTTTCGGACTTGATAAAGGAATGAGCGAAGAGTTCAAGGCAAAGCATCCAACCTGGCTCGACTTTACAGAGGGATATCTCAACGTAAGTGAAGCAGCATTGGCAGATTTCCATGCCCTCAAACGCGAAGACATCAGTAAGAATGATGACATTCTTCTTGCATATTTTACATCTGGAACTACAAGCCATCCAAAACTGGTTTCTCATAACTTCCTTTATCCGCTCGGACACATTGTAACTGCAAGCTACTGGCAGCAGGTACAGAAGGGCGGTCTCCATCTTACAGTTGCTGATACAGGCTGGGGTAAGGCAGTTTGGGGTAAGCTCTATGGCCAGTGGATAGCAGAATGTTCTGTATTCATTTATGACTATCATGATAAGTTCAAGCCAATTGATCTTATCAAGCAGATTGAAAAGCATCACATTACATCTTTCTGTGCACCACCAACAATCTACCGCTTCCTTATTCAGGAAGATTTAAGTCAGTATGATTTCTCAAGCTGTCTGCACTGGTCAACAGCAGGTGAGCCTCTTTCAGAAGAAGTATTCAACAAATGGAAGGAAATCACTGGTAAGGAAATCCGTGAAGGATTTGGTCAGACTGAAACAACACTGTCGCTTTTTAATTACGGCAATGAACGCATTAAGCCTGGCAGCCTTGGTAAACCTGCACCGTACTACAACGTAACTTTAATTGATGAAGAGGGAAATGAAGTAGAGGACGGTGAAGTTGGAGAAATCGTAGTTGATATGTCTAACGGAAACTTCCCTGGCTTGTTCATGGAATACTTTGGTGATGAAGCAAAGACTAAGTCTGTAATGCACGACGGCTATTATCATACATCTGATAATGCATGGCGTGACGAAGACGGCTACTTCTGGTTCACAGGCCGCAATGACGACGTAATCAAATGTTCTGGTTACCGCATCGGTACATTCGAAGTTGAGTCTGTTCTTATGCAGCATCCTGCTGTTGTTGAATGTGCAGTTACAGCAGCTCCAGATCCTGTACGTGGTCAGGTTGTTAAAGCAACAATCATTCTTGCAAAGGGCTATGAGCCAAGCGACGAGCTTGTAAAGGATATTCAGAACTTTGTTAAAAAGACAACAGCTCCTTACAAATATCCACGAATCGTAGACTTTGTAACAGAGCTGCCGAAGACAATTTCGGGTAAGATTAAACGTAAAGATATCAAATAAACTGTCATTGTCGGGCTTGCCCCTGCGACGTTTGCGAAAGCAAACTCGGTAACAATCTGCATATATCAGTGAAGTGCAGATTCCCGCGTCAAGCGCGGGA
>JAEEGH010021625.1_pt1 | contig 13265 bp, 9 predicted proteins | sample 9134181 | NCBI WGS metagenome assembly JAEEGH01 (sample SAMN16246544, study PRJNA631951) | gut metagenome | biome: gut microbiome; feature: rumen; material: DP-attached | host: Bos | place: Iran: Karaj | collected 2018-10
CAACAAAGTTTCAAAAGACCTCAATTTCGTAGACAGAGAGAAAAAGGTTCTCGAATTCTGGAAGAACAACGACGTTTACAAGAAGAGCATTGCGCCCAAGGCTGACGGTGCTCCGACTTTTACTCTATATGACGGCCCTCCGACGGCTAACGGAAAGCCTCATATCGGACATATCAAGACAAGAGTCATTAAGGATGTTATCCCGAGATATCACGCAATGAAGGGCGAGACCATCGTCTTCAAGGCTGGCTGGGATACACACGGCCTCCCCGTAGAGCTCGAAGTAGAGAAGGCTTTGGGTATTAACGGCAAGCCTCAGATCGAAGGCTACGGCGTAGAGCCCTTCATCAAGAAGTGTAAGGAATCCGTCTGGACATATAAGGACCAGTGGGAGCACATGAGCGACCGCGTTGGTTTCTGGGCCGACATGGAGAATCCTTATGTTACATACGACAACAACTACATCGAGTCCGAGTGGTGGGCATTGAAGCAGATGTGGGACCAGGGCCTTATCTATAAGGGCCACAAGATCGTTCCTTACTGCCCGAGATGCGGTACTGCTCTGTCTTCACACGAGGTTGCTCAGGGATATAAGACAGTCAAGGAGAGATCTGCTGTCGTAAGATTTAAGTGCGTTGATGAGGATGCTTACTTCCTCGCATGGACGACAACCCCCTGGACTCTTCCTTCCAACGTTGCTTTGTGCCTTAACCCCAACGATGAGTATTCAAAGGTAAAGGCTTGCGACGGCTACACATACTACATGGCAACTGCTTTGCTCGATTCCGTATTGGGAAGCCTTGCAAAGGACGGCGAGAAGGCTTATGAGATCCTTGAATCTTATAAGGGTACTGACCTTGCCGGCAGATCTTATGTTGCACTCTATCAGGGCGCGGCTGACGAAGCTGCAAAGCAGAAGAAAAAGGCTCACTACACGGTATGCGACGAGTACGTAACGATGGAAGACGGTACAGGTATCGTTCACATCGCTCCCGCATTCGGTGAAGACGACGCAAGAGTCGGAAGAGACAATGACCTTCCGATGGTACAGTTCGTTGATACAAGGGGTAACCTCACAGAGGAGACACCTTTTGCAGGCAAGTTCGTTAAGGATGCAGATCCTGAAGTGTTGAAGGATCTTGATTCCAGATCACTTCTTTTCTCAGCTCCGAAGTTTGAGCACGAGTATCCTTTCTGCTGGAGATGCGACACACCTTTGATCTATTTTGCAAGATCCACATGGTTTATCGCTATGAGCAAGAAGAGAGACGAGCTCTTAAAGTCCAACAACATGGTCAACTGGATGCCTGAGACGATCAGAGACGGCCGTATGGGTGACTTCTTAAGAAACGTAATCGACTGGGGTATCTCCCGTGAGCGTTACTGGGGTACACCTCTTCCGGTATGGGAGTGCGAGTGCGGCCACAGACACTGCATCGGTTCTATCGAAGAACTCAAGTCCATGTCTGACGACTGTCCGGACGATATCGAGCTTCATAAGCCTTATGTTGATAACGTACACATCAAGTGTCCCAAGTGCGGCGGACAGATGAAGAGAGTTACTGAGGTTATCGACTGCTGGTTCGACTCCGGTTCAATGCCTTTTGCCCAGTATCACTATCCTTTCGAGAACAAGGAATTCTTCGATTCACACTATCCCTGCCAGTTCATCTCTGAGGGTATCGACCAGACAAGAGGATGGTTCTATTCACTTATCGCTATCTCAACAGTTCTCTTCGGAAGAGCACCTTTCGAGAACTGCATCGTTATGGGTATCGTTCAGGACAAGGACGGTATCAAGATGAGCAAGCACTTAGGAAACGTTGTTGATCCCTGGGATGTTCTCGATACACAGGGCGCTGACGCTGCAAGATGGTATTTCTACACAGCTAACCAGCCCTGGCTTCCTTCAAGATTCTCCAAGGAAGCTGTCAACGACGGCATCAAGAAGTTCATCGGTACATTCTGGAATACTTATGCATTCTACGTAATGTACGCAGACATCGATAACTTCGATCCTACAAAGCACACACTCGATAAGGCTTCTTTGGGCGCTATGGACAGATGGGTTCTCTCACGTCTTAACACCCTCATCAAGGTCGTTAACGAGAAAATGGATAATTACGATATCTCCCAGTCAGCAAGACTCATTCAGGACTTCACTGAAGAGCTCTCCAACTGGTACGTAAGACGCTGCCGTGACAGATACTGGGGCGCTGAAGAGACACAGGACAAGGTCAATGCTTACATGACGCTCTATACTGTTCTCGACAACCTCACAAGACTCTGCGCACCGTTCGTTCCGTTCATGACAGAAGAGATCTATCAGAACATCGTATGCTCAGTAGATAAGGAAGCTCCTATCTCAGTTCACCTCGCTAAGTACCCGGCAGCCGATGAGAGCCTGATCGACGCTAAGCTCGAAGAGGAGATGGAGCTTGTCCAGCAGATCGTAACTCTTGGCCACAGCTGCCGTGAATCTGCTTCTATCAAGAACCGTCAGCCGCTTTCCGAGATCTACGTAGTATCCGAGATCGGTCTTGACGATGAGTATAAGCCGATCGTTCTTGATGAGCTTAACATCCGTAAGATCGAAGTCTTGAGCGATGCTTCAACACTCGTTGATTACAGCTTCAAGCCTCAGCTCAGAACATGCGGCAGAAAGTTCGGCAAGAATCTTAATGATGCCAAGGAAGTTATCGCAAATCTCCCCGGCAAGGAGACATATAATGCTCTTAAGAACGGCTCTGTAAAGATCACAGTAAACGGTGAAGAGTACGAGATGACAGAAGAAGACTTCCTCATCGAGACAACCCAGCCTGAAGGATTCTCCACGCAGACATCCGGCAATCTTACTGTTTCCATCTCCACAGTTCTTACAGAAGAACTCATCGAAGACGGTCTCGTAAGAGAGATGATCTCCAAGATCCAGAATCACCGTAAGGAGACAGAGGGTCTTACAGTATCCGACCGTATCGTTCTCAAGTATGAGGGCAACGATAAGCTCGCTGAAGTAATCGAGAAGAAGAAGGATTACCTTGCTTCTGAAGTACTTGCAGTCGAGATCTCCAAGGGCACCGGCGACAACTCCAAGGAGTGGAATGTCAACGGAGAGAAGATCACATTCTCTGTCGTTAAGGCATGAGGTAGATTATGATAATTAACCTGTTCTTTAGCGGATACGACATACAGACGATTATCTATATGCTGATAATCTTTATCATTGCGCTGACACTGTCTTTCTCGATCCATGAGTTTATGCATGCGACAGTTGCGGTATGGCTCGGCGATCCGACGCCAAGGAACATGGGAAGAGTTACCCTTAATCCTATTGCACATATGGATCCGATAGGTACGATCCTGCTTCTTACTGCAGGTTTCGGCTGGGGTAAGCCTGTAATGTATAATCCTTCGAATCTTCACAGATTCAAGAACCACCGCTGGATGAACATCATGGTTCATCTGGCAGGTGTTACGGGCAATTTCCTGTTAGGTACAGTATCGATGATCTTGGGAAGCCTGTTCTATCATCTGGTCTTAAGATTCAGTGATGCATCTTTCGGTATCGCGTTAAAAGCTCTTTCTGATGTATTTCTTTATACCTACGCATTCTCTATGATGCTCCTGGCATTTAACCTTCTGCCGATCCCGCCTTTGGACGGTTTCCATGTTCTTCAGGAATTATTGCCTTATAAGGTCAGATATTCACAGGGATACAGGAATTTTGAGAGATGGTCACCGATGATCCTCATGGCCATTTTCTTTATCGGATATGTCTCCAGGATCTCGATCTTAAGCAAGGTAGTCAGTATTATCCAGTGGCCTTTCGAAAAGATCATCGGCTTCATCCTGATTCCTTTTGAAATGCTGTTCTCTCTGATTGGAATCTGATAATATGCCCGAACAAGCAGTAAAGCCTGAGATCAGATTAAGACAATTCGAAGGCCCTCTGGACCTGCTTTTGCATTTGATCGAGAAGAACGATGTCGATATCTACGATATCCCGATCAGCACCATTACAGCTCAGTATATGCAGTATATCGAGTCCATGCAGGAGTTCGACATGGAGCTTGCTTCAGACTTCCTTGTAATGGGTGCTACTCTGGTCTCAATAAAGTCCAGGATGATGCTTCCCGGAATGCAGGCTGCATTAGGCGGCACAGGCGACGATGTTGTTGATCCCAGAGAAGAACTCGTAATTTCATTGATGAGATATAAGAGATGCCGTGTTTTCGCGCAGGACTTAAAAGAAAGAAGAGATAAGTTCGACGGCGCGAGATTCCGTATTGCATCAACTGCTAAGCAGCTCGGGATCTCTTTAAAGCCGGCTGAGCAGAACTTTGATATAGAGGAATTCAACGATGCCGTTGCTCTCATCAATGAGCGTAATGAGCAGCGGTTTACTGATATTTCAGCGAAGATCACACATATCCTTCAGAGAGATAAGCGTTCCGTAAAGGAGAGGATCAAGTCGATCTGGCGTTCCATTACGGGCAAGGGCAAGATCTTATTTTCGAGTCTGTTCGGAAAGAAAGCAGAGAAGATGGATAAGGTCGTAAGCTTCCTTGCGATACTGGAACTTGTCAGGGACAACAAGGTTACCGTAGAACAGGACAGAAACTTCGGCGAGATCTCGATCGAAGAGAAAAAGGGTTAAGAATTATGGAAGACGATTTTAAGATAACATCACAGGAATTACCCGCGGCTATCGAATCGATTTTATTTGTATCCGGTGACCCTGTTTCAGTCGATAAACTGGCTGATATCTGCAACTGCTCGAAAAATGCCGTTAATGAGGCATTAAAGTCCCTTACGGACAGATATTCGGGCAACCCCTGGAGCGGCCTTGAGATCAGGAAGACTGAAGATTCATATGCGATCATGACAAGACCTTCACAGAAGAAGATCTTGGACAGGATGTTCGGTCCGAGGCAGGTTCCGCCGCTCTCACAGGCATCTTACGAGACATTGGCCGTAATCGCTTATAACCAGCCGTGCACAAGAGCGCAGGTTGAGCTCGTCAGAGGCGTTTCTTCGGATTCGATCATTTCAAGACTTCTGGACAGAGGCTGGATCGAAGAAGCGGGCAACCTTGACGCACCCGGAAGGCCTTCATTATTTAAGACGAGCAGAAAGTTCCTGACCGAATTCGGAATCGAATCGGTAAAGGATCTCCCGCCGCTTGAACTTATGAGCTACCAGACGATCAGGGATATGGAAGATTCCCTTAAGGAAGCTGCCGGTGGAGAGGATAAGCAGATCTCGATCGAGAGCCTCATGGCACCTAAGCCTGAGAATGAGGAAGGTGAAGATAATGACGGGGACGCTTGATCTTATCGAAAACAGCATTTCCAATATGAGCAAAGGCCATAAGGCCATTGCAGGCTTTATTCTGGAATCCTATGACAAAGCTGCTTACATGACCGCTGCCAAATTAGGCGAAGAGGTCGGAGTATCCGAATCGACTGTCGTAAGATTTACGACAGAATTAGGGTTCGAAGGTTATCCCGAATTCCAGAAGGCTCTTCAGGAAGACCTTAAGTCCAAGCTTACTTCCGTTCAGAGATTAGGTCTTACAGAGAAGTTTGAGAGCGACAGCGAAGCCTTAAGATCAGTTGTCAACCAGGACATTGCTAATCTTCGTGATTCGCTTAATTCCATTGATGAGAAAGAATTCGACAACGCTGTCCGTTCTATTCTCAAAGCCAGAAAGATATATATCATGGGCATCAGGGCATCGGCTCCTTTGTCGGAGTTCATGCATTTTTATATGACGCTTTTATTTGATGACGTTGTGCTGGTCAGAAGCACCTGTACTAATGAGCTCTTCGAGCAGATCATGCCGATCGGGGAAGGCGACGTTATGATCGGAATCTCATTCCCGAGATATTCCGCAAGAACGATCAACTCCATGGGTTATGCCAAAAAGAAGGGCGCAACGATAATCGCTATTACCGACAAGGACGATACGGCAATGACCGAATATGCCGACATCAAGCTTTTCGCGAAATCATCAATGGCATCATTCGTTGACTCGCTTACAGCACCGCTGTCACTTATAAACGCGCTTCTCGTATCGCTCGGAATGCACAGGAAAGAACACATTCAGTCATCACTTGAATCACTTGAGACATTATGGTCGCAGTACCGCGTATATGAGACGGGAAGAGACAGGACCACAGAAGACGGAGATATTTTATAAAGGAGACTATTATGGGCATTTATCAGATCGCAATCGACGGACCTTCCGGATCAGGCAAGAGCACGCTCGCAAAAGGCGTCGCCAAAGAACTCGGCATTATGTATCTTGATACCGGTGCTATGTACAGAACATGCGCTGTCGCTTCCATCAAGAATGGTATAAATGCAAAAGATGCTGATGCGGTTAAGAAGATGATGGATGAAGTTAAGATCGAAGTCGCTTTTATTGACGGCGTTCAGCACATGATCCTTGACGGTGAGGATGTCACAGGCGAATTAAGAACACCCCAGACATCCATAGCGGCATCTGATATTTCCGCACTTCCTTTTGTAAGAGCTGCAATGGTTTCTCTTCAAAGAGAGATAGCAAAGAACCAGACATTCGTGCTTGACGGCAGGGATATAGCATCCGTAGTGCTTCCTGACGCCAAATACAAGTTCTTCGTAGTATGCGCACCTGAGGTAAGAGCCGAGAGAAGACTTAAGGAACTTAATGAAGCAGGCGACCACTCCCAAAGTTATGAAGAAGTATTAAGAGATATTAAATATAGAGATGAGCAGGACTCCACAAGAGCTGCATCACCTCTTATCCGGGTACCTGAAGCAATTGTTATCGATACGGGCAAGTACGATATAGACGGCACCAGGGAATTCCTTTTAAGCCATCTGGAAGAGGAAGATAAGTGAAAGTAACTGTCGCTAAATCATCAGGCTTCTGTTTTGGAGTTAAAAATGCCGTTACGGCTGCAAAAGACGCAGTCGCTTCAAGTACTGACGGCAAGACACTTGTGATGTTAGGCGAGATCGTCCATAACAAATACGTTGTAGATAAGCTTGTTGAAGGCGGCTTTGTTATCTGCGAAAAGGCAGAAGACTGTCCTGACGGTTCCGTTGTAATTGTCAGAGCCCACGGTGTAACTCCTGATGAAATAAGGATATTGGAGTCCAAGAACTGCGATATAAGGAACATGACATGTCCGTTCGTCTCGAAGATCCATAAGATCGTAAAGGAGAATGCGGAGAAGGGAATGAACATAATCATTGCCGGAACCAAAGGCCATCCCGAGGTAACCGGCATTCTCGGAGAAGCAGAGGGATATGGCGTCAAATGCGCTGTTATCAAGGCTCCTGAGGATCTTGAAAGCCTTGATTTTCCGCTTGAATCGGCCATTTTGATATCGCAAACTACGTTCTCCAGCGACACTTTTAAAAAAATATGCCAATTTGTTAAAAATAAAATTGAAAAATATAATGTTTTTGATACAATATGTATTACGACTGAAAGTAGGCAAAAGGAAGCCGCTTCGCTCTCTGAGACTTCAGATTCGATGATAGTCATCGGTTCTGCTCACAGTTCGAACACCACTAAGCTTTTGGACATCTGCAAAGGTCGTTGTGCAAGAACATTCCTTGTGAATTCCGGCACAGAGGTTAGAAGCCTTATTCAAAATGGGGATATACTTCCAACTGATAAAGTCGGTATCACAGCGGGTGCATCTACACCGGAAGCTATTATTTTGGAGGTTGTTCAACAAATGAACGAAGAAGAAAAGATCACAAATCAGGGCTTTGACACAGAGTTTGCCAATGCTGTCGATTTAATTGCGCAGGTTAGAAGAGGTGCTGTAGTAAAGGGCACGATTACCTCTGCAGACGACGACTATGTATACGTTGACGTACACGACAAGTCCGAAGGTAGAATTTCACGTAAGGAGTTTGATTCGGATCCTGAATTCGATCTTGACAAGGCAATTGCCGACCACGTTGAAGTCACCGTTAAGGTCAGAAGCATCAAGAATTCCGATCAAGGCAAGGAAATCATCCTTTCTAAGAATGATGTAGAGTCCGAGAAGGGCAGAGCTGAGATCGAGGAAGCTTACAAGAACAAGACTCCTATTTCAGTTAAGATCACACGTACTGTTAAGGACGGCGTTATCGGTTCTTACAAGGGCGTTGATATCTATATCCACAGAACACAGATCAAGACTGGCGAAGTTAAGGATCTCGAATCCTATGTTGGTCAGACACTTGATATCCTTGTTACCAAGTTCGACACAGAGAAGGGCCGCCTCAGAATCTCCGGAAGCCACAGAATCATCGTTTCCGAAGAGCGCCGCAAGAAGAGCGCTGAGATCTGGGACAACATCGAGGAAGGCAAGCACTATACCGGTGTTGTAAGAAGCCTTGTTGATTTCGGTGCATTCATCGATATCGGCGGTGTTGACGGACTCGTTCACGTTTCCGAGCTCTCATGGAGCCGCAACGCTAAGCCTGCTGACGTTCTGAAGGTTGGCGATGAAGTTGACGTTTACGTTAAGTCTTTCGATAAGGAGACAAAGAAGATTTCTTTAGGCTACAAGAAGCTTGAGGACGATCCTTACTATGCAATCGAAGAGAGAATGCCTGTTGGCTGCGTAGTTCAGGGTACAGTAGTCCGTCTTACAAAGTTCGGCGCTTTCGTACAGCTTGAGCCCGATCTCGACGCACTCTGCCACGTATCACAGATCTCTTCCAGAAGACTTGAGAAGCCTGAGGATGCTCTTTCTGTAGGTCAGGTTGTTCAGGCTAAGGTTATCAAGATCGAACCCGAGGAGAGAAGAATCTCTATCTCCATCAAGGAAGTTGCTCCTATCGATCCTGAGATCCCTGAGGAAGAAGCTGCTGAGGAAGCACCTGCTGAAGAAGCTGCTGCTGAGACAACAGAAGAGTAATTATTTAAAAGATTACGTTAAAGGCTGTCACGTAATGAAGTGGCAGCCTTTATTATTTCTGATATAGTTATTTAAGGCATTTGCGGGTTTTTGAAAGATATTTTTTCTTATTTGAAATTATGTCTTGCATAATTTATTCCGTTGTTATAAGATTTATAGGCTTGTTAGAGGAATACTCCAACGGGGTGTGGCTCAGGTGGTAGAGTGCCTGCTTCGGGAGCAGGAGGCCGTGGGTTCAAGTCCCGCCACTCCGACCAAAAATTTTCCTTAACGAGTTCGAGATCATCGGGGTGTAGCTCAGGTGGCTAGAGTGCTTGCTTAGGGAGCAAGAGGTCGTGGGTTCAAGTCCCGTCACTCCGACCAATAAAAGGACTTTGATTAGTAATAATCAGAGTCCTTTTTATTATTCCCGGCTAGTGTTAGACTTTTTGTGAAGTTATTTACAATGTACGGGTTCAATCTGTTCAGGAAGTTAAATGAGTATATTTACTAAGAAAGACTGGCTTTTCGCTCTAGCCGCAACTCTTATAGTTTTACTGTTTGGTTCATTCAGCATTACCAGAGGTATCTATCCCTGGGGCGACGATTGTGCCGCTTATATAAGCGAGGGAATAGCGATTGCAGACGGCAGACTTCCCGAGCAGGTTCAGATGAATCTTTTCTACCATCCGACTGATCTTCCTCAGGAAGCCATTGAATCAGGCTCTCTTGTTTATGTCTGGGGATATCCTCTTTTGCTTTCAGCAATCTATAAGATCGTCGGATTCGGTGCAGACAAGATCATCTTTTATAAACTGCCCCTTTTATTCAGTCTTGCGCTTACTGCGGGAGCGCTCGTACTGCTGTTCCGTAAAAGGCTGTCCGCCCAATTCTCATTCCTGATCTCTGTTATCTTTTGCATGAGTAGTTATCTGTTCAGTGCCCTTAATCAGCTTTATTCGGATCTTCCGTTTGTGTTTTTCTGTATTCTTTCGATCCTGTTGATGGAGTGCCTCTGTGATCTGGAGGAGAAGGGCAGAAACGTCATACCTTTAAGTATTATCTACGGATTCTCGTTGTGGTTTACATATGAGACCCGTTTAAGCGGCGCTGCCGTATGTGTTCTTGCATTTGTTGAGCACGTAATCCTTATCTATCCTCTGGTAAAGAAGTCTCTTAACCGCAAACGCCTGATTATTCTGCATGTCCTGCCGTATCTGCTGTTTGGAGTGCTTGTCCTTGTCTCAGAAAGACTCTGGCTTATGCCTGCGACACCGAATTACAGCGATTTTGCTGTTCAGATAGATAAATCTTCTTTATTCCGTTATTACATTACGCTGATCCATAAGTTCTTTGTAAGTATCGACGGTGAAGGCTATGTCCTGTTTGCTTTATTCGTTATCGGATTGATCAGGACAGGTTTCCAGAAGAAAAACATTTACTTTACGGTGCTTCTTATAGGAACCATCATCGTGAACTGCAATCTTCCTTATGTTCAGGGACCCAGATATATCTATAATATTCTGCCTTTTGTCCTGCTCTATACAGCCGCAGGAATTGTCTTTATTGCGGAACTTATCAGGAAGTTATGGGAAAAGTACAAGTTAAAGAATAAGAACAATTCATTTCCGAAGAAACTGTCTTCTTTTGCAGAAAAGTATTCAAAACTCTTAACCGTCATTATCTTGGTATTTGTCCTGATCTTTGAATTATCTTTCGGAGCCAATATGGCTTTCAACAACATTACGCATTGGGGTGAGACACAGGATAACGATGCTTATTCGCCCTATGCCATAGAGACATATCATTATATCAGCGAAAAGACTGATCCTGACAGCGTTATCTGCTTTGAGAAACCGAGAATGCTGTATCTTAATACCGGCCGCAAGAGCTTCAGATACGGTGTTAACGGACACGAGATTTCTGATGCTGATTATTATCTCAAATTCAAAACAGGATTTACCGGTGAAATGGAAGTTGAGCTTCCCGATAATGAGACAGTTTTTGAGAATGAGATGTTCGTTTTGTATGTTTTGAGTTAATAACGTCTGGTATCTCTTGTTCGAATTTTGCATACTTATTGTTATAATCAAATCTATCAATTAAAAGGCGGTGGATTCCATGAGTCGAGCAGATGATATTTTCGATGAGAACATTAGAACGATCCTTAATTCAGGCTATTCAACCATCAACGACAAGGTAAGACCCCACTGGGCTGACGACGGTGCACCTGCCTATACTTACAAGGCATTTGCGATCGTGAACCGCTATAATCTCGCTGAGGAATTCCCGATGTTCACACAGCGCTGGATCAACTTCAAGGCAGCTGTTGATGAGCTCCTCTGGATCTGGCAGAAGAAGTCCAACAATGTTCATGATCTTAACTCCCATATCTGGGATTCATGGGCTGATGAGACCGGCTCTATCGGCAAGGCTTACGGATATCAGCTTGGCGTAAAGCACAAGTATAAGGAAGGCGAGTTCGACCAGGTCGACCGTGTTCTTTATGATCTTAAGAATAATCCTTCATCCAGAAGGATCATGACGAACATCTATGTCCATCAGGACCTTTCCGAGATGCACCTTTATCCCTGCGCTTACTCAATGACATTCAACGTTACAGGCAATAAGCTAAATGCGATCTTGAATCAGAGAAGCAACGACATGCTCGTTGCAAACGCCTGGAACGTCTGCCAGTATGCGGTTCTCGTTCATCTCATGGCAAGATGCTCGGGCCTTGAAGTAGGTGAGTTCGTTCACGTAATAGCTGACGCACACATCTATGACAGACACGTTGATATCGTAAAAGAGCTTATCGAGATGCCTAAGTATCCGGCTCCGAAGCTCGTCCTCGATGAGGGAATCACTGATTTCTATCAGTTCACTACAGATAACATCAGACTTGAAGGCTATGAGGCAGGCCCCAAGATCAAGGGCATCCCGGTAGCAGTCTGACGGCGGAGACTTAATGAAATTAATATTTATAAGGCACGGGGATCCTGATTACGAGAAGGATTCCTTAACGGAAAAGGGCTGGCGTGAAGCTGAGATTTTAGCAAAGCGCGTAGCCAAATGGGACATAAAGCAGATCTATTGTTCACCTTTGGGCAGAGCCAAGGATACCTGCTCTGTATCGCTTAAAGAGACAGGCAGGGAAGCCATTACCTGTGACTGGCTCAAGGAATTCTATTATAGGATCTGGGACGAGCAGGTACAAGACTGGACTATAGCATGGGATTTTTATCCCAGAGACTTTAACCACCGCGATGATTTCCACGATAAGGACCAGTGGTATGAGACTGAGATCATGAAGTCCGGAAACATCAAGGAACACGCTCTGGAAGTGTTTGCAGGGATCGATGAGCTTCTCGAAAAGCACGGCTATAAGAGAAATGACAAGGGTTTCTACGACGTCTTAGAGCATAACGACGACAATATCGTTTTCTTCTGCCATTTCGGAGTTACGGCGCTTATTATGAGCCATCTTATTGGTGTTGCGGCTCCTGTTATCTGGCAGGGAATGATGATGGCGCCGACATCCATTACGGTTATGGGCTCTGAGGAGCGCATCCCGGGGGAAGCAAGCTTCAGAGTACAGACTTTCGCTGATTCAAGGCATCTTCTTGAAGCAGGCGAGCCGATATCACAGTCGGGATATTTTACAGAGATTTTTGAGGGGTAACAGACATGATCGCAATTTCAGCAGTAGACAAGAACTGGGCAATCGGAAATCAGGGACATCTTCTTATCTCGCTCCCTGAGGACCAGAAGGGCGTATTCAAGAAATACACGGCAGGACATACTGTTGTATACGGAAGAAAGACCCTTGAGACGTTCCCTGGACAGAGACTTCTTCCTGACAGAGTTAATATCATCATGTCCAGAAGCTTTGAATATGAGAAGGAAGGCGCATTGGTGCTTCATTCCGTATCTGAGCTTGAAGATTTCCTCGCTCTTACAGCTGATGAAGTTTATCTGATCGGCGGTGCTTCGCTCTATAACTCGCTTATCGAGCTCTGTGACAGGGCGATAATCACGAGCATCAAGGCTGAATTCGAAGCTGACTGCTGGTTCCCGAACCTTGATGAGGATCCCGCATGGGAGCTTGAGGAGGAAGAGCCTCCGGTAATGAGCGCAAAAGGCGTTGAATTCACGGTAAAGCACTTTAAGAGAAAGTGATTCTGCCCTATATATAATAAATATAAAATTTAGCCCTTGCACTTGCAGGGGCTATTTGTTAGAATACTCGAGCATAAAAATCACGTATACACTCCGACTGTGGCCAATTTGAGCTGAATATTACTTGGTGTATACGGAAGAAAACAGGAGGATTTATTTTATGCCAGTTATTTTAATGAAGCAGCTTCTTGAAGC